>OGOG01000523.1_pt1 | contig 43108 bp, 38 predicted proteins | sample 1552581 | NCBI WGS metagenome assembly OGOG01 (sample SAMEA2580152, study PRJEB22360) | human gut metagenome | biome: human gut; feature: human-associated habitat; material: faeces | place: Denmark | collected 2008/2010 | reverse complement strand
CAGGCTCATATCAATGCAGGTGCTAGAAAAGTTGTTATCTCTGCTCCAGCAGGAAATGACCTTCCTACTATCGTATATAACACAAACCACGAGACATTGAAAGCAGATGATACAATCATTTCCGCAGCTTCTTGTACAACAAACTGCCTTGCTCCTATGGCAGATGCATTGAACAAATATGCTGCAATCCAGTCTGGTATCATGGTTACAATCCATGCTTACACAGGTGACCAGATGACTCTTGATGGTCCTCAGAGAAAGGGTGACCTCAGAAGATCTCGTGCAGCAGCAGTAAACATCGTTCCTAACAGCACAGGTGCTGCAAAAGCTATCGGCCTTGTAATTCCTGAGTTGAATGGTAAATTGATTGGTTCTGCTCAGCGTGTTCCTACACCTACAGGTTCTACAACAATTTTGACAGCTGTAGTTAAAGGAAAAGACATCACAGTAGATGGTATCAATGCCGCTATGAAAGCAGCAACTACAGAGTCCTTCGGATACAATGAAGACGAAATCGTTTCTTCTGATATCGTAGGAATGAGATTTGGTTCTCTCTTCGATGCAACTCAGACAATGGTTTGCAAAGTTGACGATGACACATACGAAGTACAGGTTGTATCTTGGTATGATAACGAGAACTCTTATACAAGCCAGATGGTTCGTACAATCAAATACTTCAGCGAGTTAGCATAAGTCTTGATTTAGGACAAGGTTTGAAATTGATCCCAAAAAGGGTCCGGTCGGTTGGACCGGACCTTTTTTCATAGAAATAATTAAAATGGAGGTTTGTTATGTTAAATAAAAAATCAGTAGATGATATTAATGTAAAAGGTCAGCGCGTGTTAGTACGCTGTGACTTTAATGTACCGCTTCAGGATGGTAAAATTACAGATGAAAACCGTCTGGTAGCAGCACTTCCTACAATTAAGAAGTTGATTGCCGATGGCGGTAAAATTATTCTTTGCTCCCACCTTGGTAAGCCAAAAGGAGAGCCGAAACCGGAACTTTCTTTGGCACCGGTTGCTGTTCGCCTTTCTGAACTTTTGGGACAGGAAGTAAAATTCGCAGCAGATGATAACGTAGTTGGTGAAAATGCAAAAGCTGCTGTTGCTGCTATGAAAGATGGTGATGTAGTTCTTCTTGAGAATACACGTTATCGTGCAGAAGAGACAAAGAACGAAGATAATTTCTCCAAAGAACTTGCTTCTTTGGCTGATGTTTTCGTAAACGACGCATTTGGTACTGCTCATAGAGCACACTGTTCAAACGTAGGTGTTACCAAATATGTAGATACAGCTGTTGTTGGTTACCTGATGCAGAAAGAAATTGATTTCCTTGGAAATGCAGTAAATAATCCGGAGAGACCATTTGTTGCAATCCTCGGTGGTGCCAAAGTTTCTTCCAAGATTCCGGTAATTGAGAACCTTTTGGATAAAGTAGATACTTTGATTATCGGTGGTGGAATGGCATATACATTTATGGCTGCTCATGGTGAGCCGGTTGGTAAATCTCTTTTGGAAGAGGATTACAAACAGTATGCACTCGACATGGAGAAAAAAGCAGAAGAAAAAGGTGTTAAACTTTTGATTCCTGTAGATAATGTAGTGGCAGATGATTTCTCAAACGACGCAAACTTTAAAGTTGTTGAGCGCGGTGGTATTCCGGATGACATGGAAGGTTTGGATATCGGACCTAAGACAAGTAAATTGTTTGCAGACGCAATCAAAGGCGCAAAGACAGTTGTTTGGAACGGACCGATGGGATGTTTTGAAATGCCAAACTTTGCAAAAGGAACGATTGCAGTTGCTCAGGCAATGGCAGATTTGAAAGACGCTACAACGATTATCGGTGGTGGTGATAGTGCTTCTGCTTGTAACAACCTTGGATTTGGTGACAAGATGACACATATTTCTACCGGTGGTGGTGCTTCCCTTGAGTTCTTGGAAGGAAAAGAACTTCCTGGTGTTGCAGCAGCAAACGACAAATAATAATATAAGATTTTGATTCTGTGGTGGTATTTTATATGCCACCACAGAAATTTTTGGAGAAAAAAACAATAATTACACATTTAGTGCAGGTTGAGAAGATATTTTGTATAAGGAGTGATATTTTATGTCAAGAAGAAGAATTATCGCAGGAAACTGGAAAATGAATAAAACACCAAGTGAGGCTGTTGCACTTGTAAACGAATTGCTTCCGTTGGTGAAAAATGATGATGTTGATGTTGTATTTTGTGTACCGGCAATTGACATTGTACCGGTTGTTGAGGCGGTAAAGGAAAGTGATGTAAATGTTGGGGCAGAAAATCTTTATTTTGAAGAAAGCGGTGCTTATACCGGTGAAATTTCTCCGAACATGCTTGTAGATGCCGGAGTTAAATATGTCATTATCGGACATTCGGAGCGCAGAGAGTATTTTGCAGAAACTGACGAGACGGTAAATAAAAAGGTTTTGAAGGCATTTGAACATGACCTTACCCCAATTATCTGCTGTGGTGAGACATTGACTCAGAGAAAACAGGGTATTTACGTAGATTGGATTCGTATGCAGATTAAAATTGCATTCCAGAATGTAACGGCAGATCAGGCAAAAAAAGCAGTTATTGCTTATGAGCCAATCTGGGCAATCGGAACCGGTGAGACGGCAACAGCAGACCAGGCAGAAGAAGTATGTGCAGCAATTCGTGCTTGTATCGGTGAGATTTATGATGCGGCTACCGCAGATGCAATTCGTATTCAGTACGGCGGTTCTATGAATGCCAAGAATGCCGCAGAACTTTTGGCAAAACCGGATATTGACGGCGGACTGATTGGAGGCGCTTCTTTGAAACCGGATTTTGGTCAGATTGTGAATGCATAACGCGAATGAACTCGGGAACTTGTTAAAAAGTGAAATAAACTATTGACAAGAACCGTATCAGTATGTATAATATGTCTTGTGTCTGTCAAAGAGATGGACACAAGATAAATGCGCGAGTGGCTCAGTTGGTAGAGCACAACCTTGCCAAGGTTGGGGCCGCGGGTTCGAGTCCCGTCTCGCGCTCTAATATAAAAAAGAGTGATTCCAAAAGGAATCGCTCTTTTTTACTTCGAGCCCTGCCGTGGCTCGAAGTTCGAGGTCTCGGCTGCCGCCTCGGTCGTAGCAAAACGGTGTCCACCGGACACCAGCTACGTCTCGCGCTTTCATATTAAAGAAGAGTGACTCCAAAAGGAATCGCTCTTTTTTTACTTCGAGCCCCGCCGTGGGATCGAAGTTCGAGGTCTCGGCTGCCGTCTCGGTCGACTATACTGTTAGAAGTATTTCGACACCATTTTCTTCAATTGCTTTTAAGTCTTCTTCTAATGCATCGTCATCGGTAATAAGAACATCTAAAGCGCTAATAGGACAAATACTTATAATAGAATCTGTGCCAATTTTACTGGTAGGGTAAAGTCCATAAACTTTTTTTGCAGACGCAAGAAGAGTGTTATACAGACATAAATTTCTGGTTCGCTGGATGGATAATCCGAAGTCAGCACTGACTCTTGCTGAGGTGATAAAAATTTTATCGAAGCGCAGCCGTTTTAACATCTCAATGGCGAAACCATCATATACGCAGCCGTTTTTGTGTAATTGGCCTCCTAAAAGAAGGATGGTGATATTTGGATATTGGCGCAGATTATCTGCGATAGAGATGGAATTTGTTACAATGGTACAATTCAAATCATGCGGCAGATTCTGTGTCATAAGATACCCAATGCTTGCGCTAGTGATAAATATTACATCATTATCATTTATACAGGTGACTGCTTTCTTTGCAATGGCAAGATAATTTGGGTCAACTTTGGCAATGCGCTCCTTAGCTGTTAAATCACCAATGTTATATTGAGCCCCGATTGTTTCTCTTAAAATGGCGCCGCCGTGAGTTCTTTTTAGCATACCTTGTTCTTCAAGCAGACGAAGGTCACGTTTGGCAGAATCATAACTTATGCCAAACATATCTTGTATCTCCTGATTTGTGATACTTTTGTTTTTTTGCAGTATTTCCAGTATTTTTTTGTGCCTTTCTTCAATAAACATAATGGTTACCTCCTTTAATGGTTGTTGTATTGCAACTCAGATATTAGCACAACCGTTAACAAATGTCAATAATAAACGTGAATAAAAGTTAAACAACAGGAACAAACGTGAAAAATGAGTGAATTTAAACAATGTTATTTATTGGGTAAATTAATACATTACGTTGCGGATGCTTTTACATTTTTTCATAATAAGGTTTTATGTTACACAATATGTATTTGACATAACTTCAATTAGATGATAGTATAATAGCAAATAAGTGCTACCGATAGACGGCTAGCCTGATGCTTTTTTTGCTAAAAATGACCGCCAAGTTTGTCAGACTTTTAGGGGCGGTTATTTTTGTGTCTTATCATTGTTTCTAGAACCAAGTGCATAGCCAGAAGAAAAGCAGGTAATACATAAGCTGATAATGGCTATAAAAAGTTCTGTTGTTATCATAAGAACAAACCTCCTATTAGAAATTTCCTAAAGTGGATCTCTATGTAAACACAAGCTATAACTCTTGTGGGGGAGGCTAACCGCCTCTACCCAATAAGGCAGCACCGCCTGTGTTTGTGTAAAAAAACAGATGTCAATTCTTTAGGATTTCAGTAATTCAGTAGAAAAGCTTTGTGACTCGTGGGTTTTGAGTACGTCGGTATGTGGCACTGGTAGTTTCAGTGTCCATACCGCTACGCACTCAATGAGCGAAAGCGCCCACGAGACGCAAAACTTTTCTACTGAACTACGGAAACTAAAAAATCCGCCATCCGTTTATTTTACACAAACAACAAGCGGTAGCCCTTGCATTTTTTTTCATATTTTGATAAACTGTAAAATTGAGAATAGAACTAACTATATTATTGTGTTTTAGACGCAGAAATGAGGCAGATATGGAATTAATTAGTGTACGCGATTTGTATCGCAACCAGGAAAAGTATGTAGAACAGACGGTTACGGTCGGAGGATGGTTAAGAAGCGTCAGAGATTCCAAAACATTTGGATTCTTAGTGGTTCATGATGGAACATTTTTCGAGCCGCTTCAGGTGGTATATTCAGATAAACTTGATAATTTTTCAGCAATTTCCAAATTGAATGTAGGAGCAGCCGTGATTGTTACGGGAAAAGTAGTAGCAACACCGGGAACGAAACAGCCATTTGAGATTCAGGCAGATGAGGTTGTTGTAGAAGGTGAGTCTGCACCGGATTATCCATTGCAGAAAAAGAGACACTCCTTTGAGTATCTTCGTACGATTTCCCATCTTCGTCCGAGAACAAATACATTTCAGGCAGTGTTCCGTGTGCGTTCTTTGATTGCGTATGCGATTCATAAATTCTTCCAGGAGAGAGAATTTGTTTATGTACACACCCCATTGATTACCGGAAGTGACTGTGAAGGTGCCGGTGAAATGTTCCGTGTGACGACATTGGATATGGAAAACCTTCCGATGACAGAAGAAGGAAAAGTAGATTACACAAAGGATTTCTTCCGCAAAGAAACTAACCTTACCGTAAGTGGTCAGTTAAATGGTGAAACGTATGCGATGGCGTTTAAAAACATTTATACATTTGGACCGACATTCCGTGCGGAAAATTCAAATACGACACGCCATGCGGCAGAATTTTGGATGATTGAGCCGGAAATTGCATTTGCGGATTTGAAAGATGACATGATGTTAGCTGAGAGCATGTTGAAATATGTTATCCGCTATGTGCTTGAAAATGCACCGGAAGAGATGAAATTCTTCAACCAGTTTGTGGACAAGGGACTGATTGAGCGTCTGCAGGGAGTTGTGGATGCAGACTTTGCACATGTTACTTATACCGAAGCTATCAAACTCTTAGAAGAGCACAATGATAAATTTGAATATAAAGTAAGCTGGGGATGCGATTTGCAGACCGAGCATGAGAGATACCTTACGGAAGAAATTTTCAAACGACCTGTTTTCGTAACGGATTATCCAAAAGAAATCAAGGCATTTTATATGAAGATGAACGACGATAATAAAACGGTTGCCGCTATGGACTGTCTGGTTCCGGGAATCGGGGAGATTATCGGAGGAAGCCAGCGTGAAGATGATTATGATAAGCTGGTTGAGAGAATGAACGAATGTGGACTGGATAAAAAAGATTATGAATTTTATCTGGATTTGCGTAAATATGGTACGGCACGTCATGCCGGATTTGGACTCGGATTTGAGCGCTGCGTGATGTATTTGACAGGCATGCAGAATATCCGCGACGTTATTCCGTTCCCACGTACCGTAAATAACTGTGAATTATAAATCATACATGAGGAGGTTAGCAACATGAATTTAATTATTCCACAAGGCTATCAGTCCGCACTGGATATCCGTGAGACTGAGGTGGCAATCAAAAAAGTAAAGGATTTCTTTGAAAAGGCTTTGGCTGTCAATTTGAATCTGACACGAGTTTCAGCACCACTTTTTGTAGATCCGGATTCCGGATTGAATGACAACTTAAATGGTGTAGAGCGCCCGGTTTCTTTTGATATTTTGGAGCAGAACGGAAGGGTAGCAGAAATCGTACATTCGTTAGCCAAGTGGAAACGTCATGCGCTGGGCCGCTATGGTTTTGCTCATGGAGAGGGGCTTTATACGGATATGAATGCGATTCGCCGTGATGAAGAAACCGATAATGTACATTCTTTGTTTGTCGACCAGTGGGACTGGGAGCGCATTATCGACAAAGAAGAACGTAATGTAGATACTTTGAAAGCTATTGTAAATAAAGTATATCAGGCATTGATGGAAACAGAAGATTATATGGCAATGCAGTATGACTACATTAAGAAATCCCTGCCTGAGCAGATTACCTTTGTGACAACGCAGGAACTTGAGGACCGTTATCCGGACAAGACGCCAAAAGAGCGTGAGTACGAGGCAGTAAAAGAATATGGTGCCATTTTCCTGATGCAGATTGGAGATAAGTTAGCTTCCGGAGAGCCGCATGATGGACGTGCACCGGACTATGATGACTGGTCATTAAATGGTGATATTATTGTTTATTATCCGGTTCTTGACATGGCATTTGAAATTTCTTCCATGGGAATCCGTGTGGATGAAAAGGCATTGAAGGAGCAGCTTGAAAAAGCAGGATGCCCAGAGCGTGAAAATCTTCCATTCCAGAAAGAAATTTTGGAAAAGAAACTTCCGTATACCATCGGTGGTGGAATCGGACAGTCAAGAATTTGTATGTTTTTCCTGAAAAAAGCACATATTGGAGAAGTACAAGCATCGATTTGGCCGGATGATGTGTGGGAAGAAGCATCGAAGAAAGGACTTAATATTTTATAATGGATAATTTTACCTTTTATGCGCCGACTTATTTTGATTTTGGTAAAGGCGCCGAAAAGCATGTTGCTGATTTAATAAAAAAATTTGGCGGACATAAAGTGCTGCTTCATTATGGAGGAGGCTCCATCAAAAAGAGTGGACTTTATGATACCGTGATTTCTGTATTAAAGGAAAGCGGTTTGGAATTTTGTGAACTTGGTGGTGTAAAACCAAATCCAAGAAGCGGACTTGTTTACGAGGGAATTGAATTGTGCAAGAAAGAAAAGGTTGACTTTATTCTTGCCGTCGGCGGTGGAAGTACGATTGATTCGTCTAAGGCAATTGCTGCCGGTACTTTGTATGATGGAGATTTCATGGATTTTTATCAGGGCAAGGCATCTGTTGAGAAAGCGCTTCCAATCGGAACGATATTAACGATTGCGGCAGCCGGCAGTGAGGGTTCGCCAAATACGGTAATCACCGATGAAAAAACAATGGTGAAAAAGGGAACAAAAAGTGATTTGCTTCGTCCGAAGTTCTCTATTTTGAACCCGGAACTTACCTGCACCCTGCCTCCGTATCAGTCGGCAGCGGGAGCAACGGATATCATGATTCATGTTTGTGAGCGTTATTTTTCCAACACAGAGGAAGTTGAGATTACAGACCGCTTGTGTGAAGCAATTTTAAAAACAATTGTATATGAGGCACCGCGTGTCATTGAAAATCCAAATCATTATGAAGCGCGTGCAAACATTATGTGGGCAGGTATGTTAGCACATAATAATGTTTGCGGTGTCGGTCGTGTGCAGGATTGGGCAAGCCACCATATCGAGCATGAATTGTCAGCTCTTTATGATGTTACTCATGGCGCAGGACTTGCAGTAATTGCACCGCTTTGGATGCGTTATGTCTGTAAGAAAAATCCGGGCAAGCTCGCTTTATTTGCAAACCGTATCTTTGAGGTGCCGATGAATGAGAAACATCCGGAGAAAACCGCACTCAAAGGAATTGAGGCGTTTGAAGCATTTTTGAAAAAAATCGGCATGCCATCTTCTTTCGCAGAGATTGGTGCAAAAGAAGAGGATATCGAGCTTATGACCGATAAGCTTTTGAAGGGGCGTAAGACCGAAGGAAATTATGTGAAATTGAATCGTGATGATGTGATTGCGATTTATCGGAGTGCATTGTAAAAATTAAGGAGGCAGATATGGACCAGAGAGAATTTCTACGTCAGATGGAAGAGTTGGTAGATTTTGGACGAACGAAAGAAAATTTGCTCACCAAACAAGAAATTGCCGATTATTGCAGTGACTGGAATTTGACAGAGGAACAGATGCCATTTGTCTATGCATACCTTAAAGAACATCGGATTGAGGTAGAAGGATATCGTGCGCCGGTAGAGAAAACGGAAGAAGAGGCTGTCGAAAAAAGCGAAAAGGATTCCAAATATCTGCGCTTATATAAAGAAGAACTGTGTCAGTTAAAGCGGTACGAAGAAGAGGAACTTGTGCGTTTGCTCGAACAGTTGCGAAGGGGCGAGGAAGAAGTAATTTCTTCTGTTATCGAAGCGCATCTGCACCGGGTCATGCAGTTGGCGGATAAATACCGCGGCCGTGGTGTGCCGGTGGAAGATTTGATTCAGGAAGGTAATTTGGAATTAACCGCCTGTGTTGCGATGCTCTGTGGAAATGAAGAAGTTGTGGATTATCAAAAAGCCATTGAACATGCAGTGAGAAGCCGGTTGATTGAATTAGTAGATGAAGAACTGGCAGGAACGGACAGCGTGCATGCACTGCTTGGGCGTGTGAACCTTTTGTTGGAGGCAACGAGGACATTAGCGCAGGAATACGGACGTATTGCGACAATTGAAGAACTTTCCGAATTTACCCATATGGATATCGAGGAAATTAATCAGTACGTCGATTTGTCCCACAATGAAATAGAACTGGGAAAAGGTGAAAATGAACGAAAATAAAGAATTTAAACTGGAGGCTCTCGTTGAGCCTCTTTGCTTATGGTATGAAAAGGAAAAACGCAGTATGCCGTGGCGGGATGATGCTACGCCGTATCATGTATGGCTCTCGGAGATTATGCTCCAGCAGACAAGAATAGAAGCGGCAAAAGCATATTATGACCGGTTTACAAAGTGTCTGCCGGATATTCCTTCTCTGGCAGCAGTTTCGGAGGAAGAACTTCTGAAATTGTGGGAAGGACTTGGATATTATAACCGCGCACGCAATTTAAAGAAGGCAGCTTCTCTTTTGGTGGAGCGGTATGATGGCAGGCTGCCGGCCGATTATGATTTGCTGCTTTCACTGCCGGGAATCGGCAGATATACAGCGGGAGCGATTGCATCCATTGCTTACGGCTTAGCAGAGCCGGCGGTGGATGGCAATGTGCTTCGTGTTACGATGCGGTATTTAAATTGCGATGAAGATATTATGAAGATGTCGGTTCGGACTAAGATGGAAAAACAACTTCGTGCCATTATGCCAAAGGACTGTCCGGGCGAATTTAATCAGGCACTGATGGAACTCGGGGAAGTAATCTGCATTCCAAATGGGAAACCACTCTGTGAAAAATGTCCGCTTTCTCATTTGTGTCTTGCCCACAAAGAAGGGCGTGAGATGGAACTGCCGAAAAAGGCGGAGAAGAAAAAGCGCCGTATCGAGAAAAAGACAGTCCTTGTATTCCGGCAGGGTGACCGGATTGGAATTGTAAGACGACCAAATCAAGGGCTATTAGCCGGTATGTGGGAATTTCCATCAAAAGAAGGACATTTGACGATGCAGCAGGTGAAAGAGTATTTGTCAGAAACCGTATCCTGTGAGGTGACGGTAAAACGATTAAAGAGCGGCAAGCATATTTTCTCCCATGTGGAGTGGCATATGCGCGGTTATGAGATTATTCTTCCGGAAGGAAAACCACAAGATGTAGTGCATGGGCTTTTGCTTTGTGACTTGTCAGAGGTCCAGGAAAAATATCCGATACCGGTTGCTTTTCATATTTTCTTACACCAGATTTGAGTGTGTAATAACGTAAAATAAGGGCTTTGGATGAATTTCCGGCTCTTATTTTTATATTTCGTAAAAACACATGATATAGTGCATACTGCAAAAAAAATACAAAAGAATTACAATATATAGTAGACAATGCATACCTCGTTTGGTATAATGATTCCTGTAGGAAAAATTATGAACGTTAGTATTGGTACGGATTGAAAGGAGTTGTACAAAAAGTGAGGGTAATCAAAAGGGATGGCCGAACCGTAGAATATGACCGAAACAAAATATTGATTGCAATACGGAAGGCAAATGCAGAAGTGGATACGTTTGAAAGGGTTAATGATGACATGATTGATGGCATCGTTGCCGGTATCGAGAATATGAAACGTGATACGATGCAGGTGGAAGATATTCAGGATATCATTGAGCAGAAATTAATGGCGGCAGGAAAGTTTGACCTTGCGAAAAAGTATATTATTTATCGTTATACGAGAGAACTGGTTCGTAAAGCCAATACCACAGACGATTCGATTATGAGTCTTCTCCAAAACAGCAACAAAGATGTTATGGAGGAAAATTCAAATAAAAATGCATATGTGGCAAGTACACAGCGCGATTTGATTGCCGGAGAGGTGTCAAAAGATTTGACAAAGCGTATTCTTCTTCCAGAGAAAATCACAAAAGCGCATGAAGACGGTGTGCTTCATTTCCACGATATGGATTATTTTATTCAGCCGATTTTTAACTGCTGTCTGATTAATATTGGGGATATGCTTGATAATGGTACGGTGATGAACGGAAAACTGATTGAGAGTCCAAAGAGTTTTCAGGTTGCCTGCACGGTTATGACACAGATTATTTCAGCTGTAGCAAGCAGTCAGTACGGCGGTCAGTCGGTAGACACCAGACACCTTGGCAAATATTTGAGAAAGAGTGCGGACAAGTACCGCAAGCATTATACCGAGCGTTATGCAGGGAAAATTGCGCCGGATATAATTGAAGAATTTGTTAAAGAACGTGTAAATGACGAACTCCGCTCCGGTGTGCAGACAATTCAGTACCAGATTAATACTTTGATGACAACGAATGGACAGTCTCCATTTGTAACACTGTTTTTAAATTTGGATCCAAAGGATGAATACATCAAGGAAAATGCGATGATTATTGAAGAGATTCTTCGTCAGCGCTTAGAGGGAATTAAAAACGAAAAAGGTGTTTATGTGACACCTGCGTTCCCGAAACTGATTTATGTATTAGATGAGCACAATGCCTTAAAAGGCGGTGAGTACGATTACATTACAAAACTTGCTGTCCGCTGTTCGGCAAAGAGAATGTATCCGGATTACATATCCGCAAAGAAAATGCGTGAAAATTATGAAGGAAATGTATTTAGCTGCATGGGATGCCGCAGTTTCCTTACACCGTGGAAAGATGAAAACGGTAATTATAAATTTGAGGGACGTTTTAACCAGGGTGTTGTCAGTTTAAACCTTCCGCAGATTGGTATTTTAGCAAAAGGCAATATGGAATATTTTTGGCAGCTTTTGGAAGAAAGATTGTCGCTCTGCTTTGAAGCTTTGATGTGCCGCCACCGTGCGCTTGAGGGTGTAACCAGTGATGTCAGTCCGATTCACTGGCAGTATGGTGCGATTGCCCGTCTGCAAAAAGGAGAGAAAATCGATAAATTGTTACATGGCGGTTATTCTACTATTTCTCTTGGATACATCGGTTTGTATGAAGTTACGAAACTGATGACCGGCGAGAGTCAGACAACGGAAAAGGGAAGTCAGTTTGCAAAAGCGCTGATGAACCGTCTGCGCCGTGCAACGGATACATGGAAAGAGGAAACCGGAATCCATTTTGGACTTTATGGAACACCGGCAGAAAGCCTCTGCTACCGTTTCGCTGAAATTGATAAAAAACGTTTTGGTGAGATTGAAGATGTAACGGATAAAGGATATTATACCAATTCCTACCACGTGGACGTGCGCGAGAAAATTGATGCTTTCAGTAAATTTGAATTTGAGGCACAGTTCCAGGTTATTTCTTCCGGCGGTGCGATTTCATATGTAGAGGTGCCAAATATGCAGAACAACCTGCCTGCACTGGAAGAAGTTGTTAAATATATTTATGAGCATATTCAGTATGCTGAATTTAATACAAAATCGGATTATTGTCATGTGTGCGGATATGACGGCGAGATTATTATTAATGATAATCTTGAGTGGGAATGTCCAAACTGTGGAAATAAAGACCATGACAAAATGAACGTAACAAGAAGAACCTGTGGGTATCTGGGTGAGAATTTCTGGAATGTGGGCAAAACCAAGGAGATTAATGCCCGCGTACTCCATCTGTAAAGAGGAGATGAAAGAAAATGAATTACGCAGATATTAAATACTGCGATGTAGCAAATGGTGAAGGTGTGCGTGTATCTTTGTTTGTCAGCGGATGCACGCATCACTGCAAAGAATGTTTTAATAAAGAAGCATGGGATTTCCATTATGGAAATCCTTTCACGCAAAAAGAAATCGACCGGATTTTAGAGTATTTAAAACCGAATTATATTGCCGGTTTGTCCCTGCTTGGCGGTGAGCCGATGGAACCTGTCAATCAGGAGGGGATTCTTCCATTGCTTCGCGCGGTAAAACAGACATATCCGGAGAAAAATATCTGGTGCTATACCGGTTATTTGTTTGACAAAGATGTCTTAGATAAAATGTGTAAAGAGTCGGAAGTGACAAAAGAAATTGTATCCTATCTTGATATTGTGGTTGATGGAGAATTTATGATTGACAGAAAAAATCTGAAAATCAATTTCCGTGGTTCCGATAATCAGCGCATTATTGATGTAAAAAAGACATTAGATGCCGGAGAAATTGTTCACTGGGAACGTGAGATACAATAAATAATGAGGAAGAAAATGAATAAAACAACAGTAAAATTTAAAAAAATAGACGAAAGAGCACAGATGCCGCATTACGGAACGGAATTTGCGGCGGGTGCGGATTTGTATGCGTGTCTGGATGCACCGCTTACCATTGCAAAAGGAGCAACGGAATTTGTCCATACCGGGATTGCGATGGAAATTCCTACAGGACTTGTCGGACTTGTGTATGCAAGAAGCGGGCTGGCGTGTAAAAAAGGACTGGCACCGGCCAATAAAGTTGGTGTGGTGGATTCTGATTACCGCGGCGAGATTATGGTAGCGCTTCACAATCATTCAAACGAAGATATAACGATTGAAAGCGGCGAGCGCGTGGCACAGATGGTGATTGCTCCGTATATTTTTGCGGAGTACGAAGAAGTATCCGAGTTAGAGGATACAGTGCGTGGCGAGGGCGGCTTTGGTTCAACCGGTACAAAATGATTAAAAAACGGTGGTTTTGTAAATTTTTAGACGGAACATAATTTACAGAACGCCGTTTTTCTGTTATGATAGTGAATGTTAAGAACTTATACACAAAGAATGGAGGAATGAACGATGGGTATGACGATGACGCAGAAAATTCTTGCGGCCCATGCAGGACTGGAGTCGGTAGTACCGGGTCAGTTAATTGAGGCAGACTTGGATTTGGTACTGGCAAATGATATTACCGGACCGGTAGCGATTCATGAAGTAGAGAAATTGAATAAAAAGACGGTGTTTGATAAGGACAAAATTGCACTTGTACCGGATCATTTTGCACCGAATAAAGATATTAAATCAGCAGAACACTGCAAATGTGTACGCGAATATGCAAAAGCACAGGGAATTACAAACTATTTTGAAGTTGGCGAGATGGGAATTGAGCATGCCCTTTTGCCGGAAAAAGGTTTGATTGTTGCCGGTGAGACATGTATTGGAGCAGATTCCCATACTTGTACATACGGTGCACTGGGTGCTTTTTCCACCGGTGTCGGAAGTACCGACATGGGTGCCGGCATGATTACCGGACAGGCATGGTTTAAAGTACCATCTGCCATTAAGGTAGAATTAAAAGGTGAGTTAAAGCCATGGGTCAGCGGCAAAGATGTAATCCTTCATCTGATTGGATTGATTGGCGTTGATGGTGCGTTGTACCGCTCCCTTGAATTTATGGGCGAGGGTGTAAAGAGCTTGTCTATGGATGATCGTTTCTCCATTGCCAATATGGCAATCGAAGCAGGCGCCAAAAATGGTATTTTCCCAGTTGATGAAAAGACGATTGCATATATGGAAGAACATTCGACAAAGAAATATACAATTTATGAGCCGGATGAAGATGCCGAGTATGATGAGACGATTACGATTGATTTGAATACGTTAGAGCCTACGGTTGCGTTCCCGCATCTGCCGGAAAACACAAAGACTGTAAAAGAAGCCGGTGAAGTAGTCATCGACCAGGTTGTCATTGGTTCCTGTACAAATGGACGAATCGAGGATATGCGTGTTGCCGCAAGCATCTTGAAGGGACGTAAAGTGAAAAAGGGAATCCGCTGCATCGTGATTCCTGCAACACAGGCAATTTATTTACAGGCAATCGAAGAAGGACTTGTGCAGACCTTTATCGAGGCAGGCGCTGTTGTCAGCACACCAACGTGTGGTCCGTGCCTTGGCGGATACATGGGTATCTTAGCAGCAGGTGAGCGTGCGGTATCCACAACAAACCGTAACTTTGTTGGACGTATGGGACATGTGGATTCAGAAGTATATTTGGCAAGTCCGGCAGTTGCCGCAGCAAGTGCCATTACCGGTAAAATCTCAGAGCCATCCGAACTTGGCTTGTAAGAAATGGAGGAAATTGATTGTGAAAGCATTAGGAAAAGTATTTAAATATGGTGACAATGTGGACACGGATGTAATTATCCCTGCCCGTTATCTGAATTCTTCGGATCCGGCAGAACTTGCTACACACTGTATGGAAGATATTGATAAAGATTTTGTAAATCAGGTAAAAAAAGGTGATATCATCGTAGCGGAGAAAAACTTTGGCTGTGGTTCCTCCCGTGAGCATGCACCAATTGCCATTAAGGCATCGGGGGTAAGCTGTGTAATTGCAGAGACGTTTGCCCGTATTTTCTACCGCAACTCCATTAACATCGGACTTCCGATTATTGAGTGTAAAGAGGCATCTGAGCGCATTGAAGCCGGTGATGAAGTGGAAATTGATTTTGACAGCGGTATCATTACAAATAAGACAAAGGGTGAGTCCTACAAAGGCCAGGCATTCCCTGAGTTTATGCAGAAAATCATCAAGGCAGAAGGTCTGATGAATTATATCAATGCCAAAGAGGCATAAAAGAAACTAGATTTTGGCAGGAGACCTTATGCGTATGTGTAAGGTCTCTTGTTGCATAGAAACGAGGGAAAATGATGAAAGTAGCAACAAGACATTTTGTCAGACCTGAATTTATGAACCATCACCAGACTTTATACGCCGGCTACATATCCGAGTGGGTGACGGAAGCAGCGATGATTGGCGTGACCGAAAAGTTAGGAACCAATGAGCAGGTTGTACTTGCCGCACTGAAAGAAGTTGTGATAAAAAAAGAAGTCGTGAGTGGTATGATACTGCAATTGGATTATGAGGTATCAAAAATCGGGGTGACAAGTATTGAGATTTTGGTAGAAGGAAAGAATTTTCTGACCGGTGAGAGTCATTTGACCGGGCGTGCTGTTTTTGTGACAGTGGATGAAAATGGAAAGAAACGGCCACATGGGCTGTCATAAGAAATGAGGGGAATGGATGAAGGATTTTAAAACGGAGTACAGGAAAAAAATGAGAAGTCCCGCGGAGGCTGTCTCGGTTGTAAAAGATGGTGACTGGGTGGATTATACAAGCTGCCTTGGGAAACCGATTCTTTTAGACCGCGCATTAGCAAAGAGAAGAGACGAGCTTCATGATGTGAAAATCCGCGGAAATCTGATGGCGGGACCAATTGCGGTGGCAGAATGCGATGAGACGCAGGAGCATTTTGTGTATCACAGCTGGCACTGCTCGGCGTATGAGAGAAGGCTCTGCGATAAAGGGCTCTGCTATTATATTCCGATGGTTTTTCATAACAATGCTGCTTATTATGAATACTTTTTAGACGTTAATGTTGTTATGGTCAGTGTGGCTCCGATGGATAAACACGGGTATTTTAATTTTTCAGTAAATACCGGTGTCGCCGCACCGATTGCCCGCATGGCAGACATTGTGATTGTGGAAGTAAATGAAAATCTTCCGCAGGTGCGTGGCGGTTATGACGAATGTATTCATATTTCGGATGTGGATTATATTGTGGAAGGGGAGCATGAGCCTTTTGTTAATATGGAAGCACTGGAACCGACGGAAATTGACAGGCAGATTGCCAAATACCTGATTCCGCATATTGTGGATGGAGCGACGTTGCAGCTTGGGATTGGAAGTATGCCAAATGCGTTAGGAGAAATTATTGCAAAATCGGATTTGAAAGATTTGGGGATGCATACGGAACTTTGCTCGGATGCGTATTTGCAAATGTATTTGGCGGGAAAATTGACAAATCGAAAGAAAAAACTGGAGCCGGGCAAAGGTGTATTTGGCTGTGCGATTGGTTCGAATGCACTGTATGAGTGGTTGGATGATAATCCGGGAGTAGCGGCATATCCGCTTGAGTATGTGAACCGCCCAAGTGTGATCGCGCAGATTGATCATATGGTGTCGATTAACAGTTGTGTTGCCGTTGATTTATATGGGCAGGTGGCAGCAGAGAGTTCCGGAGTCAGACAGATTAGCGGAACCGGCGGACAGTTAGATTTTTTGATTGGGGCATCGGCTTCACGTGGCGGCAAGGCATTTATTTGTATGAGCAGTGTGTATGTGGACAAGGATGGACAGACTCATTCACGTGTTCGTCCGCAGTTTAATGGCGATATTATCACTTCGCCGCGCAGCCAGGTTTATTTTCTGGCAACGGAATACGGAGTTGTGAACCTTGAGGGGCGTTCGACCTGGGAACGTGCGGAAGCATTGGTGAGTATTGCACATCCGGCATTCCGCGATTATTTAATAAAAGAAGCGGAGAAAAGAAAAATTTGGAGGCGGAGCAACCGTATCCGCTAAGGGGTTACGCAAATATTCTTTCTTTCGTCACACTTTTGTGCTAGAATGACAATAGAAAAATGTACTGGAGGATATTATGAAGGCGAAGAAAAAAGCATGGATTGTAATTATTGTATTGGCAGTGATTGGGTTTTGCGTCGGTTTTTATTTTGGATATAAGGGAGAAAAAGATAAGCAGGGGCAAACGAACACACAGACAAAAACGCAGGAAAAAGAAATACGGGCACAGGGTGAAATGAAGGACGGAGAGCTAGTCGACTATACAAAAAATAATATGTTGGAACTTGGTAAATATAAGGGGAGAACGGTTACCGTTACGCCGACCGAGACGGAAGTTTATCAGGCAATTTTATTGGAGGCAGAGGACTGGAAGAAAAAGGTGGCCGATGGAGAGCGGGTAGAGAAAGGTGACTGGATTTCTCTGGATTACGAAGGCTATGTCGACGACCAGCCATCCGATGATTTGAGTGAGAGCGGTGCCGTGATTCAAGTTGGTGCAGGAAATTTGTTTAATGCGGCGTTTGAACGCGGATTGATGGGCTTGAAATTAGGAGAGACATATAATCTGAATGTGACATTTGCAGAGGATGATGCAGATCCGGACGTGGCGGGGAAAACGATTACTTTTTCCGTTGAGGTGAATGCGAAGTTTAACGATGCATATGCGAAAAAGATGTCGAAAAACAAATATCCGAACGTTAAAGCGTATTATACGTATGCAAAAGCGAAGGAAGAGAAAGAAAACAGAGAGGGAATCGGTGATACGGTATGGGAGGATTTATTAAAAGAATGTAACGTGAAAAAATATCCGGAAGGTTCCAGAAAACAGGCATATAAAGACCAGAAACGTTCGTATCAGGTCTTTGCCAAAGTAAGTGGGCAATCGTATGAAGAATTTATCGGTGCATTAGGTCAGACTGATGAAGATATTCAGTCGTCAGCTGACGATCAGGTGAAAGCGCGTATGACAGCAAAGACAATTGCCATAAAAGAGGGGCTTACATTATCGGATGCAGATTATGAGCGCTTTCTTTTGGCGTTTTTAGAGCCGGAAGAAGAAGAGGACAAGACTTTGAAAGCAATGGAGAAAAGATATCTCGAAGAACAGAGCTGTTATCCGAGAGATGATATGCTTATTGAATTAGTAAAAGAGTATCTTGGCAAAAATTCAAAGATGAAATAAAGGCGGGGATTTATATGGCTGAAAATTATGTAACAAACCAGTATTCTTTTGAGAGCCGTGAATCGTATGAACAGACGAAAAAAGAAGCAGAGCAGATAAAAAAACTGATTCACTCAGCGGATTTGAAAAATCCGAAAATCGCTTTGAAAATTTATAATAAATGCGTGTCAGACAAGATGTTTTATACGATGGCCGGTTATAATTTTTTATTGGAACTGCGGCATTTTATTGGGAAAAGCGGACTTGTGAGTGAGCAGTCTTTAGCGCCAATTCCAATTAAGGAAGAAAATGAGAAAAAGCCGGATGTTATTGCTCAGACATCACGAAAAGAAGCAAAGTGGAAGCGATTGTACGAAGGGCAGCAGTTACTGAATAAGAAACTGAAAATTGCCCTTTTTGCGGCAGTTGTTCTTTTGATTGGTTTTGTCGTAATAAATTTTCGATTTGAATATTCAATTTTCACATATTTTACAAATTATAAGGCTAATATGGAAGAAGATTTGATTGACAAATATGAAAAATGGGAAGAACGTCTTCAGCAAAAAGAGGACAGTCTGAATCAGTGAAAGGAGTTTATATATGGCAGGAAATACAATTTTAGTCGTAGATGATGAACAGCGTATGAGAAAGCTGGTACGCGATTTTTTGACAAAGCAGAATTTTAGTGTGTTAGAGGCGGCAGATGGCGAAGAAGCCGTAGATGTTTTTATGGAGAATAAGGACATTGTTCTTGTGATTTTGGACGTTATGATGCCAAAGATGGATGGCTGGGAAACCTGCAGGGAAATCCGCCAGTACTCCAAAGTGCCTATTATTATGCTGACGGCACGTGGCGGGGAAAATGACGAACTGCGTGGCTTTGAACTTGGGGTGGACGAGTATATTGCAAAGCCATTTAGTCCAAAGATTTTAGTGGCGCGTGTAGAGGCACTGCTTCGCAGAACCAATTCGGCAAATGAGAAAAATCTCGAATATGGCGGAATTGTGTTAAACCGCTCCGCACATGAAGTTATAATTGATGGTGAGAAAGTGGATTTGAGTTACAAGGAATTTGAGCTACTCTCCTACTTTATGGAAAACAAAGATATTGCCCTTTCACGTGAACGGATTTTGAATCACGTGTGGGACTATGATTATTTTGGTGATGCCAGAACGATTGATACCCATGTGAAGAAACTCCGCAGTAAAATGGGTGAAAAAGGAAAGTACATTAAGACAATCTGGGGTATGGGATATAAATTTGAAGTATAGGAAATGGAGTGATTATCTTGAAGCGTTCCATGAAAACAAGACTGGTAGCGATTTTTGTCGTTACCATTGTCATTATTATCGGTGTTATCAGTCTTGCAAACGTTGTGCTTTTGCCATATTTTTATCAGTCCAATAAGGTAGGTCAGATGCAGGGCGTTTATTCGCGTGTTGTCGATATTTGTAAAAATGTGGATTGGAATAAGATGGACAGCGAGCAAAAAGATACAATTTATGATAAGTTAGACCAGCTTTCGAGCAATACCAACATGAGCATTTATCTTGTGCAGATTCGGGTTTACCAAGGGTCTGGTGATATCGCGGAATTAGCGTATGTATATCCGAGTGACAGTGAGCGTTTGCAGCAGGTAACAAAAAACCAACTTGATAAGTACGTAAAATCAATTTATTTTGGGCAAAAGCTAGACGATAACTGTAAAATAATTACACAGACAGCAAATTATTCGATGTATAATGTGTATGACACGAGAGTAGATTCTAATTTTTTGGAACTCACAGGAAAGATGCCCGATAATTACTGGATTTATCTGCGCAGTAATTATCAGAGTATACAGGAAAGTGCCGGTGTATCGAATCAGTTTATGCTGTATGTCGGAATGATTGTGATGATTGCCGGCGTGTTTATTATGTATTTTGTCAGCAACCAATATACGAAGCCGATTCTGCGCCTGGCAGCTCATGCAAAAAACATGCAGAAACTTGACTTTTCAACTCGTTATAAAGATAACCGTGATGATGAAATCGGAGTGCTTGGCAACAGTATGAATGCTTTGTCAGACCGCTTGGAGAAAACCATTTCCGAATTAAAGACAGCGAATAATGAATTGAAGCTGGATTTACAGAGGCGTTCGGAGCAGGAACAGATGCGGCAGGAATTTTTGGCGAATGTTTCGCATGAACTGAAGACGCCGATTGCTTTGATTCAGGGATATGCAGAAGGATTGCAGGAAAATATTAATGATGATGCAGAAAGCCGTGAATTTTACTGTGAAGTCATTGTGGACGAGGCTGATAAGATGAACAAGATGGTAAAAAAACTACTGAGTTTAAATCAGTTAGAGTTTGGAAATGACCAGGTTCATTTTGAGCATTTTGACTTGCGAAGTGTAATTCAGTCGATAGTAAATTCCTCTGATATTTTGTTCCGTCAGAAAGAAGTTACGTTGTCATACCATCCGGATGAGGAACCAATTATGGTCTGGGCAGATGAGTATATGATTGAGGAGGTTGTCAGCAATTATGTGAGCAATGCACTTAATCATGTGAAATACGAGAATAAAATTGAAATTAAGACGATTCGGAAAGGTGACCGTGTATGCACTAGCGTATTCAATACCGGAGATCCGATTCCGGAGGAAGATATGGATAAAATCTGGTCGAAATTTTACAAAGTGGACAAGGCAAGGACAAGAGAATATGGTGGCAATGGAATTGGCTTATCTATCGTAAAAGCCGTTATGGATGCCCATAATCAGAAGTTTGGTGTGAAAAATTATGACAATGGTGTCGAATTTTGGTTTGAACTTGACGTGAAAAGTGTTGATTGATGGACGGGATATGTGCTATAATAAATAAACTGGATTTAATTGTAAAAGGAGGGGTTTTTTGAGACAGATACGTTTTTTATGTGCCGTATTGGCTGTGTCCGTTCTATCCCTTACCGGATGTGCGGATATAAAAAATTTGTCTGAGGAGCAGGAAAATGAAATTGCGGAGTACGCAGCAGGTGTTTTGCTCCAAAATTCTGACAAATATCCGTACCGGCTTATCACAAAAAAAGAAAAAGAGGTTACAGAAACGCCGACACCGATGCCGGCGACACCAACACCAACATCGGCAGCTGCACAGGCATCAGACGCACCACAGGAATCGCAGCCGGAACAGACAGCAGCTGCACCGGAAGATTCCAAAAAGGAAGTATCGTTAGATGATTTATATCATCTGAAAGATGTTTCGATTTTGTATACTTCTTATCGTCTGGCAGATAAATACGGAAGTTCACAGATTCGTGCCGAACAGGGGAAAAAACTACTTGTTGCAGAGTTTTCACTAAAAAATAATTCCGGTGCGAAAAAAAAAGTTAAACTGATTGACAGACGAAAAATCACCTATCAGCTGAATGTGGACGGAACAACTTATTCTCCACAGATTAGTTTATTGGAGAATCAACTGGATTATTTGGAAACTGTGATTGCGAAAGGAAAGTCACAGAAGGCAGTGTTAGTATTTCAGGTAGATAAAAATGCGACAAACGCTTCTTCAATTGATTTGTCGATTGAAGAAGGGAATAATAAAACATCAGTGAAAATGAAGTAGGAGGCATTTATGTATCAGGAAAAAAAGAGAAGCTTGTTTTTTGGACTGCCGCTTTCTTTTACAACTTACCGGATTGAGGAAAAGGTAGTAAATATTAAAAAAGGTTTTCTCAGAACGGAAGAAGATGATACATTGATGTATCGGATTCAGGATGTAAAACTTGTGACCGGTTTCTTAGAAAGAATTTTCCGTTTAGGAACGGTTGTATGTTATTCAAGTGATGTAACGGACTCAACGCTCGAATTAAAGCATATTCGGCATGCAAAAGAAGTTAAAGATTACATTTTAGTTACCGCAGAACAAGAACGGCGCAAAGTCAGAACCCTTCATACAATGGGGTTGGATGCAGATGCCGGTCAGTTTGATGATATTGATGACATGGAGTAAGGAGGAGAGAGACAATGGCAGTAGAAACAGGAATTTTATTAGAGAGTGGTACCAATGAGCTTGAATTATTGGAGTTTGTGGTTGGTAATCAGCATTATGGAATCAATGTGGCAAAGATTAATGAACTTTGTCCGTATCAAGAGCCAACGATGGTGCCGAATGCACATGAGTACATAGAGGGAATCTTCATGCCGAGAGAACGGCTGATTACCGTAATTAATTTGGCGAAAGCGTTAGGTGTTCCGTCAAGCGGTGACACATCTCATGATATGTATATTATTACGAATTTTAACCGTCTACACACAGCGTTTCATGTTCAGCAGGTGCTTGGTATTCACCGTGTATCATGGAAAGACATTGCAAAACCGGACTCTACCATTAGTGGAAATGGTAAAGGGGTAGCCACAGGCATTACAAAGATTAACGGAAGAATAATTATTGTTCTTGACTTTGAGAAAATTGTTACGGAAGTTAATCCGGAAACGGGACTTAAGCTGTCTGAGATTGAGGCAATGGGTGAGCGCTCCCGTATTGATTACACAATCCTTCTTGCGGAGGATTCACCGCTGCTTCTTGAGATGTTGAAGAAATGCTTGACAAAGGCTGGCTATTCACATTTGATTCCAACAACCAACGGACTGGAAGCATGGAACACTTTGGACCGCATGATGAAAGATGGTGCGGTGATTGGAAAAGATATTTCACTTGTTATTACGGATATTGAAATGCCACAGATGGATGGACATCATCTAACCAAGAAAATTAAAGAAGACCCTAGATTTGAAGGACTTCCGGTTGTTATTTTCTCATCTTTGGTAAATGATGAGATGAAACGTAAAGGAGAGGCACTTGGTGTAGATGCCCAGCTTTCTAAACCGGAGATTGGCAGATTGGTTCATCAGCTGGACCTTTTGCTTAAATAAGAAGTTTGTGCTTTGGTAAGAGGAGGTGTGACATTTGACCTTATGTAGAAAATGTGGAAAAGAAATTCCAGATGGCGAAGAATTGTGTGAAGACTGTAAAAATAAAGAATCACAGATGGATGAGGCTTATCTGGAAGAATTGATGCAGAACATGAGTGATGAAGAGAAAGAACCGGAAAATGCAGGTGAACCGGCACCCGTTATGGACGAACAGGTGGAGGAGAAACCGGCAGAAGAGAAACCGGCAGAAGAAGCTTCTGATGGAGAAGCGGATGTAAATGATCTTTTGGCACTGCTTTCGCAGGATTATGAAGATTATGATGAGTCGGATTCCGCAGTGCAGCCGGAGGAGGAGGTTCAAACAGCAGAGCCTATGGATGAAAGTCCGGCTGAGACTTCTCTTTTTCGGGAAGATGATGAGAAAAGCGTATTTGCCGATGATGCAAATGCTTTATCTGTAGATGATGTTTATGATGATGCACTTTCTGCTGTGGATTACAGTGAGGCAGATGAGGCACCGGAATTCCCTGAAATTGAGGAAGAATTTGTTCCGCAGATGGATGAAGATGCCGGTGATGATTTTGGTGATTTGGCGCTGGATCCTTTGGTATTGGATGATAGTGAAGCGGCTGGTGTGTCCGGAGAGCCGTTGGTGGTTTCAGATGACACAGAGGCAGATGTACAAGATATAAAGCAGGAAAAAGAGAAAAAAGACGGTTTCTTTAAACGTATTTTTGGTAATATCATTACGGAACAGTCCGCAGAGGAAGAAGCCAAAGAGCGTGAGAAAGAGCAGGCTGACGCTGAAGAGAAGAAAGCGGCGAAAGAGGAAAAGAAACAGCAGACAGCAGAGGAAAAGGCAGCAAAAGCAGAGCAGGCAAAAGAAGAAAAAGAAAAAAAAGCAGCAGCAAAGGCAGAACAGGCAGCAGCAAAAGCGGCAGAAAAAGAAGAAAAGAAACGATTAAGAGCCGAGCAGGAAGCTAATGAAGTGGTTGGCAGAATTAATCCGGTTGGTGCTGCGATTGTTATGGTATTTTTCGGACTTCTTTGTGTAGCAGTTGTGTTTGGCAGTCAGGCACTTTCTTATACGACATCCGTAAAAAGTGCGGAGAGTTCTTTTGAACAGCGGGATTATAAGAATGCCTATGATTCTTTGGCAGGAGTCTCTGTTTCGGATTCGTCGAAAGAACTCAAACAGAAGGTGCGTATGTGTATGCAGCTCCAGCGTGAGTATGATGCTTATCAGAATTATTATAAGATGAAGATGTATTTGGAATCCCTGGATTCTTTGATTGGTGGAATTCGTCTTTACGATGCAAACAAAGCAAAAGCGGAGCAGTATGATATGCTCAGCCAGTACAATGAATTGGAGAGTAAACTCGCAAATCAGCTGTACAATGAGTTCGGTGTCAGTGAATCACAGGCACGAAATATTATTGCTTCCGAGACACAAAAGGAATACACAGACCGCTTGCAGGCGATTCTTTTGCAGTGGCAGAAGAGAAATGAAGCGGATGAGAGATAATGAAAAGATAGCTGACCGGTTTTCCGGTCGGCTATTCTAATACAATGACAGAGGTGATACAAAACGATGGTAGCAATTGTGGATTATGATGCAGGAAATATTAAAAGCGTTGAGAAGGCATTACAATATATTGGGGAACATCCGGTGATTACAAGAGATGTGAAAGAAATTAAGAAAGCAGATCATGTAATTGTGCCGGGAGTTGGTGCGTTTGAGGATGCGATGGAAAAGATGAATCGCTATGAACTGACAAAAGTGCTGCAGGATGTGGCGGCATCCGGTACACCGATTATGGGCATTTGTCTTGGGCTACAGTTGTTTTTTGAGCGAAGCGATGAGTCAGAACATGATGTAAAAGGACTTTCACTTCTTCCCGGTGAAATTGTAAGATTTCCGGAAAAAGAAGGATATAAAATTCCGCATATGGGATGGAACTCTTTGAAAATCAATCCGAATTCGAAACTGTTAAAAGGAATTCCGGAGGATGTGTATGTGTATTTTGTTCATTCGTATTATTTAAAAGCCAAACATATTGAAGATGTAGCAGCTACAACGGATTATATTGTTCCGGTACATGCGGCAGTGGAACATGACAATATTTTTGCAACCCAGTTTCATCCGGAGAAGAGCGGAGATGTTGGGCTGGAAATTTTGAAGAATTTTGTTTCCATATAGAATAAGACGAAGATAGGAGGAATTTCGGTGTTTACGAAAAGAGTAATTCCATGTTTGGATGTAAATGAGGGAAGAGTGGTAAAGGGAGTTAATTTTGTTAATTTGATTGATGCGGGAGACCCGGTTTCAGTTGGTGCTGCTTATGGAAAAGCAGGGGCAGATGAATTGGTTTTTTTAGATATTACAGCATCGAGTGATGCAAGAGAGATAAAGGCGAACATGGTTCGTAAAGTGGCGGAAACGGTGTTTATTCCGTTTACGGTAGGCGGCGGAATCCGTACGATTGAGGATTTTCGTATGATTTTGCGCGAGGGTGCGGACAAGGTTGCAGTGAATTCAGCGGCAATTTTAAATCCGACACTTGTATCGGATGCTGCGGATAAATTTGGAAGACAATGTGTCGTTGTTGCGATTGATGCCAAAAGACGGGCAGACGGCAGTGGATGGACAATTTACAAAAATGGCGGTCGTGTAGATATGGGAAAAGATGCCGTGGAATGGGCAATGGAAGCGGAGCGCTTAGGTGCCGGCGAAATTCTTTTGACCAGCATGGACTGTGATGGAACAAAAGACGGCTATGATGTTGAACTGACACGGACGGTTTCTGAAAATGTTTCAATTCCGGTTATTGCATCCGGCGGTGCAGGAACAAAAGAGCATTTTTATGATGCCCTTACGGAAGGAAAAGCGGATGCGGTTTTGGCAGCTTCACTATTCCACTTTAAAGAACTTGAAATCGTTGAATTGAAAAAATACCTGCAAGAGCGGGGGATCAGTGTGCGGTTATAAAAAAGAGGGAGGTTGTTATGAGTGCTTTGACAGGTGAGTGGGAGCGTGCGTTGCACGAAGAATTTTCCAAAGAATACTATAAAAATTTATTCTTTTTTGTTCGGAAACAATATAGTGAGACAACTGTATATCCAAAGGCAGATGAGATTTTTACGGCCTTTCATCTCACGCCGCTTGAGAAGGTTAAGGTTGTGATTCTGGGACAGGACCCTTACCATAATGAAGGACAGGCGCATGGGCTTTGTTTTTCGGTGAAACCACAGGTGGCAATTCCGCCGTCTCTTGAAAACATTTACAAAGAACTGCACGATGATTTGGGCTGCAAAATTCCAAGCCACGGTTGTCTGACTTCGTGGGCAAAACAAGGTGTTCTACTTTTGAATACGGTGCTTACGGTTCAGGCACATAAGCCGATGTCACACCGTGGTGTCGGCTGGGAAGAGTTTACGGATGCGGCAATTGCTAAAATAAATACACAGGATAGACCAATTGTATTTATTTTATGGGGGAAGCCGGCACAGGAAAAGGCGAAAATGTTGACAAATCCAAAACACCTTGTGCTGAAAGCACCTCATCCAAGCCCTTTGTCGGCATACCGAGGATTCTTTGGCAGTAAACCTTTTAGCCAGACAAATGATTTTTTGTTAAAGAATGGAGAAACTCCAATTCAGTGGGAGATTCCTGAAAAAATAGAAAATGAATTTTGAATAAGACTCAACTGGATGAGCCATATTTCATATAGTGAAGTATGGCTTATTTTATATGGATATCAGTGAATGTTTTCATAGCAAAACTGCCTTTCTAGTGTTTTCTGAATTGAAACTTTGATATCATTAAAAAAATGTAAAAAATTGAAAAAAACTTCTTGATATATGTGATAGGTTTATGTTATACTGGCGATAGTATAAAATTATACTAATCTTGTAACAAATCAAACTAAAAAGATTAAAAGACTGGAGGAATATGATGAGGAGATTGAAGCGAAGCTTTTGGGCAAAAACAGCGGTTGCTGTTGCCTCAATCGCAATTGCAATCGGGGTGATTGGCGGAATTTCATTTGCGTCAAATAATCAGCCTTTTTTGGGAGATTGCATTGAGTACGGAATTGTTTGTAATTATCTGAATCAGACAGCAGATATGGAGACAAACTTTGCCGTAGGTAAGTACCAAGGGAATGGTCATTGGAATGGAAACACGATTTCCGAGAGCAAAGCAAATGCTTCCGGAGAAATTCGGATTGGGGAAGTTGTGGGAGAGTCGAAATTCCGTGGGACGCCTTATGTAGTTGTAAAGGAAAGTGTGAAAGATGAAGTTAAAGCAATGCTTGCATCTGTTTCAAACTATGCAGAATCTGTTGTGAAAAAGGCAGATTACACAACACCAAAAGATGTTAAGGACATGAACAATTATCATGTAGACATTACAGGGATTGATGAAGAAATTGTATATGTGGATGCAGATGCTATGGTTGAAAATATCACTGCGGGGAAAATTCAGAATGGTGGTGTTAAGGTTACATTGCGAGCAAATCAGTCCTTAGTATTTAATGTGTCATTGAAAGATACTGTTCGCATTCCGGAATATAAGGTTACTGTCAAAAATGGAAGTAAAACACATGAGGAAATGGCAGAGTCTGTTGTATGGAATATGCCTTATGTGGCGAATTTGAATTTGGACTCAGATGGTATGAAAGCTACGGTAATTGCACCAAAAGCTTTTGTTAATTTGAGAACTACATCCGAAGGATGGCTGGTATGTCATACGGTTGTCAGCAACTCTGGCGAATGGCATATGATTTCAAAGAAAGTCCCGAAAGTGACACCAACGCCAAATGTGACAGCGACACCAACACCGAAAGTGACAGCAACACCGACACCGAAGGTAACGGCGACACCGACACCAAAAGTAACGGTGACACCGACGCCAAAAGTGACAGCAACACCAACACCGAAGGTAACGGCGACACCAACACCAAAAGTGACAGCAACACCGACACCGAAGGTAACGGCGACACCGACACCAAAAGTAACGGCGACACCGGCACCAACAGCAACACCGACAGCAACACCAACGGCAACGCCGACAGCAACACCAACGGCAACGCCAACAGCTACACCGACAGCTACACCGGAAGTAACACCAACGGCTACACCGGAGGTAACACCAACGGCTACTCCGGGTGATGATGCAACACCGACACCGGAAGTGACAGCAACAGCTACTCCAAACTTGTTTGATTTTGATGAAGACACACCGAGAGCAAGTAAAGAGCTGACAGATCCGGATACACCAAAAGCATCAGCAACAAGTAAGAAAACAACTACTTTGCTTGACGAAGATGTACCATTATCTGATTCTGCACCGGAGACAGGAGATACAACAAATCTTTTGTTCCCAATGATTGTTATGGGATTGTCTGTATTAGCAATTTTCGGAGTAATTGTATTTAGAAAGAAAATGAACTAAGTTAAGAAGTAAATGAAAAAGAATCTACAAAATGATTCAAAATATAATAAGGAGTTTGCTAAGGCAGACTCCTTATTTCTTACAAAATAAAGAGGAGCCTGCCTTTTGGCAGACTCCTAAATTGTGATTCTTTTTATTTGTTTAAATTCTCATTCGCTGTTGCTAACATCAGTTTGATACGATTTAACTGGTTTACTTCGCTGGCACCGGGATCATAGTCAACGGCTACAATGTTGGCATCTGGGAATGCCTTTCGAATCTGTTTGATAACACCTTTACCAACGACATGGTTTGGCAGACAGCCAAATGGCTGAGTACAAACGATGTTTGGTACATTGCTGTGAATCAATTCAATCATTTCACCTGTGAGAAACCATCCTTCACCGGTCTGGTTACCGTTAGATACGAAAGGCTCTGCATATTTAGCCAGTACGTGAATCTCGGGTGGTGCCTCAAAACGTTTGCTCTCAGCAAGTGCTTTGCAGTATGGCTTGCGGAACTGATTTAACAGCCAGATAGCAGCATTTCCAAGCCACTTACTGGTTTTCTTAAAGCCAAGATGATCAGCCTTAAATTCACTATCGTAAGCACTGTACATAAAGAAGTCAAGCATATCCGGACAGACTGCTTCAGCACCTTCAGCTTCCAAGAGTTCGACAACATGATTGTTGGCTGCAGGGAGATATTTAACTAAAATCTCACCAACGATTCCAACACGTGGTTTTTTCTTTGTTTCATCTAATTCTATTTCATCAAATTCCTTCACGATTTGTTTGATATTTTTCTTAAGTTCTGACTGCTTTGGTTTTTTCACAGCCTCAATACAGACTTTTTTCCATTTATCGTGAAGAGCGTTTACGGAACCCGGTACTTTCTCGTAAGGGCGGGTGTGGTATACGACACGCATAAACAAATCACCGTAGATTAAGCTGTGAATAGCGGCTTTTAACAATCGATAATTGATGTCAAAGCCGGAGTTTGTTTCCACGCCGGCACTTAATGAGATAACCGGAATCTGTTCCATGCCTGCTTTTTTTAGTGCACGGCGGATAAAGCCGATATAGTTCGTTGCACGGCATCCACCACCGGTCTGAGTAATGATTAAAGCAGTTTTATTTAAATCGTACTCACCGGATAACAACGCTTTCATAAACTGTCCGACCACAAGAAGAGACGGGTAGCACGCATCATTATTTACATATTTTAAGCCGTAATCCAATTCGCCTACGCCGGTAGGAAGCTGGACAAGATTATAACCGCAGGCAGCAAGAGCCGGCATTAAAATGTCAAAATGAATTGGTGACATTTGTGGTGCTAAAATCGTGTAACTTTTACGCATTTCTTTTGTAAATTCAACTCGTTTATAGGCTGAATTTTGAGGAGATGACTTAATTCCCTTGCGTTCGCGGTCTTTCACAGCGGAAATAAGCGAACGGATACGAATTCTTGCGGCACCTAAGTTGTTGACCTCGTCAATTTTAAGAATCGTACATATTTTATTGGAACTTGTCAAAATATCATTGACCTGGTCGGTTGTTACTGCGTCAAGTCCACATCCAAAAGAGTTAAGCTGAATCATATCCAGATTGTTCTGGGTGCGTACAAAACTGGCAGCGGCATAAAGTCTGGAATGATACATCCACTGATCCATCGCAATCGTTGGCCGGTCAACTTTTCCTAAATGGGAAATGCTGTCCTCAGATAATACCGCAATATCGTAAGATGTAATCAATTCCGGAATACCGTGGTTGATTTCCGGGTCAATATGGTAAGGACGACCGGCTAACACAATACCACGCTTGTTGTTATCTGCCATCCATTTTAATACGCGTTCGCCCTCTAAGCGGATATCATTTCTTGTTTTTTGCAATTCTTCGTATGCCTTGTGGGCAGCTTTTCGAATCTCGCCGGCATCAATATTATTTTCTTTGCCGAGATAGCGTACTAACTCATCGGCAAGAATTTTATCGCTTTCAAAGGAGACGAATGGATTCTGGTAGGTAATCGATTCATCTGCCAATTCTTCTACATTATTTTTGATATTTTCTCCATAAGAAGTGACAATTGGGCAGTTGTAGTGGTTGCCCGCTTCATCAAATTCTTTGCGCTCGTAAGGAACACAAGGGTAAAAAATGTACGAAACGCCCTGGTTTAACAGCCATGAGATATGTCCGTGAGCTAACTTTGCCGGATAACATTCTGATTCGCTCGGAATCGATTCGATACCAAGTGAATAAATGTTTCGGTTGGAAGCCGGTGAAAGAACGACTTCGTAGCCAAGTTCCGTAAAGAAAGTAAACCAGTATGGATAATTCTCATACATATTTAACACGCGTGGAATTCCGACCTTGCCGCGATATGCTTTGTCCGCAGATAATGGTTTATAGTGGTCAAAAAGACGCTTGTTTTTATAGGCGTAAAGGTTTGGAACGTCACGGTTTGTCTTTTCTTTGCCAAGACCACGTTCACATCGGTTACCGGACACAAACTGACGGCCACCGGTAAAGCGGTTTATTGTAAGGAGACAATGATTGGTACATCCCTTACATCTTGTCATGGAACTTTCAAATTTTAACTCGATAATGTCCTGTAAAGAGAGCATGGAAGAAGTTTCTCCCTCTTCGTAATGCTCACGGGCAATCAGTGCGGCACCAAAAGCACCCATGATACCGGCAATGTCAGGGCGAATTGCCTGACATCCGGAAACACGCTCAAAACTTCGTAATACCGCATCGTTATAGAAAGTACCACCCTGAACAACTACGTTTTTACCGAGATCTTTCGGGTCTGTTAATTTAATTACCTTTAACAGGGCATTTTTAATAACGGAAATAGCAAGTCCGGCAGAAATATCTGCGACCGTAGCTCCTTCTTTTTGTGCCTGTTTTACTTTAGAATTCATAAATACGGTACAGCGGGAACCCAAATCAATTGGATTTTCGGCAAATAGAGCCAGTTTTGCAAAATCTTTTACTTCATAATTTAACGAGCGCGCAAACGTCTCGATAAAAGAACCACAGCCGGAAGAGCAGGCTTCATTTAACTGTACCTGGTCTACGGAGTGATTTTTGATTTTAATACATTTCATATCCTGACCGCCGATGTCAAGAATACAATCAACATCCGGGTCAAAGAAAGAAGCAGCGTAATAATGGGAAACGGTTTCAACTTCACCTTCATCTAACATCAAAGCGGATTTAATCAGTGCTTCGCCGTATCCGGTTGAACAGGAACGCACAATTGTGGCACTTTCCGGGAGCAGTTCATAAATTTCCTTAATTGCTTTAATTGTCGTCTTCAGTGGGCTTCCGTTATTATTATCATAGAATGAGTACAGAAGGGAACCGTCTTCGCCGACAAGAGCTACTTTGGTTGTTGTTGAACCGGCATCTACGCCAAGAAATACATTTCCTTCGTAAGTGGAGATATCTCCCTTCTTTACGCTGTGTACGTTATGTTTTTCGATAAATTCATTGTAATCAGTTTCATCTTTGAAAAGTGGCTCCATACGAGTCACTTCAAATTCAATTTTAATTTCGCCGGAAAGCTTCTTTAACAAAGCACCGATTGTTGTGGCGCCTTTTCCCTCCGAGTTCATGGCTGCTCCGCTTGCAGCAAAAAGATGGGAATTTTCCGGTGCAATAATGGCATCTCCGGTTAAATTAAGAGTGCGGATGAATGCCTGTTTTAATTCTGTTAAAAAGTGCAGTGGACCGCCGAGAAAAGCAACGTTACCGCGAATCGGTTTTCCGCAGGCAAGACCACTGATTGTCTGGTTTACGACAGCCTGGAAAATGGAAGCGGCAAGGTCCGGTTTCGATGCGCCCTCATTTATTAAAGGCTGAATATCAGTCTTTGCAAATACACCGCATCGTGCGGCAATCGGATATAAAGCCTGGTAATCTTTTGCATAGGTATTTAATCCGGCAGCGTCTGTTTTTAATAAGGTAGCCATTTGATCGATAAAAGAACCGGTACCACCGGCGCAGATACCGTTCATTCGCTGCTCAATACCATCGGTAAAGTAAATAATTTTTGCATCCTCACCACCAAGTTCAATGGCGACATCGGTCTGAGGAGCATAACTTTTTAAGGAAGTAGCAACGCTCACAACTTCCTGCACAAATGGAATATCAAGGTGCTTTGAAATGGAAAGACCACCGGAACCGGTAATCATCGGTGCGATGTCACAGTCACCAAGTTTGTTGTAAGCACGTTCCATAATTGCACGTAAGGTTTCCTGAATATTTGCGTAGTGACGCTCATAGGCAGAAAACAGTATGTTATTGTTATCATCCAGCACAGCAATTTTTACTGTGGTTGAACCAATATCGATACCTACTCGTTTCATAAGTACCTCCTAAAGTTTCCTATTATAATCATTTTTTGTTATCTAATTATCGAAACCTTATTATACGACAAAAAGAATGGTTTTGCAACAAAATTAGAAAGAACAAATGGCATTCTTTTGAATAGGATAATAAAAAAAGGCAGGAATCTGAAAATGAATCAACGCTTTTGTAATGGAATGATACATGTCATTCGCTCCGGCGATAATCTTTACCAGCTGAGCAGACGCTACCGTGTTCCGCTCGCACTTATTCTGCGGGCAAACCCTTATGTGGATGTGTATAATTTAAGACCGGGACAGGAAATCTGTATTCCGATGCCCTGTGGAAGCGGACCGATAGCAGGACGGGGAATGCAGCAGGAAAATGTGGAGACAACCGAACAGGAGACAGACGATGAGGAATACGAAGAGGAACAAACGGCACAGTCAGAGGAAGAAAAAGAGGTGTCTTGTGTCTATCGTGCAGATGGAACAAAAAGCCTTGGAGCGATATTGAATGAGTGTGGTATGACGATGGCTGAGTTTTTTGAAAAGAATAATCCGGAGCAGATTATTATCGCGGCAGATGTCCTTTTTGAAGTGCCAAAGAAGGTTTGACAAAGGTTATTAGAACCTTTATAATGGAATGGAATTGGTCAGACTCGGCGATGCCTTGCTTTCGGGGAATCGCCGTTGTCTTTGAAAGGAAGGTGAACAAGCATGATTTCCATTCACAAAACCATAGAAGACGATATGGTGGTGCTTGATAAAATAGAAGAGGGTTGTTGGATATCAGCCATTCACCCAAATGAGGAAGAATTGGCTTTTTTGGAGGAAGAAACCGGGATTGATTTGGATGATTTACGGGCACCTTTAGATGATGAGGAGCGTTCCCGTATCGAGTTGGAAGATGGATACAATATGATTTTGGTGGACATTCCTTCGCTTGATGAGAAAGACCGGTATGTCACGATTCCTCTTGGCATTTACATGACAAAGGAGCATATCATTACGATTTGTCTGGAAGAATCACCGGTTTTGAAAGCATTTGTAAACCGTAGAGTACGCGAGTTTTACACATTCAAAAAGACTCGCTTTGTATTCCAGATTTTGTATCGCAATGCTGCTTCCTACCTGCGTTATCTGCGTATTATTGACAGAAAAAGTGACCAGATTGAGGAAAAACTGCATATTTCCCAGAAAAACAGTGAGTTGATTGAACTTTTGGAGCTGGAAAAAAGTCTGGTTTATTTTACCACTTCCCTGCGCTCAAATGAGGTCGTTTTAGAGAAACTTCTGCGGACGGAGCGCGTTAAAAAATATCCGGAAGATGAGGACTTATTGGAAGATGTCATTATCGAGAATAAACAGGCGATTGAAATGGCAAATATATACAGTGGAATTTTAAGTGGAATGATGGATGCGTTTGCGTCTGTTATATCCAATAACTTAAATATTGTAATGAAGTTCTTGGCAACGGTTACGATTGTTTTATCAATCCCGACGATGATTGCCAGTTTCTTTGGAATGAACTTTGATAATATTCCACTTGGACATTCGCCGTTTGGATTTTTTACTATTATTGTATTAACGCTTATTATTTCCGGCGTTGTGGCGTTGTTGTTCCGCAAAAAAGATTTGTTTTAATAGGGAAAAGACGATTGTTGAATGGAGGTTAAAAAAGAATTATGAGTTTATTAGACCGATTGGAGAGAACACGGTTTGGAAAATTTGGCATTCCGAATCTGATGCGGTATGTCATTGGAGTTAATATTGTCGGAATTCTGATTAGTCTTGTGAATCCGATGTTTTATTATTCGTATCTGAGTTTGGATATTGCAAGTATTCTGCATGGACAGGTTTGGCGTATTTTCACCTTTGTGTTAAGCCCATCCGGGCAGTTTGGCGGTACCGGCATGGTTAGTTTATTGTGGTTTGCAATCTGGATTTTTGTGTATTATTCGATTGGAACAAATTTGGAGCGCATGTGGGGAACTTTCCGCTTTAATTTGTTTTATTTTGGCGGACTTTTACTGGTTGTAATTATGACATTTGTTTTTTATCTGTTTTTACAACTTGGGTTAGTGCCAAATGCTGCAACTGCTTATACGGATTATATGCTTTCCGCCAATATTATGGATGATTTGAACCAGACGATGTTTTTAGCGTTTGCCTTTGCTTTCCCGGATGCACAGTTCCTTGTGTATTTTATTATTCCGGTTAAGGCAAAGTGGCTGAGTATTGTATATCTTTTGATGGATGGCTATATGTTTGTCCGCTATCTGATGAGTGGATATTATTATTCGGCAGCGGTGATTTTGGTTCTTTTATTAAACTTTTTTATCTTCTATTTTATGGGACGTGGTTCTCTTACGCCAAAGCAGGTGTACCATCAGAAGAGGAGAAAGATGGAATATAAGAAAAAAGCAGCACCCACACAGGAAAATGTACCAAGGCATCATTGTGTGATTTGTGGCAGAACAGATGTGGACTCTCCGCAGTTAGAGTTCCGTTACTGCTCCAAATGTGAGGGAAACTATGAGTATTGTTCAGAGCATTTATTTACCCATGAGCATGTGCATCATTAAAAGAAGGAAGGAATTGGAAAATGGAATTGTTTGGTATTGCGACAAATAGTGTACAAATGTTAGTGTTAGTAGCGGTTTTAACCGTGGCAGTTTTTGCTGTTTTGTATTTTGAAAAATTCCGCTATGAAGTAGAAGGAATTCGGATTTACCGCAAAGACAGCAAAAAGTCATGGACTAATCTACTGCTTGTATTAGCGGCAGCGCTGCTTGTAAAACTGATTTTTGCGGCAGTGTATGAAGGACATGGAACGGATATGACCTGCTTTAGTGCGTGGTCGGATATGATTTTTAAAGATGGATTCTGGAATTTCTATCATTCGGATTCTTTTACGGATTATCCGCCTGGATATATGGCAATGCTGTGGGGCATTGGGGCTCTGCGCAGCATCTTTAATCTGGATGTTGCAACGGGAGCCGGAAGATGTGTTATTAAACTGATTCCGATTTTGTTTGATCTTGGTGCAGGGGCACTGCTTTATAAGATAGCAAAGAGAAAATTTTCTGAAGGTTCTTCTCTTATTTTGTCAGCGACATACGTGCTCAGTCCGGTCGTTGTTTTGGATTCTTCGGCATGGGGACAGGTGGATGGTGTATTTACCTTTTTCCTATTGCTTGTCTGCTATCTGTGCATGGAAGAAAAGCGTATTTTTGCGTATTTTGCTTTTGTTGCCGGAGTTCTTATCAAACCGCAGATGATTATGTTTGCTCCGCTTTTGATTTGGACAATTATTGAACAGGTTTTCTTAAAAGATTTTTCAAAAGAAAAAATGTTTCGGGATTTAGTAGGCGGCGTTTTAGCTCTTGTGGCAATGGTTGTATTTACCCTTCCGTTTGGTGTGGACAAAGTGTTCAGCCAGTATGTGAATACGTTGGGCTCGTATCCGTATGCGACGATTAATGCATACAATTTCTGGGCGTTGTTAGGACAGAACTGGCAGCCGCAGGCAAATTCATTTTTAGGTGTGTCAGCAAGCTCGTGGGGAACACTCGCAATTTTAGTATCCGTTGCACTGAGTGCCGTGATTTTCTTCCGCTTAAAAGATGATAATTCCCGCTATTTTACAAGCATGGCGGTACTTCTTGCCAATATGTTTTTATTCTCAGTGCGTATGCATGAGAGATATTTATTCCCGGCAATTGTACTTATGTTGGCTGCCTTTTTGGTGAAGCCGACCAAACAGTTATTCTTTACTTATGTGGGATTTTCGGCTATTCACTTTTTGAATGTAGGTCATGTTTTGTGGGCGTATGTCGAGGAAAACGAAAATACGGCACCAAACGGACCGTTAATTGGAATTACGGCAGTCCTTACAATTTTAATGTTTGCTTATTTGATTTATGCTTCTTTTTCTGTTTCGGTTATGGAGGATTTAAAGGAGACAGCAGGAGGAAAGAAGAAAAAGCAGACGCTTCCGTATCTTGTGAAAAATCTGAAGGCAAAAGAGAAAGAGCCGGAAGAAGTTTATAAACAGCATATTCATGCGACAAGAAAAATGCCTAAATTTACAAAGTGGGATTATATTGTACTGTTTGGAATCCTTGTATTATACAGTGTATTTGCTTTTCATGACTTGGGTGATACCAAGGCACCGGAGACTTACTGGCAGCCGGAAAATGGCAATTCCCAGATTGTATTAGACCTTGGTAAAGCAAAAGATATCGGAATGATTTATACGTTCCTTGGAGCGAAGGAAGACCGTATGATGACACTTGAAATGTCAGAGGATGGGAAAAACTATGATTTGGTCGGCACGGTCAGAGCAACAAGTGTGTTCTGCTGGGATGCATTAAAGACTTGGGACAAAGAATCTCAGGAAGAGGGCGCGGATGATTATAATCTGGCAAAAGATTATCGTTATATCCGCCTAAGTGTTGATGAAGAACAGCTTTCTGATACCTTTATGCTGAATGAATTAGTGATTCTTGACAAAGACGGAAACTGGATGAAACCGGTCAATGCTTCTGAATATAAAAATCTGTTTGATGAGCAGGATTGTTTTGAGCCGCAGAGTGATTTGCCGGAGACTGTCTGGAAAGCTGAAAAAGCTGGAGAAACCGTGACTTTAGATTTGGGTGCAGATAGTTACTTTAGTATGCTGCGCGGCTACTCTACGGAGAAAGCAAATCAGCGGTTTGAAGTGGAAGTGGCAAAATCGGCAAATGACGGTGAGGAGCCACAGTATCAGAAAGTGGGAACGGTAGTCAGTGGTGAGGCTGATGGCTTTAGCAGACTTTTGGAGGAAAATCAGCAAAATGCCGATACTTATTCTTTTGCCAATGATTCGTACCGCTATATCCGTTTGACAACACTTTCGGATAATACAAGTTTGAATGAACTGGTACTGACGGATACGAATGGAAATACGGTGAAAATCCGTGACCATATTGGCGGAGATTCCTTGTTTGATGAACAGGATGGATACCGAAAGGCAATTACCTTTAGGAGCGGCACTTATTTTGATGAAATTTATCATGCGAGAACGGCTTATGAAATTGCGCATGGAATGAGCAATTATGAGTGGACACATCCGCCTCTTGGTAAAGTATTTATCAGTCTTGGTGTGCGCATGTTTGGCATGAATCCGTTTGGCTGGCGAATTATCGGTGTGCTGTTTGGAATCGGGATGATTCCGTTTATGTACTTCTTTGGCAGGCGTTTGTTCAAAAACCGCACGTGGGCGGCCGGTGCATTGACATTTTTGTTTACATTTGATTTTATGCATTTTACGCAGACAAGAATTGCTACGATTGATGTGTACGGAACATTCTTTATTATAGCAATGTTCTACTTTATGTATCAGTACAGCCAGACAAGTTTTTATGATACAAAATTGTGGAAGACCTTTATCCCGCTTGGCTTAAGTGCAGTGATGATGGGACTTGGCTGTGCATCGAAATGGACGGCAGTATATGCGTCTGCCGGTCTTGCCGTGTTCTTCTTTGCCATTATGGGCTGGCGTATTTTTGAGTACCATCTGGCGAAGAAAAATCCGACGGGTGAAACCGAAGGAATTGCGCATAAACATATCATTGAAGTATTTAAGAAGAAACTTCTTTTAACACTTGGTTTCTGTGTGATTTTCTTTGTGTTTGTAGCAGGAACGATTTATGTTGCTTCCTATGTTCCATTTGAGGACAGCGCAAAAGATAACACCGAGCGCTTCTACGAAGTGACAGATGAGAATTACGAAGGATTTAAATGGGAAAATACATTTGCTTCCGGTCTTGTGGATACACTTCGCGACCACAGTGGAAATCCTGTGGCTGAGACGGTCGGAAAAATGTTGAATAATCAGCATGCTATGTATGAATACCACAGCAAACTGGAGGCTACCCATCCATGGCAGTCAAGCTGGTATGAGTGGCCGACGATGATACGACCGATGTACTATTACTGTCAGACTTTGCGGGATGGTATGAAAGAGGGTATCAGTGCCTTTGGTAACCCGCTTGTATGGTGGGCAGGAATCCCGGCATTGATATTGATTCTTCTGCCATTTGGAAGAAGGCGTTCGAACAGACTTGGAAGCAAAACGTCGCAATGGCTTCAGAGTATCGGCTGTGAATTCTTTGTGTTCCTTGCTTTGTGGAGTGTGTTTGTGAAACAGTCTTCAAGTAATGGAGGCGGTGATTCATGGAAGTTATATGGACCGTTCCTTATTGTGCTTGGCGTGGCGTCGGCTTTGTATATTGCTTACCAGCTTGTGACAAGGGGAGATAAAAAAGCCTTGTTTATGGTATTTGCCTATGCGGTTCAATTATTACCGTGGATTTTAGTGCCGCGCTGTACATTTGCCTATCACTATTTCCCAAGTGTGCCATTTGTCGCAATGATGATTGTGTACTGCATGGTGAAACTTGTGGATTCGGATAAAAAATGGTTTAAATGGTGTATGGTTTATCTGGCAGTTGCCTTTTTCCTGTTCTTAATCTTTTATCCGGTACTTTCCGGACAGCCGATCTATGAGCAGATGGCAAGAGATGGACTGCGCTGGCTGGAAGGCTGGCAGCTTGTCAGCTAAACAAACGATAGAAAGAAGGATAAAAACGTGAGAAAACTGATTCAAGAGATTCATAATGGGAAAAATATAAAGGAAAATTTAAAACATTATGCGGATATTGCCGTAAAAATATATGTGGATTATGGAACGCTTGAAATGACTTTTTCTGCGTATTCGCTTTTGGAAGATGAAATACAGGTGTTAGATGCGGATGAGAAGGAGAAAATGCTCTCACAGGTAAAACAGGCGATTGGCTGCTTGGCGGATGAGTCATGTGATTATGCAGCGCTTGGCGAAAAAATGAGTCATCTGCGGGATGAGATTACAGATAAAATGGATGTTTTAACTGCGTACACGGACCGCATGATTTGTTATGAATACGTGTTAAACCGTATGGAATTAAAATATCTTTCCAAGAAAGAATTGTCAGAGAAACTGGCAGCTTTTGAGGAAGAAGAGTACATGAAAATGTTAGAAGGGTATTTGTTTGGCAGTAAAGATCAAAAGGTGGCGCTTGATAAAATTCGTTTGATTATGGGACAGATTCCGGTTCATATGACAAAGAATAAACTGTTTGAGCGGATTGGTGAGGCGCTTACGTTGTATCAGGATGGCGACAAATCGGCACTGGATGGCTTTTTGTACATGGTGCGTACGAGTGCGATGTTGTATGAACCAAAGCAGGAAGAAAATCAGTTTCCGGAGATTTTAGAGGCTCTGCAAACGTTTGAACAGACCGATTTTGAGTCATTGGAGGGCGAGAAATACAATCAATTGGTATCGCTTTTGGAAAAGACAGCCAAAGAAATTCATGAGATTACGGACTTTTATTATGAAGTGCAAAATGTTGTGAATGGTGTGTATGCCATGGCACTGATTCTTCCTTATCGTGAGAAAATGAGCCGGATTGAAAAAGCGGGAAGAAACGTTTGGCAGGCATTGGCACAAGGAGAGTTAAAAGAAGAACTGTTAGTGCCGTTAGAGGGCAGTATCGAGGAGTGTGTTGAAAAATCCAGTCATTTGGAATCGATTTTATATGAAATCCGCAGTTCTTATAAGAAAGAATTAATGGAAACCGGTCTTGCCGGACAGTTCCACGATTTTGTATTAGTGGCAAATCTCTTGTCAGACAGTTTGTTTATTGACTTGTCAGTATCCGGTGAGGAAGAGGAAAAAGCAGACCTCTCCTATGTGAGAAAATGCACAGATGAATTAGTAAATGAACTTTCCGAGAAGTTAAGCCGGGTGTCAAAACCGGTGAAAAAAGCAATTATGGGACTTGTCCTTGAAAAACTGCCATTGACGTTCCAAAATTCGGATGAGGTACTTGATTATATCCGTGTTAATCTGATGGGGTGTCAGGACAAGGCTGAAAAATGTGTGGTACTTACGATGTTAGCAGACTTGATTCGTGAGGAGCAGGAGTGGACATAATATGATTTACTGGTATCAGAATTTATATATGGATGAAACCGTAGAAAAAAATCCGAAACGGTGCAAAAAACGGGTGGAAAAGCGGCGCCCATGGAAAAAGAGTTACGTCGTGCTTACCTTGGCGCAGAATGATAAGAATTTGTTTGAGATTATGCAGACGCGCCAGTTGTTTTTTCACCGCTACCGTCATGTGGATATGTATGTAGTGGCACTGACTTCGGATTATGATGCCGCTGTCGAAATCCTGCAGCAGATTTTAGAAAAAGGATATCGTGAGAATCCGGAATATAACCCAAGGAACGTATTTGCCAAGAAGGAGTTTTATCCGGGTAGAAAGTAACAGAGAAAAGAGGTGTGCCTATGTGGATTTTTTTATTAATGCTCAAATGGATTTTCATTATACTTGGCATACTTTTAGGACTTGTTTTACTATTTACGTCTCTTGTTTTATGTGTGCCGGTGCGCTACCGGGCAGCAGGGGATAACCGTGAAAAAATTCAGTATTCATTTAAGGTGAGCTGGCTTTTGTCTGTTGTTGCCGTGAAAAAGAAAAAAGATTCGGAGCAGATTGTTTTCTCTGTGTTTGGTATTCCGATAAAGAGAATGGGAAATGAAAAACCAGTAAAAAAAAACGTGGTGAAATCAGAGAAAGAAAAAGAGCCGGAACCATTACAGGATAACAAAGAAGAAACAGGCGAGCCGGTTTTGGCAGCGCAGGAAGAAAAAAAGGAACAAAGAAAGGACAAGAAGAAGAGAACTTTTTCCAGGACAAAAAAAGCGAAGAAAAAGAAAAACAAAAAAAACTTTTCATTTCAAGGGCTATCCAGTATAATGAAGTGTGTGAAACAAAACAAGAAACTTTTGAAACGGTTGTATCGGGAAATAAAAGAGCTGCTTAAGTATCTCGCACCGAAAAAGGTGAGAGGGACATTTGCATTTGGAACCGGCGACCCTTCATCGACGGGGCTTGTTACGGGTCTTATCAGTTTGTTCCCGATTGCTTATCAGGAGGGCGTTTATGTTACACCGGACTTTGAGGAAAAAAGACTGGCTGCTGATTTTTTTGTAAAGGGCAGAATGAGGGTGATTTATTTTTTGCGGCTCTTTTTGAGACTGTATCAGGATAAAGAATTGAAACGAATGTGGAAACAGATTCATAGATTAAAAAAGGAGGCTTTTTAAAATGTCAGAAAATAATTTTACCAACACAGTAGAATCCCTGTTTAAGGGGATGGATGCATTTATCACAACAAAGACCGTAGTGGGAGACGCTGTGCGTTTTGACGATGGAACCATTGTACTTCCGCTTGTGGATGTGAGCTTTGGCGTTGCTGCCGGTGCATTTGCAAACGACACCGAAAAGAAAAACAACGGTGGCGGCGGTATGGGTGGTAAAATCCAGCCAAGTGCCGTGTTAGTAATTAAAGACGGAACGTCCAAACTTGTCAATGTGAAGAACCAGGACGGTATCACAAAGATTCTTGATATGGTACCGGATTTTGTTGACAAATTTGCCGGAAAGAAAAATAAAGAGCAGCCACACGATGCGGGAAAAGATGCGGAATAATCCGTAAGAATTGTGGAAATTTTAAAATTTGTAAAAAAATAAAAATTTTGCTTGCATTATAGTTGGAATTTTGCTAAAATATTCGTGTTGTCGTGTGTGAGAGATATTTTGTTTCATATAGAAGAGACATGCGAAGTTTAAGCAGAAGGAGGTGCTTTTCATGGCTAAATGTGCAGTATGTGGAAAAGGCGTACACTTTGGTAACGCTGTCAGCCACTCTCATAGAAGAAGCAATAAGATTTGGAAATCGAATTTGAAATCTGT
>OGOG01000513.1_pt1 | contig 43636 bp, 31 predicted proteins | sample 1552581 | NCBI WGS metagenome assembly OGOG01 (sample SAMEA2580152, study PRJEB22360) | human gut metagenome | biome: human gut; feature: human-associated habitat; material: faeces | place: Denmark | collected 2008/2010 | reverse complement strand
CCGGCTATTGGCTGTACCGAACCTATTGCCGTGGCATTATGTGTGGCAAAAGCTGCCGAGACGCTCGGTGTGAGACCTGAAAAGATCAAAGTACTCTTGAGTGCTAATATTCTGAAAAACGCAATGGGGGTGGGTATCCCCGGTACAGGGATGATTGGTTTGCCTATCGCAGTAGCTTTGGGGGCGATTATCGGTAAATCCGAGTATCAGCTCGAAGTATTGAAAGACAGCACACCGGAAGCTGTGGAACAGGGCAAACTGTTTATTGACGAAAAACGTATATGCATATCATTGAAAGATAATATAACGGAGAAACTGTATATCGAAATCACTTGTGAAGCGGGAGATAAAAAATCGACAGCGATCATTGCCGGAGGACATACGAATTTTGTATATATTGCCCGGGGGGAAGAAGTGCTGCTCAACAAGCAACAGGCAGGCACGGAAGACGTTGAGGAAAAGCCGCTTGAACTGAATTTGCGGAAAGTGCATGATTTTGCACTGACTGCTCCCTTGGATGAGATCAGTTTCATTCTTGAAACCGCCCGCTTGAATAAGGCCGCTGCCGAGAAGTCTTTTGAAGGAGAATATGGGCACGCTTTGGGGAAGATGCTTCGCGGAAGGTATGAACATCAGGTGATGGGCGACTGTGTCTTTTCGCATATCCTTTCTTATACTTCGGGGGCTTGCGATGCCCGTATGGCAGGAGCCATGATTCCGGTGATGAGTAATTCGGGAAGTGGTAATCAGGGTATTTCCGCCACTCTGCCTGTGCTTATTTTTGCAGAGGAAAACGGTAAATCGGAAGAAGAAATTATACGTGCATTGATGCTCAGTCATTTGACGGTGATTTATATCAAACAAAGTCTGGGACGGTTGTCTGCCCTTTGCGGTTGTGTCGTAGCTGCTACAGGTTCAAGTTGTGGCATTACTTGGCTGATGGGAGGAACTTATGAGCAGATAGCTTTTGCCGTGCAGAACATGATAGCCAATCTGACGGGAATGATCTGTGACGGAGCAAAACCAAGTTGTGCCCTCAAGGTGACGACTGGTGTTTCTACGGCTGTGCTTTCGGCTATGATGGCGATGGAAAATCGCAGTGTTACGTCTGTTGAAGGGATTATCGATGAGGACGTAGATCAGAGTATCCGTAACCTGACTCGGATAGGCTCACAAGGCATGAATGAAACGGATAAGGTGGTATTGGATATTATGACACATAAATGCTAGGGAAATTGCTGGATAATTAATAGTTAATAATTAAAAATTAAAAACGAGTGAGTAGAGCTATCATACCATCGGGTATTCATTACTTCTAATCATACTAATCTTTCTTCGTTTTTAATTTTTAATTATTAACTATTAATTATCCAATTAATTCTTGTCACATCCGCAGTGGTCACCGCATCCATGGTCACCGCAGCCGTCTCCACAGCCATCTCCGCAACTGTCGCATCCGCAGCTGCATCCGCCACCGCCCATCATGTTTACAACTTCTTGTATCTCCTCGTTAGTTGCAGGACGGCTTTCTACTACTTCGCCAACGAAGTTCAGGTCTGCCCCGGCCAACGGGTGGTTCATATCGACTACCACGATGTCGGGTTTGACTTCAACTACCGTTCCGTTCATACGGCGGCCTTCGGAGTCCATTAAAGGTACGATATTGCCCGCAACGATCCGTTCACTGTCGAATTTTCCTTCGATTTCGAAGATATGTTTCGGCAAATCCAAGACATGCTCGTCATTGTATTCACCGTAAGCTTCGGCTGACGGAATGGTGAAATCGAACTTGTCTCCTTTCTTCAGGGGTACTATCTGGCTTTCAAAAGCTTCGAGCGTAGTGCCCATGCCCGAAATAAACTGGAAGGGATGTTCGGCTTTTGCTTCTTCGACTAATTCTTTTTCACCATCTTCTATTGTGTATAGTTTATACGCTACAGTGATGTACTTGTTTTCTGCTGTTTCCATTTAAATTATTGTATAAGTTAGTAATTGCAGTTATAAAACTGTCGGTAGCTGCAAAGATACGAATTTGATACGTATTTTTCGCCTTTATATAACAACGAATTATCAAAAACGGTTCGTGCTTTAATAACTCATCGCCTGTTTGCAGGCTGGGTGTTAAGAAAATATGTTACACAGTCGTGTCATTGGAATGCCGGTATTTCCACGGCTGCGGTGAACACCTTGTTGGTCGGTGATGAACGCCCCGTTCCTCACCGAGGAACACCTCCTTCATCGGTGAGGAACAGGGCGTTCATCACCGAGGTAAAAACGGTTTGGTAATGTTGTGAATATCAGCTTGTTAGTTCTTGATTGATGTCTTTTCTTCCGGTACTTTTACTTGTTGACAAGCGTTGATAAATATTCTCGGATAGTAAAATGATCATACAAAGTACTGCGCTGTGAGCGGACGTAAAACCTGTATTGGTAAGCGAAATCGTGTCCTAAGGGTAGCCAGAGGAGGCGATAATAAGTTCGGGATAAGAAAGAGCATGGATTGAATTCCGTAAAGAGGCGGGAAATGCTAGTAATGTTACTTTGTGTGGTTTCGGGATATAATGGGTGATAAAAGTGTATAATATCCTTCTGTTTTCTTACGATTATTCGCTATTATACGTTTTTTTTCTTCAATTTGTTTGGATATAATAAAAAAGCCCTTACCTTTGCAGCGTGATCAAAATTTAAAAAGTAAGATATGAATACTCATACGTCCATTAACCTGGCAGTCCTGCATATTATTCGCGTCGTGGTGATTTCGCCAAGATTGTGAGAAAGGTTATATTACATGTATTCGTATGATATAAGATAACATTTAGAGCCTTTCTCACTACAGTGAGAAAGGCTTTTTGATTAAAAGAAACAGATGATGATGAAAAAGCAGTTGCGTAGTTCGTTCAGTACTCAAGGTCGCCGTATGGCAGGTGCCCGTGCCTTGTGGGCGGCCAACGGGATGAAGAAAGAACAGCGAGGGAAACCGATAATCGCTGTTGTCAATTCGTTCACACAATTTGTTCCGGGACATGTGCATTTGCATGAAATAGGACAGCTGGTGAAGGCTGAGATTGAGAAACTGGGGTGCTTCGCAGCGGAGTTCAATACGATTGCCATTGACGACGGCATTGCGATGGGGCATGACGGAATGCTCTATTCGCTTCCTTCACGGGATATCATTGCCGATAGCGTGGAGTACATGGTCAATGCCCATAAGGCGGATGCGATGGTTTGCATCAGTAATTGTGACAAGATCACGCCGGGGATGTTGATGGCTGCCATGCGGTTGAACATTCCGACTGTATTTGTTTCGGGGGGGCCCATGGAGGCGGGGGAATGGAACGGACAACATTTGGACTTGATCGATGCCATGATCAAGTCGGCTGACGAAACAGTGAGTGATGAAGAAGTGGCGAACATCGAGCAAAATGCCTGCCCTACCTGCGGATGCTGTTCGGGGATGTTTACTGCCAACTCCATGAATTGCCTCAATGAAGCCATTGGATTGGCTCTTCCGGGAAATGGCACGATTGTGGCGACCCACGTCAACCGGGTGAAATTATTTAAGGAAGCTGCCGCATTGATTGTGCAGAATGCTCTTAAGTATTATGAACAAGGAGACGAGAGTGTATTGCCGCGGAGCATCGCTACGCGTGCGGCCTTCTTGAACGCAATGGCACTGGACATCGCGATGGGTGGCTCTACAAATACGGTTCTGCATCTGCTGGCTATTGCCCATGAGGCGGAAGTCAATTTTACAATGGACGATATCGACAGGTTGTCGCGCCATACTCCCTGTCTTTGTAAAGTGGCTCCTAACACCCAGAAGTATCACATTCAGGACGTGAACCGTGCCGGTGGAATTTTAGGCATATTGGGAGAGCTGCAAAAGGCCGGTCTGCTCGATACGTCAGTGAGGCGGATAGACGGGTTGACGTTGCAGGAAGCTATCGACAAGTATGATATTTGCCGGCTGGATAGAACCGAGGATGCTATAGAACGGTACAGCAGTGCCCCGGGCAATCATTTCAACCTGACTCTCGGCTCGCAAGAAGAACATTATGATACTTTAGACACGGATCGTCTCTATGGTTGTATTCGTGGTGCTTACAGCGCTTATAGCAAAGATGGCGGGCTGGCTGTTTTGAAAGGGAATATTGCCGAGGACGGTTGTGTGGTCAAGACTGCCGGTGTAGATGAGAAAATCTGGAAATTTACCGGTCCGGCCAAGGTCTTCGATTCACAGGAAGCCGCTTGCGAAGGCATTCTTAAAGGTAAAGTCGTAAGTGGAGACGTAGTCGTCATTACTCACGAAGGCCCCAAGGGGGGACCCGGTATGCAGGAAATGCTTTATCCTACTTCTTACATAAAGTCACGTCATTTAGGAAAAGAATGCGCCTTGATCACCGACGGTCGTTTCAGCGGAGGTACTTCCGGGCTGAGCATCGGCCATATTTCTCCCGAGGCTGCTGCCGGAGGGAATATCGGTAAAATTATGGACGGAGATATTATCGAAATCAATATACCGGAGCGTACGATCAATGTCAGGCTGACTGATGGGGAACTAGCTGCTCGTCCGATGCGTCCCGTCACTCGCGACCGGCATATCCCGAAGAGCCTGAAGGCCTATGCAAGTATGGTAAGCTCGGCGGACAAGGGCGCGGTGAGGATGATTTAAAGGAGAGAAGGAAGTGCAGTGGGAGGAGAAGAAAGAAGGAGTTGAAAATCGCTAAATCGAGATAAATAGATGAAAGATTTTATTACAGGTGCGGAAGCATTGATGCGTTCACTCGAAAATCTGGGAGTGGAGACTATCTTCGGGTATCCGGGTGGCTCCATAATGCCGGTATTCGATGCTTTATTTGATCATCGGAAGACATTAAGGCATATTCTGGTACGTCATGAGCAGGGGGCTACACATGCAGCCCAAGGCTTTGCCCGTTCGTCCGGGGAGGTGGGAGTCTGCCTCGTCACCAGTGGTCCCGGAGCGACGAATACCATCACCGGGATAGCCGATGCGATGATTGACAGTACGCCGATTGTAGTGATTGCCGGACAGGTAGGTACTGCTTTTCTGGGAACGGATGCGTTTCAGGAAGTAGACTTGGTGGGTATTACTCAGCCTATCACTAAATGGAGTTATCAGATTCGCCGTGCCGAAGATGTTCCTTGGGCAGTGGCACGTGCTTTTTATATTGCCAGTAGCGGTCGTCCCGGACCTGTAGTGCTTGACTTTGCCAAGAATGCGCAAGTCGAAAAGGCAGAATATGTTCCGGCTAAAATGGACTTTATCCGTAGCTATATTCCCGTACCCGATACTGATCCGGCAAGTATTGAGGCGGCTGCCGAGTTGATCAATAATGCCGAACGTCCTTTGGTGCTTGTCGGTCAGGGGGTGGAGTTGGGAAATGCACAGCATGAATTACGCGCTTTCATTGAGAAGGCAGGAATTCCTGCCGGATGCACCTTGCTGGGACTCTCCGCATTGCCCACTGATCATCCTCTAAACAAAGGCATGTTGGGAATGCATGGTAACCTCGGGCCGAACATAAACACCAATAAGTGTGACGTACTCATCGCTGTGGGGATGCGTTTTGACGACCGTGTGACCGGTAACTTGGGTACTTATGCAAAACAGGCCAAAGTGATCCATTTTGATATCGATCCGGCCGAGATTAATAAGAATGTACATGCGGATGTAGCCGTTTTGGGCAACTGTAAAGAGACATTGGCTGCCGTTACCGGTTTGCTTGCCGAAAAGACGCATGACGAATGGCTGGAAAGCTTTTCGACCTATGAGCAGGTAGAGTATGAAAAGGTGATACATCCTGAACTGAACCCGATGGTCGAGTCTTTGACTATGGGCGAAGTGGTGCGTGCAGTGAGCAATGCTACCGGGCATGAAGCCGTTCTGGTGACTGATGTCGGTCAGAACCAGATGATGTCAGCGCGTTATTTTAAATACAGTAGACAGCGCAGTATCATTACCTCCGGTGGCCTTGGTACCATGGGTTTTGGACTTCCCGCTGCAATAGGTGCGACTTTCGGAAGTCCCGACCGTACGGTTTGCGTATTTATGGGAGATGGTGGGCTTCAGATGAACATCCAGGAGTTAGGTACTGTTATGGAGCAGAAAGCTCCGGTGAAGATCATTGTTTTGAACAATAACTTCCTGGGCAATGTGCGTCAGTGGCAAGCCATGTTTTTCAACCGTAAATACTCGTTTACTCCGATGATGAATCCGGATTACATGAAGATCGCCTCTGCTTACGATATTCCTTCGAGGCGAGTTGCGACCCGGGAAGAATTGTCGGAGGCTGTCCGGGAAATGATTGCGACCGACGGGCCTTACTTCTTGGAAGCTTGTGTCATCGAGGAAGGAAATGTATTGCCGATGACTCCTCCGGGTGGTTCGGTCAATCAGATGCTCTTGGAATGCTGACGAGAATTAATAATTAAAGATTAATAATGAAAAACGAAGAGGGGAGCGGGAACATGGAGAAATTAACGGTGTTGAAAGGAAGAAAATTATGAGTGATAAGACATTATATACCTTGATTGTCCATTCGGAAAACATTGCCGGTTTGCTTAACCAGATTACGGCTGTATTTACCCGTAGGCAAATCAATATCGAGAGCCTTAACGTATCGGCCTCCTCCATTAAAGGAGTACATAAGTACACCATTACTGCCTGGACGGATAAGGATACGATTGAAAAAGTGGTCAGGCAGATTGAAAAGAAAATAGATGTCCTGCAAGCGCATTATTTCTCGGAGGATGAAATCTATTTCCATGAGATAGCACTGTATAAGGTATCTATCCCGGAATTTCAGTCCAATCCGGCAGCCTCTAAGGTCATTCGCAAATACAATGCCCGGATTGTGGAAGTCAATCCGGTGTTTGCCATTGTCGAAAAGAATGGCAAAGGAGAAGATATCACAGCCCTTTATGATGAATTGCGGGCATTGGATTGTGTATTGCAATTTGTCCGTTCGGGACGTGTGGCGATTACTACCAGTTGTTTTGAACGGGTGAATGAATTCCTTGCCGAGCGGGAAGCAAAGTATAATAATCAAAGTAAGAAATAAACGGATTATGAGTGAAGTAAATAAAATAGGAACTTATAAGTTTATAGCGGAACCCTTTCACGTGGACTTCAAGGGTCGGCTGACGATGGGAGTGCTGGGCAACCATCTGCTCAATTGTGCCGGTTTTCATGCCAGTGACCGTGGGTTCGGCATTGCCCGGTTGAACGAGGACAACTATACATGGGTTCTTTCGCGCCTTGCCATCGAACTGGATGAAATGCCTTATCAATATGAGGAGTTTAGCGTGCGGACATGGGTGGAAAATGTATATCGGCTCTTTACCGATCGTAATTTTGCGATTATCGATAAGGATGGGAAGAAGATTGGTTACGCTCGTTCGGTATGGGCGATGATCAACCTGAATACCCGTAAGCCGGCTGATCTGCTGACCTTGCACGGGGGTAGCATTGTCGATTATGTGTGCGACGAACCTTGTCCCATCGAGAAGCCTTCTCGCATTAAAGTGACTGCTAAAGAACCGGTAAGTAAGCTGACCGCCAAATATAGTGATATCGATATCAACGGGCATGTCAACAGCATTCGTTACATTGAGCATATCCTCGACCTGTTTCCGATAGAGCTTTATAAGTCAAAGCATATCCGTCGTTTCGAGATGGCTTATGTGGCGGAGAGTTACTATGGAGATGAATTGTCGTTTTACGTGGATGAGACCAATGAAAACGAATATCATATAGAAGTAAAAAAGAACGGGGACGAATTGGTATGTCGTTCCAAGGTATTATTTGAGTAAGATAAATTAGATTGTATAATGAACCGGCAGCATTGGCTGCCAGTTAAAAACTGAAAACAAGAATGGCACAGATGAATTTTGGCGGTGTTACTGAGAATGTAGTGACCCGTGAAGAATTTCCGTTGGAGAAAGCTCGTGAGGTATTGAAGAATGAAACAATCGCTGTGATCGGCTATGGTGTGCAAGGTCCAGGCCAGTCGCTGAATCTGCGCGATAACGGTTTCAATGTGATCGTCGGACAGCGCAAAGGTGGTAAAACCTGGGAAAAAGCCGTAGCTGATGGCTGGGTGCCGGGAGAAACATTGTTCGAGATCGAAGAAGCTTGCCAACGTGGGACTATCATCCAATATCTGCTTTCGGATGCAGCCCAAATAGAAGTATGGCCTACTGTAAAGAAACACTTGACTCCGGGAAAGGCACTTTATTTCTCACATGGCTTTGCTATTACTTATAAAGAACGTACCGGAATAGTTCCACCGGCAGATGTGGATGTGATCATGGTGGCACCGAAAGGCTCGGGAACTTCCCTCCGTACCATGTTCCTTGAAGGTCGCGGCTTGAATTCTTCATTCGCCATCTTTCAGGATGCAACCGGTAAAGCGTGGGATAGAGTCGTAGCATTGGGCATCGGTGTAGGTTCGGGCTATCTGTTCGAGACGACTTTCAAACGCGAGGTTTATTCTGATCTTACCGGTGAGCGCGGTTCTTTGATGGGGGCTATCCAGGGCTTGCTGCTTGCACAGTATGAAGTCTTGCGTGAAAACGGGCATACTCCTTCCGAAGCTTTCAACGAAACGGTGGAGGAACTCACCCAGTCATTGATGCCCTTGTTTGCAAAGAACGGCATGGACTGGATGTATGCCAATTGCTCTACTACCGCCCAACGCGGTGCGCTCGACTGGATGGGGCCGTTTCATGATGCCATCAAACCGGTTGTGCAGAAATTATATGACAGTGTAAGGACTGGTAACGAAGCCCAGATTTCTATTGATAGCAATTCCAAACCCGATTACCGTGAGAAATTGAATGAAGAACTTCGTCAATTGCGTGAAAGCGAAATGTGGCAAACAGCGGTTACGGTTCGTAAACTCCGACCGGAAAATAACTGATAAAAAACAATTGAAATATGTGATATAAGCCAAAGGAAAGTAGTTTTACAAAAAAGGGAGATTACATTCTCCCTTTAAATTATTATCTTTGGGCGCAAACAAGTTATCTTAATATAATTCAAACTAAAACCATTAAAAGATGAAACACTATTACTTGGGATTATTACTGTCTGCTGCGTTTTCTTTGAATGTATCAGGACAGAAAGTGATTGACAAAGCGGGAGAAAAGCTTTCCATGGAGAAGGCCGACATCCATTATGTAAATGCACCCATGACACGTGCGCAAACGGCTGATGAATTGCTTGGGTGTCCGGAAGGCACTGTGCTGGGAGGTGAGTTTAGCAGTGAAGCCGACTATGTGGGCTTTCAGAGTTCCGACCAGGGGCGTCCCGGCATGCCTACTAAATTCTATCAGTCGTTCAGTGAATGCTATTATACGATCAATGGTGTGCGTATTTTGGGAATCCTCAATTATTATGATGGAGAGAGTAACGATTGGTTGACTTGCGACGGTAGAGGAGGAGTGAATGCCGAAGGCGAAATGACCGAACCCATTCGTATGGAAGTTTCCTTCTACCGGATAAATGCTGATGGAGAACCGGGCGAAGTCGTATTTACGAAAGAAGTGGATATCCTGGGGAATTACCTGGGAGTTCAATACAGCGGTGGTAATATTTATGAGTTTGCGGCCGACCTGGGAGAAGACATTAAAATGGAAAGCGGTTTCTTATCCGTAAGTGCCGTGGACATGAAAGATGCTCCTTCATGTTGGTTTTCCGTACTCTGTGCGACCTCTGTTCCCGGATACGGTATGGTTTCATTAGGAGATAATGGGTTGATGGGCGCTGCATTGCCCATGTGTTACTGTCTGAAAGGCAGCGGAGAATTTAGTGCCCGTAAAGCGTTGAAAATGGTTCGTATCCTGACTCCGGACAACTATAGCGGTGAGAAATACGAAAAGGTTCAAGTGGAATTAATGAATGTGGGAAGCGATGATATAGAAAATGCTCGCCTTGAACTTTGGGCTGACGGGAAATTGCTGGCTACCGAATCTGTCGATGTAGCGATCAAATCATTGGAAAGCTACAAGTATGTTTTTAAACAACGCATTGATTGCTCCGCTCCTGGTGTACATCATTTTGAAGTTAGAAATGTGACGGCAGGCGATGAGAAATTGTGTGACGATGCATTGGCATTCACTACTTCAAAGATGGAAGAAGGAAGTGTATGTGAGTCGGAATCGGAAGATTCAAGCTATGAATACATAACTTCTGTGAAGATAGGAGATATCAACTGTCAGTCCGACAACTCTGGATACAGTGACTATACGGATATGAAAACAACGATCATTCCTGGAGAAGAGCTGGAACTGACTGTGGAAAACGAAGGATCAGGTGTGTACATTGGTGTTTGGGTGGACTGGAATAACAATGGTACATTTGATGATGCCGGTGAATTTATTTCCTATATCCCCGATGGCACTATCAAGGTTAGTATACCTGAGGATGTAGACGTTACGGCTGGTGAAAAGCGAATGAGAATCATTCTTTCTTATGGAGAAACCACTCCTTGTGGCATTTATCAATATGGAGAAACCGAGGATTATACACTGGTAGTATCTCGTCCTGATGCCTCTCCGGCTATTGACGTGAACGTGAAAAGTATTGAGGCTGCTCTCAACCATGACAGCAAGAAGGTAGAGCTTGAAATTGCCAATAACGGAACACTGGATATGACCGGAAATATATCTGTTAACTATCTGCTGCCATATTCCCCGAACAACCGTTATGTATCCCGTATTGCTGACAATCCGGATGTTAAAGAGAAGATGCAGCCTCGTAAAGTGGCATGTAAAGATATACAGTCGGCTCCTGAAGCGGGAGATGAATCTCAATATACTTTAAGGTATGATATGGGACAACAGAGTGGCATTGCTTTGACTAACTATCCGTCGGCTACTTATGCTCAGTATTATCCGGGTGATATGCTTTCCAATCTGACAGGAATGCAAATCAGCAGTATAGATGTTTATTTGTTGGATGCAGCTCAAAAGAGTAGTGTTGTTGTATATGGTGAAAACTCACAGTCGGCTGCCGGTGAAGAGCTGTTGAACCAATCTTTTGTACCGGTCGTTAACTCATGGAATCATATCGTGCTGGATAAGCCTGTTACTATTACTGATAAAGATATGTGGATCGGTGTGAAACTGGAAGGATTCGATAGTGATAAATATTACATTGGTATTGATGCCGGAAAAGCACTTCGTGGTTTTGGAGATGTAGTCAATGTAGGTGGTGAAACTTGGTGGTCTATGGGCGATTTGGGTATAAACAGTAACTTCTGTATACGTGCCAATGTGACCGGTGACCGTACTCCTGCCATCAGTTGGTTGACGATGGACAAAAAAGATTTCAATATTGCTGCGAACCAGAAACAGACTGTTAATGCCGATTTGGATGCAACTAAGCTGGCTGAGACTTTGTATGAGGCTGTTATCGAGATTAAGAGCAACGATGCTCTGACCAAAGTTGTTAAGATTCCGGTATACATGACTAATGGAACTGTGACTGGTCTTGACAAGAATGAAATGTTGCAATCGTCTATTCGATTCAATGCAGACCGTTCATTACTGATCGTTGAATCAGGAAGTGATATGAAACGGGTCGTTCTGACTGATATTGCAGGAAAGAACAGAAAAGATGTGAACAACATTGGTCAGCAAGTAGAACTTTCATTGGCTGGACTTAATACGGGTATTTATATTCTGAGTATCGAATATACCGATGGAAATAAGGAAACAATAAAACTTCCCGTAACAAGATAATGTTGCTATATGAATTTATATGGTAATAGAGAGGTAGAGCTTAAATAAAAGGTATTAAGGTAAATACCTTTAGAGCTTTCTCTTTATTGAAGAAAGAACGGTATAAATCCACCAATATCCTGGATTTATACCGTTTTTCGTTTATTTCCATACCTTGACTGTTTCTTCGGTTCCGTCTTTTGTTCGTATCTGCAGGATGTTCATGCCTTTGAACAAAGGAACATTGCATTCTGCTACCTCTGGTAGCGTTTCTTCGTAGGTCAGGGTTCCATTGGTCGTATATCCTTTTACGGATATTATATTCGGTTCCAGGGATTTTATAATAGCCTTTTCTCCGCTTTCCGTTGTATATACATATAAGGTGGATTCTTTTTCCGTAGGGTTTAAACCGGCTTCTCGGATCATGAAGCGTCCGGTGTTGGTCGATACATTTTGCAGTTTTATCTCTTTAGCGGCTTCCAAAGGATAGACTATACCGGTCTCTTTGTCATAAAGTTCCAAGCTTCTGTTTTGTAGTTCCCCGGATATGTCAAAGGAAAGGGTGATGTCTGAAGGGCCGTTCGTATAGATTCCAAGGGGAACGGATGTCAATTGTCCGGTCTGTTGGATATCTAGTCCTTGTCCGTTTCGGATTGAATAAATTGCAATAGTAGGATGTACTTCGTTGTCGAAAAGTACTTCGCTATCTTCACCCGGTACAATCTCCGGTGAAGCGGATGCTGATTCGCGAATCAGAGTTGCACTTTCAATGCCCGAAGGTAAAGTTGCTCTGACATACATTGTGGATTTATCTGCGTTACCGAGACTCTTTGACAGATCATCAGGACTCTTTAGCAGATTGCTTGCTGCTGAAACAAGCATATCTTCTTCGAAGGTAACGGTGATCGATGTTCCTGCGTTTTGCACTTCAGCGAAAAAGGACTGCATGGGAGCGATACTTGTTAATCCGTTTTGATTGGATAACAGTTCTCCATCGGTGCGGATGGTAGTATTGGTGGTGTTCCCGTCATACACTTTGATGGAGAGCAGGTGATTGGCTGCCATAAACTTCGCTACGTCCAGATGTGCCATGAACGGGTTGCCAATCAGGAAATACTTAGAAGCTGTCTGGTTGGTAATAACCACGTTTAATGGTAAAGTCGGATTACCCGAAGCGTCTTCATAGATGAATCGCCCGGTCTTGCTCCGGCTGATACTTTCTGTGACAGTAGTGGCATTTCCAAGGTCATCAAAGTAACTGTATGCCGTATGTTCTTTCGGGAAACGGAATTTGAACGTTTGGTCGTTTGCCAGTTTTCCGTTATCTACCCATAAAGAGAATCCGCTTCCCAAAGCATATTCCTGTTTCAATGAATTGAAATGATTCGACCAGTTGGTTTCATTAATCTGGATAGCTGTTGTGCTATTGTCCATCAATCGGCCGGGAGCAGTACTCGACCATAGACGTTGAAAGATACGCGGATTGTAACGGTTCTCGGGTGAACTGGTATTGTCGAGCGTGGTGAAATAGGTATTTGACTGTACACCGTTCATCGTTGCCGGGATGAACATATCGCCCGTAAACATATTCTTCAGAGGTGCAGTAAGCATATAATAGCGATTGGCTGAGAGCAGCATTTCCACCCAGGCTTTCGTATAGGTCAGGCGGTAAGTCCCCACTACTTCCGTATTCGGTTCGAAGTGGATGAATTTACAACAGTAAACGTCCGCGGCATCGCTTGGTTGGCTTAAGATCGGATAAGCGGATGCTTCCGACGGAATAATGACATCCGTACAACAATAGGGGGCACCATTGCTCCAGTTGTTCCATTCGTTCCAGTCGGTGTTGATCGGTTGGAGTTTCCATGTAGTTTGTAACGGATGCACCTGATAAGGAATACTGCCTACCAGTTTGTCGCTGTTGTCATAAACGATGGCATCAAAACGTCCTATATTAGGTAATTTTTGGAATGTAATAGTGAATACTCCGTTTACATCAGTGTTAGCAGATAACTTCATGTTTTGTTCCGGAAGATCGATTTTATAAACGGTTCCCGGAAAGCCTTTACCTCCGAATGTGATATCTCCGTTTTGGCAAATAGGAGATACGGTGATGTCTGTCAGATTCGTTTCACAGGAATTACTGTCCAGGCAATCGGGGATACCGTCATTGTCACGGTCATCCCGCACGAAAAGTCCATATATGGTCTGTGTGTCAAGTACGCTGGCTACTCCTGCCATCGTAATGCGAACCTCGTCATACCGGGATTTGGGATACATCATCAGGTATTTCTTGTCGCCATATCCGATGACATCAAGTCCCAGGACATTCCAGTTGGTAAATTTGTCACCTGTTTCCACTCCGTCATAATAAGTTTGAACGGTCATCCATGTGCCCGCTGTGATTCCGGCAAGATAGGTCTTGTTATCCAGGATAATTCCCAACTGATGCCGGTAATCCAGTGTTTTTCCGGTTCTGACTGCCAATACCGTTCCCGCACCGACTTGTACGCCTGTGATGACAACCGCTGTAGCAGGATCGTTGTCTATCAGGTTGCCGAGTCCGGCAATTGTTCCAGCTGCCGAAACTACGCTGACGGTACCGGTGGCACTGTAATTGATGGTACTTCCTGTTTGCTCAGTCGACAATAGAGTCGAACTGCATCCCAGCGGATCACTGCAATTGTCCGAAGCTTCTTCTATAAAGCCATAGTACATTCGTATATCCGCAATATCCAGTGTCAATACTCCCGATTTCCACAGGGTTATCTCGTCGAAATCATCTTCAGGAGTCTCTACGCTGAACCTCATTTTCTGCGATTGGTCATTACCTATTAATCCTACGGAAACAGCATTCGTTTCATCCACCACCGTTTGGAAAACCTTTGCCCCGTTCTTATATCCTCTTATCTGATAGAATTGCAGAACATCGGCACCGAGTCCGGTCGTCTTCATTTCAATGATGAAACCTACTCGCTTCTGAGTCAGTTCCGGATTAAAGGTAGTTCCGTCAGTCTTTTTGATGCCTACGATCTGTAGATTTTCTGCAATGGACAGTCCACCGGTATATTCGGCATAGTTTTCGGTGTTATCGTCTATGATGTTTCCTGCATCTTTTATATTGCTGAGAGAGATGAGGCTGCCACTACTTTCGTGCATAACATCGGAGAGTGCCACTTGCATAGTGCCGGTGGTCATAGGGGTACCGCAGCTGGATTCTACTCCGGTTTGCCCTTTATTGATCTGCACGGTGTCCGTGCAACCGCATCCATCGGTACAGGTTGCCCTGAAAACATAGATTCCTTCTTTATCCATATTTTTGACCGTACCACCATCACTGACCGTCACTGTTGAACCTGCCGGCTTGCTTTCGACTGTCCAAAGGACGGGGATACTTGGATTGGATACTAATTGATAGCTCGTTTGGTCATCGCAGACGTTTGTGTTCATGCTGAGATTCAGTTCACAGAGATGCTGCGTGAGAGGTTTTTCGCGGACGAATGCATATTTCACCAACCGGGCACCTAAATTGACTGCAATGGTGGTGTTAAAGCTCAGTTCCGCCCTTGAAAAAGGAACCTTGGAGACGATGGAAGTCGTACTGTTGCCCCCCTTGCCTACACCAAGGTTCAAAACTTTGGCGGCAATCGTTTCGGACTGCACTTCATTGTTGTTTGTGTCATATAGTTTGATGACGATCCATGAGCCGACATCCAGGTTGAGGGCACCGGCATCAACGTATTTGAATCCAACTTCCGTGCCTGCATCAAACACATGATTGGAAGTGAGTTTCACGCCACCCTGATATCCTATGGCAAGGATGGGTGTTAATGAAGCGTAGTTTTCCAGATCGTCGTCGATCAGTTTATTTCTTTCGGCTGGTACAAGTGGGAACGGAATACCGAGTAATACAGGGTTCCATCCTTCTGCACTAACGGTGGCACCGATGGCTGCCATTCCGGATGTGGTAAGATTGTGCTGAAGCGGGTCTCCGACAAAAGCGTATTTCACTTTCAACGTGTTTATTACGTCAAGTCCTACGCCTCCGGCATATACCAGACCGATTTCATCGAAGTCATATTCGGGTTTTACAGTAAGGTTGACTACTGCTTCCTCCGAACCTGGAATCTGTATCAGGTTAAGATCGAGTACGCCTGCACTTTGGCCTTCTTCCACCGGATAGGTTTTCAGTAGAACACCGTTATTATAGACCATGATGGCCATTGCCTTGACTACATCCAGAGACAGAATGCTGGAAGAGCCCCCGGCTACTATACAGAATCCGGTGGTAGTGCCTGATTTATAAAGATGGAAACGGTCGCGTACACTGATAATAGGATTGGCCCCTACAGCCACGCTGGCGACTTTGACGAAGGTTGCGGAGTTATTGAGGTCTTCATCCAATATGTTTTCAAAATCGGTTGTGCCGGAACCGACTCCTACGGCATTGATGATTTTGTCAATCACACAGTCCGGTTCAACGAGTGCTTTGCGCTGCGGCACGTTTTCGGCTTGCCGTTGGGCAAATAGGGCGATCGGGAACAGGGCTATTATAATAAAGAGAGTAGTATTTCTTTTCATGATCAATTTAGTTTATGGCTACTGTTGGAGAGTGCCGTATACGTACCTGTTATGTTGTACTGTGAATTCCGGCGGAAATAGAATGTATTGTTCTGTGCAGTAGGAGAGATGATTCCTGTCGCACCTTCTGCTGAAGAAACATTGGTGATATAGATTTGGTAATCGTCTTTCTGCCAGGAACTGATTGCCGTCAGTCTTGATTTCATGCGGATGAGAAGACGAGTAGTGGTAGGTAGGACATAGGCAGATAGGGTCACGGTCTGGTTGGTTACGGTCTGCTTGTCCAACAATGTCCATTTGTTATTTTTATATGCATTGTCCTGATTGGCGGCTACAAGAGTATAAGGAGTTTTGAAGTTCTCATAATCCTTTAAGGAAGTTTGCGTATAGGTCGTTTCGGACATGAGTGCAAACCAATCGAAGCTCCATGTGCCTTGTTGGATGCCTGTAATTTTGATGGTGACGAGTGCCATTCCTCTGTAAAGAATCCCTGTCAGTTGGTCGGAACCCTCAAAAGAGATTACCGGGTTTGCATCTCCTGTGTGGCAATAGCCGTAGAAGAGTTCGGGAGTGTAGAGCCATTTCCCATTCCAATACTTTTCAGTATTTTGTTTTATTTCATTATAGTCGGTGATGGTCTGTTCACGAAGAGTTGCCTGGAAATTATCAAATGTGGTTCCGGGTGCAGCGTTCAGGCTGAACATATTACCTTCACCCCTGCCGGAATAATATCCGATGGCAATGACACGATATTCATTGCCCATGATCTTAGTCAGTTTGCTCCGTGCTGTTCGGACTCCGTTTTCGGGTGCGCAACTGACGGTCTTGTCATTATTGGCATCGTAAACAAACGGGGCGGCCGATCCTGCTTTACGGATAAAAGTTACTATACGTACTTTGTCTACTTGAGACGTTCCGTCCAAGAGCGTATCTTCTCCCGGGGGTAAAGCTCTGCTACTGGGCAGCTCACTACCTACAGTGAGGGTGATGTCAACAGAGTTGCTATCTCCTGCCGGTGCAACGGGTTCAAGGGACTCGTCCTGACTGCATCCGCTAAAGTTTGTTGCCAGGATGATGGCTGCCATAAAGCGAAAAAGAGGTATCTTATTCATTATAAATGATAGTTTAGGTAAAATCACTCACTTAACAACATCACAGGTGATTAAATTCCCTTTGAAATGTTGCTAAACATTCTTTCTTAACTATTATTTACTTATGGGGGAGGAAGGAGAATTCAACATGAATTATTTTCCCTGCTATGGGAAATCCGGATTAATCCCGAAATCGGTACTTACTTGTCTTCTTTTGCCCAAAACGATCCAGTCTTCAGAATGCAATAGACTGAAGAAGTTACCTTAGGTTTTCCACTTTTTCCATTCTCGATTTTCCTTTCACCCTTCACGATCCTCAATTTTCCCCTCTTCTCTTATATATTGCATCAGTTTCCGGTAGAAAGCGTGTTGCCCGAGCGTGGCAGCTTCTCCCAGTATCACTAGTTTCATACGTGCCCTGGTGATTGCGACATTCATTCGCCGCAAATCATTGAGAAATCCTATTTGCCCATTTTCGTTGGCCCTTACCAGACTGATAAAGACCACATCTCTTTCCTGTCCTTGAAATCCGTCTACTGTGTTTACACTGATCAGTGAACGGAAGGGACGGAAGAAATTGCTGCTTTTTATTTTGCTCCTCAAATACTGTACTTGAGCTTTATAGGGTGAGATGAGCCCGAAGTCGATTTGTTCGTCCAGCACTCGTCCTTCACCGATCCGGTGAATGTACTTTTCCAATTCCTGCAACAACAGGTTGGCTTCCTGCTTATTGATGCGTCCGAAGCTTTCACCGGTAAGTTCTTCATGGAATTCCATTTCGGACGTATCGATCCATACCATAGGGGTGTCAAAGTCGAGAATCCCCCGTTGGCGTACTTCCGGTGCCGATTCCAACTGGTTGTTATAGAACCATTCGGACGAAAAGCGCATGATGGACTCATTCATCCTGTACTGAGTTTTTAATAAGGAGACGGAAGTCGGTTTGACGGCCACTATTTTCTCCATCAGGGTGTGGTCCAGCCCGCCCCGGGCAGCTTCGATACATTTGATGGTGGGAGGTAGCTGGCAATGATCTCCGGCAAGAATCACCCGATCCGCTTTTCGGATAGCGATCCAACAGGCCGCTTCGAGTGCTTGTGCGGCTTCATCGATGAACAGTGTACTGAAACGTCGGCCGGTCAGTATCCGGTGATTGCTGCTGACCAATGTGGAGGCTATGACCCGTGCAGACGAGAACAGGTCTTCATTGATGAGTATTTCCAATTCCGTAGCACGGTCACGAAGGCGACTGATACGGTTGCGGGCTGATTCTCGCTCGTTATAGCTGCCGCGATGTATTTTGCCGTTCATTTCACGGATCGACTTCCGGATACCCCAAAGTTCAGGATAAGCAGGATGATTTTCGAAGCGTCGTTCGTAGGTGAATGAAAGCATTTTGTCATTGACCCGCGAAGGGTTGCCGATGCGCAGCACGGGAACACCCCTGTCCACCAGTTTCTCAGAGATCCAGTCTACCGCTGTGTTGCTTTGTGCGCAGACGAGTACCTGATTCTCGCGGTGCAATGTCTCATAGATGGCTTCTACGAGTGTGGTTGTTTTTCCAGTTCCCGGAGGGCCATGAACGATAGAAACGTCTTTGGCGCAGAGTACCTTGTTGACTGCTTCTTCCTGGGTACTGTTCAGCCAGGGAAAACGGATCGGAAAGAGTTCCCGCTTTCGGGGAAGAAGTGTTCCTATCAGTGTGTCACGTAGTTCCGCCAATCGGTTTCCTTTGGCTCGCAACACGTCTTCAAGGGCATCGAACATGGTGCGGTAGGATGTTTCGTCAAAATAGAGCTGTACCCCCACTTGTCCTTCCGATTGAATCTCAAGCAATGCACCTTGACCGGGCAGTGCAACCACCATCCGTTCCTCATCGGCATAACTGACGGTAGCGGTGAAGTTCATATAAGAAATCTTATCATCATATCCTTGGCGGAAGAAGCAGACCGGTTTGCCGAACTCGAAAGCATGTTCGATGTCTTTGTCCCCGGTACGGATAATCTCTACGACAAACTGATTGAGTGAATTATAGTAACTCCGCCCTATCTGTACCGGATACCAGGAAAGTCCCCGTTTCACTTTCCGTGCAATGCCCATCGTCTCGGTTTGTCTTTTGAACTCCTCTTTTTCATACTCATATTCCATCCGGAGGAGAAGTTGCTGGCGTTGTAGGTCGGCAGTAGGAGAGGCGATGGGTTTCTTATTATCCATGATTCATTATATTTTTACATTATATGCACCCCACCGGTGAAGGGGTCGTTCCTCACCGATGAAGAGGGTCTTGCTCACCGATGAACACCCCCTTCCTCACCGAGGAACAGGGTCTTCCTCACCGACCAAGAATTGATAGGGCTATTTGCTGATAATCAGTATGATAGCTGCTGAGGAAATATCACTTCTTGAGAAACCACAAAGTTATATTATTCAACAAATTATATCAAAGTTCGGTGCTTTAAGAAAAAGCTATCGCTGTTTCCTCCACAAAAGTAATATTTCTTCTCATAGCAGCCGAAATTTATTTCAATTTGTTAAACCTTATACCGTGCAAAATCGTTAATATTATAAACAGTTTAAAAAATATAAATGCATATGGTTTACGATTTGGACATGATAAAAAGCTTCTATTCAGCTTATAAAGGCAAAATGGAGCATGTACGGAGTGTTTTAAAGCGTCCGTTGACGTTGGCAGAGAAAATATTGTATACTCATCTCTATGATGAGGCTAATTTGAAAGATTATAAGCGGGGAGAAGATTATGTGAATTTCCGTCCGGATCGTGTGGCGATGCAGGATGCTACGGCACAGATGGCTTTATTGCAATTCATGAATGCAGGGAAAGAACAGGCTGCTGTACCATCTACCGTGCATTGCGACCATCTGATTCAGGCTTATAAAGGGGCAGGTGAAGATATCGCCACTGCTAAGAAGACCAATGAGGAGGTCTATGATTTCCTCCGGGATGTCTCGTCCCGATTTGGCATCGGTTTCTGGAAACCGGGAGCCGGGATTATCCATCAGGTTGTGCTTGAGAACTATGCTTTTCCGGGTGGTATGATGGTAGGAACGGATTCGCATACGCCCAATGCCGGTGGCTTGGGTATGGTAGCTATCGGTGTAGGGGGAGCCGATGCGGTGGATGTGATGACGGGTATGGAATGGGAACTGAAGATGCCTAAACTGATCGGAGTTCATTTGACGGGTCAGCTGAACGGTTGGACGGCTCCAAAAGATGTGATCTTGAAATTGGCAGGTCTGCTGACGGTAAAAGGCGGAACGAATGCCATCATTGAATATTTCGGCCCGGGCACGGCTTCCATTTCGGCTACGGGTAAAGCAACTATTTGCAATATGGGTGCGGAAGTGGGAGCCACCACTTCACTCTTCCCTTATGATGATCGCATGGCCACTTATCTGCGTGCTACAGGACGTGAAGAGGTGGTCAAGTTGGCGGATGCCGTAGAGGCGGATCTTCGTCAGGATGAAGAAATTCTGGAAGCACCGGAAAATTACTACGACCGCGTGATCGAAATCGACCTGTCCGAATTGGAGCCTTACATTAACGGTCCGTTCACTCCGGATGCCGCTACACCGATATCCGAGTTTGCAGAAAAGGTGTTGCTGAATGGGTATCCCCGTAAGATGGAAGTGGGGTTGATCGGCTCGTGTACCAACTCTTCTTATCAGGATCTTAGCCGTGCCGCCTCCATTGCCCGTGAAGCTTTGGAGAAAGATATTGCCGTTGCTGCCCCCCTCATTGTGAATCCGGGTAGCGAACAGATACGCGCCACTGCCGAACGGGACGGTATGATTACACTTTTCCAGCAAAACGGTGCAACGATTATGGCAAATGCCTGCGGCCCCTGTATCGGACAGTGGAAACGCCATACGGACGATCCGAACCGCAAGAACTCCATTGTTACTTCTTTCAACCGTAATTTTGCCAAACGTGCCGATGGCAATCCGAATACTTATGCTTTTGTGGCTTCGCCCGAGATCGTGATGGCACTTACCATTGCCGGAGATCTTTGTTTCAATCCGCTGAAAGACCGTCTGATGACGCACGATGGCGAGAAGGTGAAACTCAGTGAACCGGTAGGCGATGAATTACCGGTATATGGGTTTGTTTCCGGAGCCGAAGGGTATATTCCACCGGCAGGAGCGAATGTGGAGATTAACGTCGATCCTCAATCGAAACGTTTGCAATTGCTTACCCCTTTCCCGGCCTGGAACGGTGAGGACTTGTTGAACATGCCCTTGCTGATCAAGACGCAAGGGAAATGCACTACCGACCATATTTCAATGGCTGGCCCGTGGCTGCGCTTCAGAGGACATCTGGAGAATATATCCGACAATATGCTGATGGGAGCAGTCAATGCTTTTAACGGGGAGACGAACAGTGTATGGAATCGTCTGACGAATATGTATGGCCCTGTCTCCGGTACAGCGAAGATGTACAAGTCCGAAGGTATCTCTTCCATTGTCGTAGCCGAAGAAAATTATGGCGAAGGTTCCAGCCGTGAACATGCCGCCATGGAACCGCGCTTCCTCAACGTGAAGGTGATACTTGCCAAGAGTTTTGCCCGTATTCATGAGACTAATCTTAAAAAGCAAGGAATGCTTGCCGTGACATTCAAAGATAAGGCCGATTATGACCGGATACAAGAACACGACCTGCTGTCTGTTATCGGACTGCGCGAATTCGCTCCTGGACGTGATCTGGAAGTGGTAGTCCATCACGAAGATGGAACTAAAGAGAGTTTCGCAGTGCAACATACTTATAATGAGCAACAAATCGGATGGTTCCGTGCAGGCTCTGCGTTGAATGCAAGATAGTGTAAGACTAATAACGACAAGAAGAATATGAGCAAAATAACAAAGAAAGCAGACGGTACGCTCGTAGTACCTGATATGCCGACAGTTCCTTATATTACGGGGGACGGTGTAGGCGAGGAAATAACTCCCGCCATGCAAAGCATTGTGAATGCTGCCGTAGAAGCGGCTTATGGAGGAAAACGTAAAATAGAGTGGATGGAAGTCCTTGCCGGTGAACGTGCCTTTAACACGGTGGGTTCGTGGTTGCCGGAGGAAACAATGGAGAAATTCAAGGAATATCTGGTAGGAATTAAAGGGCCGTTGACGACACCCGTCGGAGGAGGAATCCGTTCTTTGAATGTGGCATTGCGCCAGACACTCGATCTTTATGTTTGTCTTCGCCCCGTGCGTTGGTATGAAGGAATTTATTCCCCTCTCATTGCACCCGAAAAGGTGAATATGACGATTTTCCGTGAGAATACGGAGGATATTTATGCCGGAATCGAATGGGAAGCGGGAACTCCCGAAGCGGAGAAGTTCTATCGTTTCCTGCGGGATGAAATGGGAGTGAAGAAAGTGCGTTTCCCGGAGACATCTTCATTCGGAGTGAAACCGGTTTCGCGAGAAGGTACCGAGCGTCTGGTGCGTGCGGCTTGCCAATACGCATTGGATCAACATCTTCCTTCCGTCACACTGGTGCATAAGGGGAATATCATGAAATTCACCGAAGGCGGCTTTAAGAAATGGGGGTACGAACTGGCACAACGGGAATTCGGAGATGCGCTGGCAGATGGACGTCTGGTGATTAAAGACTGCATTGCGGATGCTTTTTTACAAAATACGTTGCTGATGCCCGAAGAGTATTCGGTAGTAGCGACTTTGAATCTGAACGGAGACTACATATCCGACCAGTTGGCAGCGATGGTAGGCGGAATCGGTATTGCTCCGGGAGCCAATATCAATTACGTCAGCGGTCACGCCATCTTTGAGGCTACTCACGGAACGGCTCCTAACATTGCGGGGCGGGACATTGTGAATCCCTGTTCCCTAGTTCTCTCTGCCGTTATGATGTTACAGTACTTCGGATGGCAGGAAGCAGCCGACCGGATCGAGCGGGCGCTCGAATTAAGTTTTGGGAAAAGGCGTGCCACGGCGGATTTGGCACGGTTTATGCCGGATGGCGTTTCACTTTCTACTTCCGCCTTTACAAGAGAAATAATCGAGCGAATAAATAATCATTAAATAGAGTATGGTGCCATGAAAAAAGAATATTTAATTTATAAACTCTCCGAGGACATGAAGGATTGTACCCGGATTGACAACGAATTGTTCCCCAAATACGATGTGAAAAGGGGATTACGCAATGAAGACGGAACGGGTGTGCTGGTCGGATTGACCAAAGTGGGCAATGTAGTAGGTTACGAACGCATTCCCGGTGGCGGGCTGAAACCCATCCCCGGTAAGTTGTTCTATCGCCAATATGATTTGGAGGATTTGGCTCATGCCGCCATGAAAGAGAAACGCTATGGTTTCGAAGAAGTGGCCTACCTGTTACTCTCCGGCCGTCTGCCCGATAAAGAAGAACTGGAATCTTTCCGCGAATTGGTCAACGACAATATGCCTCTGGAACAGAAGACGAAAATGAATATCATCGAACTGGAAGGAAACAATATTATGAACATCTTGGCTCGCAGTGTGCTTGAGATGTATCGTTTCGACCAGAATCCGGACGACACCTCCCGTGACAACTTGATGCGCCAGAGCATCGATCTGATTTCAAAATTCCCTACCATCATCGCTTATGCATACAATATGTTGCGCCATGCTACTCATGGACGGTCGTTGCATATCCGCCATCCGCAGGAGAAACTTTCCATAGCCGAGAATTTCCTTTATATGCTGAAGAAGGATTATACCCAGCTCGATGCACGTACGCTCGACCTGCTGTTGATGCTCCAGGCGGAACACGGTGGTGGTAATAACTCTACGTTTACAGTTCGCGTGACTTCTTCTACCGGGACGGATACCTATTCTTCCATCGCTGCCGGCATCGGTTCATTGAAAGGCCCGCTTCACGGAGGAGCCAATATTCAGGTGGTCGACATGTTTCACCATCTTCAGGAGAATATCAAAGACTGGACAAACGTGGATGAAATCGATACCTACTTCACGCGTATGCTGAATAAGGAGGTGTACAACAAGACTGGATTGATTTATGGAATCGGCCATGCCGTTTATACGATTTCCGATCCGCGTGCGCTTTTGCTTAAGGAACTGGCTCGCGACTTGGCGAAAGAAAAGAAATGTGAACGTGAATTTGCTTTCCTCGAACTGCTCGAAGAGCGTGCCATCGAAGTGTTCGGTAAAGTAAAGAATAATGGTAAGACCGTATCAAGTAATGTCGATTTCTATTCGGGATTTGTATACGAAATGATCGGTTTGCCACAAGAGATTTATACTCCGCTCTTTGCAATGGCTCGTATCGTAGGCTGGTGTGCGCACCGGAATGAAGAACTTAACTTTGAAGGCAAGCGTATCATTCGCCCGGCTTATAAGAACGTATTGGATGTTGGAAAATATATACCGTTGAATAAACGTTAGGTTTAATGTGAATAGTTTTACCGGGTGAGGTTGCCTTCTGTAACAGGAATGATCGGCATACCTTCACCCGGTATTTTTTTTGCAAAACTTATTGCTTGTATTCAGGTTTTATTTAACTTTGCTTCTTGTAAAACTTATGGATATGAGTGAACATGCATTTCATATTTTCTTGTTGGTAATGAGCGTCCTTGCCCTGTTCGTCTTCATTGCACTCTACTATGTAAAGGCAGGGTATGGCATGTTTCGCAGTCGTGCGTGGGGAGGAGCAATCAACAATAAATTGGCTTGGATGCTGATGGAAGCACCCGTTTTTCTGGTGATGACTTATATGTGGTGGAACTCGGAGCGTCGTACCTTCCCTGTCGAGTCGGTTTTCTTTTTACTCTTTCAGCTTCATTATCTCCAACGCTCCTTTATCTTCCCGTTCTTGTTGAGAGGGAAAAGCCGGATGCCGGTTGCTATCTTTTTGATGGGAGTTGTCTTTAATCTTCTGAATGGTTTTATGCAGGGGGAATGGATCTTTTATCTGTCACCCGGTGATTTATATACTCCACACTGGTTCGGAACACCTCAATTTATCATCGGTGTTATCCTTTTTCTTTTGGGGATGGCGATTAACTGGCAGTCCGATTATGTCATCCGTCACCTTCGAAAACCGGGGGATACACGTCATTACCTGCCGACTGGAGGGATGTACCGTTATGTAACTTCTGCCAATTATTTTGGTGAAATTGTGGAATGGGCAGGATGGGCCATCCTCACATGGTCGTTGTCTGGAGCTGTTTTCCTGTGGTGGACGGTTGCCAATCTTGTCCCCCGCGCCAATGCCATCTGGCATCGTTACCGGGAAGAATTCGGTAATGAGGTGGGGAGTCGGAAGCGTGTTTTCCCTTTCATATATTGATCATTTACAGAATATAGATACTATCATGAAAAACTCGAAACTCTTTACACCGGTCACTTTCGGACCGTTGACTCTGCGCAACCGTACCATCCGTTCGGCAGCTTTTGAAGGGATGTGCCCGGGAAACCGGCCTTCGCAGATGTTGCTCGATTATCACCGTTCCGTGGCAGAAGGTGGGGTGGGTATGACGACGATCGCCTATGCTTCTGTTACCCGAAGCGGGCTTTCCTTTCCCCGTCAGCTTTGGCTACGTCCGGAAATAATTCCGGGACTTCGGGAGGTGACGGATGCAGTCCATAAGGAGGGGGCAGCGGCAAGTATCCAGATCGGACATTGTGGCAATATGTCTCATAAAAGTATTTGTGGCGTCACACCGTTATCGGCTTCTTCGGGATTCAATATCTATTCTCCTACTTTTGTGCGGGGGATGAGGAAGGAAGAGTTGCCGGAGATGACCAAGGCTTATGGACGTGCTGTGAATCTGGCTCGTGAATCAGGATTTGACGCGGTTGAAGTACATGCCGGACACGGTTATCTGATCAGTCAGTTCCTTTCTCCTTACACGAATCACCGGAAAGATGAATATGGAGGCTCATTGCAAAACCGGATGCGTTTTATGGATGAGGTGATGGCAGAGGTGATGGAAGCTGCCGGAAATGATATGGCGGTGATCGTAAAGATGAACATGCGTGATGGATTTCGTGGCGGCATGGAGATAGACGAAACGATGCAGGTGGCTAAAAGACTGGAGCGGTCGGGTGTTCATGCCTTGGTGCTGAGCGGTGGCTTTGTAAGCAAGGCACCGATGTACGTAATGAGAGGAGCGATGCCGGTCAAGACGTTGACACACTATATGGACTGCTGGTGGTTGAAGTATGGCGTGAAACTTGCCGGGCGGATGATGATTCCCACCGTACCTTTTCAAGAAGCATACTTTTTGGAGGATGCGCTGAAATTCCGGGCGGAAATCAAGATACCCTTGATCTATGTCGGAGGACTGGTGTCGCGTCAGAAGATCGATGAGGTGTTGGACGATGGCTTTGAAGCGGTACAGATGGCGCGGGCATTACTCAATGAACCGGGATTTGTCAATCGTATGCGCTTGGAAGAGAAAGCAAGGTGCAACTGTGGGCATAGCAATTACTGCATCGGGAGGATGTATACCCTTGAGATGGCTTGCCATCAGCATTTGAACGAAGTGCTTCCTCCCTGTTTAAGGAAGGAGATCGAACAATTGGAGAATAAATAATGATGGAACGGAGATATGCAATCATTACCGGAGCGGACGGTGGCATGGGAAGGGAGATCACCCGGGCTGTGGCTGCTGCGGGGTATTATGTGATAATGGCTTGTTACAATCCTTCCGCTGCCGAGCCTGTGCGTCAACGTATTGCAGAGGAAACGGGGAGTGGTCAATTGGAAATACTTCAGCTGGATTTGGCTTCGATGGCTTCCGTCTCAGCTTTTGCAGATACCATTTTAGAGCGTGGCATTCCTGTTGCATTGCTGATGAACAATGCAGGAACGATGGAGACGGGACTGCATATTACTGTTGATGGGATGGAACGTACGGTCAGTGTTAATTATGTCGGGCCTTACTTGCTGACACGCAAACTGATTCCTTTGATGGGGAAGGGAAGTCGCATTGTGAGTATGGTGTCATGTACGTATGCAATTGGTAAACTCGACTTTCCTGATTTTTTTCTTCGCGGAAGGAAAGGAGGCTTCTGGCGTATACCCATATATAGTAATACGAAACTTGCTTTGTTGCTTTTCACTCTGGATTTGTCGGAAAGATTGAAGGAACGCGGCATAACGGTCAATGCGGCTGATCCGGGAATTGTATCTACCGATATTATCACAATGCAACAATGGTTTGACCCGTTGACGGATATTTTTTTTCGTCCCTTTATACGTACTCCGAAACAGGGAGCTTCGACTGCAGTCGGACTATTGCTGAATGAGGAAGCGGAAGGACAAACAGGAACGTTTAATGTGAATAATCATCCCAAAGCTCTTTCCGACAAATACGTTCATCATATACAAAGGAGACTGTTATGGGAGCTGACGGAAGAAAGAGTAAGGCAGTGGTTGTAGGGCCGGAGGGAAGGATAAATGGGAAATAGGGGAAATGGCTGTAACCAACGGTTTGATAATAGTCCGACACATATTCCACCGATTGATAGAGTAATTGGGTATTCTAAAAATCAGTGGAATATGTGTCGGTTGAATAACTCTTTATCTATAGATTAGATGGAAAGTTCTCTTAATACGTTTACAAGTTCCCTGTTGATTCGTTTGTCGTTCTTGATCGCTTTTGAGAAGGGTACGTAAACGATTTCATCATGGTCGATACCGATCATGACATTACGCTGGTCCTCCATGATGGCATCTATCGCTGCCGCACCCAGACGGCTGGCAAGTATTCGGTCGTGGGCAGTAGGGCTGCCACCGCGTTGAAGGTGTCCTAAGATGGTGACACGTACATCATATTGCGGGTATTCGTTCTTCACACGTTCTGCATAATGCATGGCGCCTCCGGTCAGTTCGCTTTCTGCTACGAGTACGATACTGCTGTTTTTTGATTTGCGGAATCCGCTTTTAATGAATTCTTCCAGTTGGTCCACTTCGGTACTGAATTCGGGAATGATGGCTGCCTCTGCTCCGGAAGCAATCGCACCGTTCAAGGCAAGAAAACCGGCATCTCGGCCCATAACTTCCACGAAGAAAAGACGTTCATGAGATGTAGCTGTGTCGCGTATCTTATCTACCGCATCCAAAATCGTGTTCAATGCCGTATCGTATCCGATCGTTGTGTCCGTACCGTATAAATCGTTGTCAATGGTTCCCGGCAACCCGATGCAGGGCACATCGAATTCCTGTGCAAAAATGCGTGCCCCGCTCAATGAACCGTCACCACCAATGACTACAAGGGCATCGATGCCCTCTTTTTTCATATTATCGTATGCCATTTGGCGGCCTTCGGGAGTCTTAAATTCTTTGCAACGTGCAGTCTTTAATATTGTACCGCCTAATTGGATTATATTACTTACGTTCTGGCTTTTGAATTCACTGATTTCTCCTGTCACCAGTCCCCTATATCCTCTGTATATACCCTTTACTTTCAGTCCGTTATAGATAGCTGCACGAGTTACTGCCCGAATTGCAGCATTCATACCGGGAGCGTCTCCTCCGGAGGTCAAGACACCAATACACTTAACTGTTCCCATAACAATCTCTTTTTATGTTTTACGATGCAAATATAAAGAGAATATTTGAAAGGTTGGGAAAAAAGGATAAAGATGTTACTCTCTCGTAACTTTTATTATTGTCGTGTAATTTATGAGTAATAGGCTGAATAGCAATCTATGATGGAGACTTATTCTTATAAAATAGTTTGTTGTATTCTTTACTTTGCATCCATAAACATTCCGCCTCGTAAAACTGTTGCAGGCGAAACGCGCGATGCGGAAATTAAAACTTATGGATTATGGATGAGAAAAAGGAATCTGTAAGAGGATTGTTTTTAATCCCTTACATGGAAAAGGTTATCGGAACCTTGAGAGCAAACAGGAAACTGCCAGCGGTGCGTACATATACCGCTACCAAGAACTCGTTTGTGAAATTCAGCGAAGAGAAAGAACTTCCGATGGAAATAATGGAGGTCTTTACTCCGAGCAGGTTGAAAGAGTATCAGAACTGGTTGCGTTGCAGGGATGCCGAATGGAATACGGTATCCACTTATATGCGCACACTCAAAGCGGTGTATAACAGACTCGTGTCAGAAAAGGCACTCGTTTACGACAGGAAACTGTTCAGCGATGTGTACACAAAGGTGGAATCACAAACCAAGCGTGCGCTGTCCGCAGGGCAAATGGGTACGCTCCTTCATACGAGGTTTGAAGAATTACCTGAAAATGTACAATATGCGCTAGCTTATTTTCTACTGATGTTCTTGTTTCATGGGATGCCGTTCATTGATTTGGCTTATCTGCGGAAAAAGGACATGAAAGGAGACTGTATCGTTTATTGCCGCCACAAGACCGGACGGCAGATAACAGTACGTATCCCACCCGAAGCGAGGGCTTTACTGGAGCAATATTCTAATAAGGATGACAGCTCCATCTATCTGTTTCCCATTTTGGACAGGCAGGTAGAAGGTGGAAAGACAAAAGACACCGAAAAACTGTATGAATGCTATGGGAAGGCATTGGGAAGTTTCAATCGGATACTTGCGAAAATAGCCTCGTTGTTACTTCCGGGTGTGGAAATAAGTTCTTACACCGCGCGCCATACTTGGGCTACGTTAGCTTTTCATGCAGGCGTCCCCATTGGCATTATCAGCAAGGCACTCGGACACTCGTCTATCAAGGTAACGGAAACTTACTTGAAACCTTTTGATAATGAAAAGGTGGACGTGGCGAACGATGCATTGATAGGCTCTATAACCAAATACGGGGAGGAGAAAAATGCTGCATAGAAGTTTGTAATACAGAATTTTGTTTGTATGGTATTACTTAGCAAGTAACGGAGTATTCAAGTCACAAAGTTGAAAAAAATCCCTCATAAATCCAAATAAAAGTTTATAAATATCTACTGATCTACTAAAATTTATTCAAGTATCGGAATACACACAGGCACAAACAATATATTACTCCGATCTGTACTTTAAAATATTCATAAAAGCACACGATACCTACTTCCATTTTTGACACCTCAAATACGGAATATCATTCTTCGTGCCTTTCTCATTGACAGAATGTGTTTTCTTATTATATACAGACTTAAAAAACGCTTTTTCCCAGCCTGTGAAAAGAGCATACTCCGTTACTTGCTAAGTAATTCCCGGTAGTAAACCCGTTACTTGCTAAGTAATGGTTAAAAAAGCAAGATAACATGCTATCTGTATGTACACAAACAACTATCACCGTGTTATATGGCATTTCTTCAAATAATGTCATGCAATCGGTAAATATCTTTCTTTCCGAAGAGGGCTTGTCTAAATTGTGTAGTCCGTTACCGGATATAAACCTTCTGGGCATACTGGAGGCAGCTACGGAGAAATCTAATCACCATATGATGTTCGTAACTGAAAAGTTTTATATTCACCATGCTAAGACTGCTAATAAAAAAGGTGTTCTGAATGAAGTAGTACGCACGTTTTTGGCAGATATTAAAGTAACCGATTGATAACCTGTAAATCGCTTGTACCATGATGAATATACCTGAATATATAAAAAAAATAAAACTGGGGGCTGTCTGTTGCGGGTTGCTTTTCACCCTGCTTTCTAATGGTTATGCAGGTCAGCCAAAGGGAATAATGGGTGTGCCCGGTAAACCGTTGATGCTCTACTTTCGTTTTGACAAGGAACTGGTGGACAGTGGATATATGGACAACAGCCGGACATTACGCCATATGGAGGAATTGTTCAGTGATCACCAATTATGTGGGCGTATCGATTCCATTAGCATTTTTTCTTTTGCCTCTCCTGATGGTAATCTTACCTATAATGAAAGGCTGGCATGCCAACGTTCCATGGCGGTAAAGGGATATCTAGTATGGAAATATCCTCACTTAGACCAATATCGCATATATCCCCGTCCGCAAGGTGAAAACTGGCAGGAATTGCGTTGTTTGATCGTAAACGATGAGTGTCTGCCGAACCGAGAAGAGGTACTGCATATTATTGATTGCTATAAAGAATCCCAACGTTGTAAGACATTACTGAAGAAGTTGAACAGGGGTATTCCTTACCGTTATATCCGTGACCGGCTGTTACCTTATTTGCGTAACGCTGCCGTGTGCATGGTATGGATAAGACGGGATAGTCTACCTGCACTTCCCCATGCTGTTTTTTCTAACCCGTACAGCATGAAAACAAGAATGATGTCAAGCATAAACCAAACTGATGAATGCGAGAATAACAACCTTATATCCTATTCGCAAAAAATTAAGGAGGTATCCTTTCGTAGCTGTCCGCTGATTGCCGTGAAAACCAATTTGCTGTTCGATGTTGCGCTGATGCCTAACGTGGAGATAGAAGTGCCAATAGGCAAATGCTGGTCGGTGAACGGGGAATACATGTTTCCGTGGTGGTTGCTGAAGAATAACCAATGCTGCCTTGAAATCCTCTCGGGAGGTCTGGAAGGACGATATTGGCTAGGCAGTAGAGACAATCGCATGGACCGTGATGTTTTGACCGGACATTTCTTTGGACTGTATGCCGGAGGAGGCAAGTACGATCTGCAATGGAAAGAGAATGGCTATCAGGGTGAGTTCTTCATCGCTGCAGGCGTCAGTTATGGCTATGCCCACCGGATAGCCTGCAACCTGCATCTGGAATTTAACATCGGTGTTGGGATGCTCCGCACCGATTACCGTCATTACCATGCTCGCGACAACTACCAAACCCTGCTATGGCAGGAGAACGGCAAATATACATGGTTCGGTCCCACGAAAGTGAAGATTTCGCTGGTATGGTTGCTGAACCGCAAGGTGAAAATAGGGAAAGGAGACAAAAGATGAATGGTGAACGACTGACTATGGGCGGTGGACGGGCTGCGCTGGCATCTGCCTGGATATATCAATGGACATTTCTTTGCCTGTTATTCCTATTGGTGAGTTGTGGCCGTCGTGAACTGACCTATTCCGATGAATCGGAGATACTCCTTATCGCTGATTGGGGCAAAGCAGGATTAAGTGAGCAGGAAGGACGTTATGGCGCTACCGCCATATTCTACCCTACGAACGGAGGCACGTCCCTTACGGTGTTGATGGGTGACCGTAGCCGCAAGAGTGTTCGATTGAAAGAAGGATGCTATGACATTGTACTATTCAACCGTTCGTTCGATGATTTCAGCAGTATCGCTTTTCGTGGGATGGAAACCCACCACACATTGGAGGCTTATGCTAGGAACATACAGGTCAAGGGGACGGATAATGGCAAAATGTCTATGGATAGTCCCGATGAGCTAGCCGCTGACTGTGTGGAAGGATTTGAGGTGACTCCCGACATGCTGGGCAATTACGGAGTTTCTCCCACGAGGAGTATGGAAATCCAGTCTCCCTGCCAGCTCTGCTTCAATCCCCGCAAGTTGACCAAGGAGATAACTGCCACCTTCCATATCAAGGGGATGAACAATATCCGTTCCGCCACCTGTACGCTGGGCGGTATGCCGGAATCCGTGTTCCTAGCTTCGGGTAAGTCTTCGGAACGGACGATGACACAGCAGTTCGGGTTGGATAAGAAAAACTATTTGCCCGGCTCGCAGACGGAAGGCACGATGAGTGCCACGTTCAGTGTGTTCGGTTTTGACGAGAGCATTCTTCACGAGGTGCATTTTAAGGCTCAGCTCGTGGACGGGGAAACGGAGTTTGTTGAGGAACTCAATGACATAACGGTGAATTTGTCGGAAGACAGCGAGGGAACTGTCCATATCACCATCGATGTGATATGCGGAGAAACTGTGCCCACGGTGAAACCCGAAGGCAGTTCGGGCATGGATGCCGATGTGGATAGCTGGGACGAGGAAGAGAATAGGGATATAGACATATAAGGAAACTATAATTTAATTGTAATTAAAAAAAGACTGAAATGAGGACAAAAAATTTAATGATGGTAATGGCAGTCCTTGCACTGGCAGGCTGCTCGCAGAATGAAGTGACTGATATGAACCCGGATGCGCATCCGGTGATCGGATTTGATGTGTACACGGGTGTACAGACGAGAGGAGCTGAAACAGACTTGGGCGCATTGAAAGTGTCGAATGCCGGTTTCGGCTTCTTCGCGTATAAGACAGCAGGTGAGTGGAGTTCGGTGGGCTCTGATGCCACACCCGATTTCCTGTACAATGAACATGGTACATGGACGGACGGAAGTCCGTCCGGTAGCTGGGGATATACCAATACTCGTTTTTGGCCTACCAACGATGACAAGATCAGCTTCTTCTCCTATGCACCCTATGAGGCCAGTCCGACTGACGGAAGCAATAAAGGCATCAAGTTGTCTGGAAAAACCGATAAAGGGGCTCCTGTCCTTGATTTTGCTTTGACAACAAGCAATGACTATAAGGACATGGTGGACTTAGTGACAGACTGTAGGGACGACATCAAAAACCAAATCGCCACGAGCAACAAGGCTAATGCGGGGATCGTTTCTTTCAAATTCAGCCATGTGCTGACGAAAGTGGCGGACATCAAGGTGAAGCCTGACCAGTCTTTGGGTACTGATATAAAAATATATGTGAAGGAACTGAAACTGCTACCGGGAACCAACAAACTCCAGAACAAAGCGAAATACCAATTTTCCGATGGCAAATGGGGGGCTGCTTCAGAAGGTGCTTCCTATTTCACGAGTGAGCTGGATTTGTCGGGCTTCCTAAATAAAGATACAAGTGTGGATTGGTGTGGTTACACCACCCCGTCTGTGGATGTAAGCAGTACTACAGCCACTTCGTTATTCCCTTCGGGGCAAGCGCTTTACTTTATCCCGGTGGACAACGTAACCGGAACAGGTGTGAAAGGTGATTTGAAGTTGAAAATAAAATATGCCATCGTGACAAAAGTATCTGATAGTACAAATGTGACCAGTGAAACCGAGAAAGAAGTGGAATTGCCCCAATATACTTTCAAAAAAGGAACGGCACATACTTATACACTGACTATCAAACTGAATACCATTGGCATTACTGTTGATGATTCAGCTATCAACTGGGATACAGCCACCGGTGAAGATCTGAACGTTGAATAACGCTTCCGAAACCTACAGGCCGGACGGGGGTGAATCTCCCCCTTTCCGGTCATGTAATAAATAAAGAGTAGAACATACGGAATATCCATGATGATAAAAACAAACGACCTGATAGCCATGACACTCGGTTTGCTGATGGCATTCTCCGGATGCCAAACGGAGAAAGAAACACCGGATAAGCCGGAAGGAAGCATTCCGGTAGGTTTCTCGGGTGATATGCCCGAAACAAGGGCAGCGACGGAGTACGGTTCGGTAGCCGACCTTACCGCCATAGGCGTGTTCGCCTACTTCACTAACGGAATGTTTAGTGAGAGTGGTTCCATCCCCAATTTCATGTACAACCAGCAGGTAGAACGGCAGTCGGTAGATGGAAGTTGGATATATGCTCCCGTGAAATACTGGCCGGGCAACACAACGGACAAAATAAGCTTCTTCGCTTATGCTCCTTATGTTGGTGAGACGGAAAATAGCAACCTTTCCTTTCAGGATAAAGGAACGGCAAGCGGATTTCCGGTACTGGGTTATACCGTCCCCCCAGTCGAAGCCGACCAGATGGACTTTCTTGCTGCGACTCCGGTAATGAACCGAAATGATGGTAATGTAAGTTTCAAACTGCACCATACGCTAACCAAAGTTAATGTTTGGGTAAAAAACAATGATAATACGGAAGGAAAATCTGTGACTTCCTTCTCCATAACGGGGATCAAGAGTGGAACGCTGATTTACTATGCCCCTACGGCTGATACCGACAATGGTTGGAAGTGGGCATATCCCTCCTCTGACGTTAAGGAAACTTTTACCGCTGACATAACAAATTTCCCCGTACCAAATACTATTTTGGAAGGTAAGAAACTGCTTGCCACCTTTTTTCTGCTTCCTTTCGGGGAAGGAAGCCAGTTCAGCATCACTTATCAGTATACGGCAAAGGATGCAAATGATAATACCATTACTCAAACCATCAACAAGGAAAATCAGCCTTTACCTTCGACTGACAGTTGGAGCCCGGGAGCTTCCGTAGGATATACCATCGGAATCGCAAGAAAGACTGTCTCCGTGATGCAGGAAGATGGTTCTGTATCTTGGGAAGAAGACACAGGCTCTGAGACGGTAAAAGGAACTGAAGGGGAAACAGGAAGCTGACTAGTCTAACAGGCTAAGTATAAGTTTTATAAAGAAATATGGATTTAAAACAAGATAACTACCCAGATATATGAAATCTTTCACCTGCATAATCTTTTGGGGCATCCTTCTGATTTGTAACGCATGCACCGACGAAAACGAAACAAATAATGGAGTAATAACGGATCTCTATAATGGCGTGCCCCTAAACGTTCAAGCCATAATAACCGGTTTTGAAAACTCTCCCGGCTTCGGGAAGCCTTCTACGCGTACCTTTGTGGCGGACGAACATCTAAAGACGAAGTTTGCCGATGGTGATTCTATTGGTGTTTTCGCAGTGAAAGGTGGTGCAATAGTGGATGGTATCGATAATATCCCACTGATTTACAATGCGTCAGGCAGGAACTGGAACTCTGTGGAGAATGGAAAGACGCTTTATTGGTATGATGGAATAAGTTATGTCGCATACTATCCATACAGGAAAAATATCACAATAGACGCCTCAGAGGACATGGATAAAATCATAGCCTCGTTGGTCGGGAATGAAAAATTGCAACCTGCACAAGATCAGTCCTCACCAGAAAAACATGTATCCAGCGACCTTATGATTGCCATTGGTGTTCTTGACACCAACCTTTCTTCCATAATCCTAAGTTTTCCGTTTCACCATCAGTTTACGTTGCTTGTGTTGCATCCACAGGCATATATAGGTTGTTTTGCTCCCGTAGATGCGGGTTTTGTATACCACAAGGAATCAAGAATCTTAAGAACAGACTCAGCGGCTATAAATGTAGATTTGAACGGTATTACTCCTTATCGGATAGACTCTTTGAAATATTGCGCCATTGTTCTACCACAAGAAAATGCACAGATTTCGGGAAAATATCGAACCACCAACGGGAGAGATGGTACAGATACACAGATTAACTACTCCGGCAGTTCCATCGCTTTTGCTTCTGGAAAGTGCTATATGCTGAAAGTAATCAGTCCTGTACCCGGCATAGGGAGTACGGAGAGGAAGCTCTACCCCGGAGATTTTATCTTTCAGAATGAGGAAGAGCAGCGAATAGAGGTGTATCCCGGAGACGGGGAGTTGGAAAATGATGGGAAAATTTATGATTATGGAAATGCTATTGGAATGGTGATCACTTGTGATCCTAATAAAATGACAGACGAAAAATGCAATGAAAAAGGATGGAAACATGCTTATGTGATGGGATTGAAGAATTTAGGGATTGGTCGTTGGGGGAGGATGGGACGATTGGAAACAGGCATTACTCCAATGACAAAAGATGATGAAGATCTTGAGAAAAACATGAATGGTTACTCTGAAACGGAACAGATGCTGAGTAATTATGCTGAAGATGTCCTGGATAGCTGCCGTTCCTTCAAATTGATAAATGACTATAGGGTTACGGCAGCAGTACCCGAAGGACTTAAACTTAAACGTAGTCCATGGTTTATACCTAGTATTGGTCAGTGGTTTGATATGCTAGTGAATATTTGTGGAAAGTCACCGAGAGCTTTCCAAAATAATACCGGTAATGGCTTGAATGACACAGAGTGGGGACGAGAAACACTGGATAAACTGACAGAACAGTTATTTAAAGTAGCCAGTCCGTTACCAGAGTTTACAGGTGATCGCAGACTTGGTTTTAGTTGCAGTTCCCAATATGATAAAAATAGAAACTGGATGTTACTCTGGCATATTGATGATCCCGGGTTTCCTACTTGGAGCAGGATCTGCTTACAAGGATATAGTAAAGCTGCATCCTGGAATGTCCGTCCGTTTTTCGCTTTTTAATCGTTATACCTGCTCCTACAAAGAATGAAATACATTTGTATAGAAGATAGTAATTCGGTTGCAAACCTATCCATCTGCTATCGCTTTTAATCAATATCTTAGATATCCTTTTGCCCTAAACGTGATTTGATATCTTTGTATACCTCTTCCATCAGCCATTTGGGAGTGGATGTGGCACCGCATACTCCGATCGAACTCACTTCATGGAGTAAAGAGTCATCAATTTCTTCAGCGCTGTCTATCAGATGTGAATTAGGATTGACTTTGAGGCATTCGCTGAAGAGCATTTTACCGTTAGAGCTTTTCTTTCCGCTAACGAAAAAAATAAGGTCGTGCGATGCGGCAAATTTGCGAAGGTTAGGCATTCGGTTTGCTACTTGGCGGCAGATCGTGTCGTAATATTCGAAAGTTGCATCCGGTGAGATATGCTCTTTGATATAATCTACGATTTCCCAGAACTCATCCAAGGATTTAGTGGTTTGGGAATAGAGACGGATGCTTTTGGAAAAGTCAAGTCCTTTGGCCTCTTCCAGTTTTTCGATGACGATTGCTTTACCGATGGTTTGCCCTACAAGACCTAATACTTCGGCATGTCCATTTTGACCGTAGATGATGATTTGTTTTTCTTCTCCGTCTTCTTGGAGATGTTCTTGTTTGATTCTTTTTTGCAGACGTAGTACGACCGGACAGGTTGCATCGATGATTTCAATATTGTTTTTGCGGGCGATAGCATAAGTTTCAGGTGGTTCACCATGTGCCCTAAGCAAAACTTTGGCATTGTGCAACTGGCTGAATTCTTCATGGTTGATAGTGATTAACCCCATTGCTTTCAGACGTTCTACTTCCCGGCTATTATGAACAATATCACCGAGGCAGTAGAGCGTAACACCTTTTGCCAACTCTTCTTCTGCTTTATGAATGGCTGTCACCACTCCGAAGCAAAAACCAGAACCTTCGTCTATTTCTACTCTTATCATTTTCGAACTACATTGCGGGCATTTACTGTCTTCTTCAACCCGATTTGCGCGTTGTTTGTACCTTCCTTTTTTTATCTATTGCTTTATTATCTTGTTGAATTGCATCGATAACCACTCTTTCTGTTGAGGAATGGTCAGGTTGGTATTATCAAGCAACAAAGCGTCGTCTGCCTTACGTAAAGGACTCACTTCCCGGTTCTGGTCGATATAATCACGTTGTTTTACATTCTCCAGTATTTCGTTGAAATTGACTTCTTGCCCTTTAGCTTCCAATTCTGCAAACCTGCGTTGCGCACGGATTTCAGGAGAGGCTGTAACGAATATTTTCAATTCTGCATCCGGAAATACAGTCGTGCCGATATCACGTCCGTCCATAACAATTCCTTTCTCCTTTCCCATTGCTTGTTGTTGAGCTACCATAGCCTTACGTACAAAATCAAGCGCACTGATCGGACTTACTTTGGAAGAAACCTCCATCGTGCGAATTTTGTTTTCTACATTCACATCATTTAGGTAAGTATTTGGCCGCCCGGTTTCGGGATCTATGCGAAAAGTAATATGTATGTCATTGATTCGGCGTTTCAACTCCTCCGTATTGATAACGTCTCCTTTGAAAAGTCCGTTTTCTATGCTATATAGAGTGACAGCGCGATACATGGCACCGCTATCTATGTAAATATATCCAATTTCCTGTGCCAGGTCTTTGGCCATTGTGCTTTTTCCGCAAGAGGAAAAACCATCGATTGCTATTGTGATTCTCTTCATTATTATATATGTATATGTAATTGTCAGCTTTCGTTTTTCAGTGCTTGAGTTTTTCTTCCTTTGCTCATCACTTTTCACTCTTAATTTTTCACTCCTAAAGTGTCATCGCCAAATTGAATAAGAAGGAAGAAGCGCTAAGATGGTATTTTGCATAAGAAGCGCCTAATTTGAACCGTTTTATTTGTATCCCTGCCCCTGCTGTAAGGCCTGCCCAGTGGCTTGAACCGGCAACTTTCATTTCGTTGGCTCTGCGGAAATTATATCCGAGTGCAATATAAAAATTATCTGTTGGCAGGAAATCCATTCCTATCACGGCATGGTCGAAGAATTTGGAATTTTTCCAGTCGGTCAGACTGTAGAGCGTTGCCGATATACGGAAAGGGGCGTGCGACAGCCGTTTCGTAATGCCCACCTGAACATCGATTGGGAGTTTTTCATGTTTATCCTCAAAAGCCACGATTTGTCCTCCTAAATTCCGGGCCACCAGTGAAAAAGAAAAATCCTTGTCCTGATGATAATAATTCAATCCAAGATCGACACCAATAGCAAATGAAGAGAATTTATCATAATTGGAGTAAATCAGATTAGTTTTTACTCCACCACTCCAGTAGTCACTAAAGTCATAAGAATAAATTCCTGAGAAAGCCATATCTTTGGCAGAGAAAGTCCCCGTAACAATATTTTCCGGTGTAGTCTCTTTCATACTGCCGTAGTTGACGTATTGAGCTGTTACCGCCCAAGTAGATCGTTCTCCCGCTATGTGTGAAAAAGCTGCGCTTGCTACATTCGTACCTTCTATATAAAGCATATAATTTAGATTGAGCGTTTTGTCTGCCACACATGACAGTAATGCCGGATTATTGGTTGCCATTGTCAGATCATCTTCGATGATAGAAATGTTTTCTCCCCCGAGCGCTGTGGCATGGGACGAGATTGGAAGTTTGAGGAATTGGAATACGCTATTATCTGCCTGAGCCTGTGATTTAGCCCAGAAAAGAAGCAATAGTACTGTAATTATATTCTTTTTTAACATTTTAGCAGAAAAAACTGTTCGATGATACTGCATTTCTCAAATATCTGCGTTATATTTGTGGCAGAAAAGCACGTGAGACTCATAACACTGAGAAACACATCTGATTAATAGAACGTATTATTAATATTTATATTATAATTTATGGAAGTTAAAAAATCACCTAAAGCAGACTTGGAGAATAAGAAGTCTACATGGATGCTTATCGGTTACGTGGTGGTGTTAGCCTTTTTGTTCGTGGCGTTCGAATGGACCGAGCGAGACATAAAGATTGATACAAGCCAGGCTTTAGCCGATGTTTTGTTTGAGGAAGAAATGGTTCCTATCACGGAGCAAGAACAGAAAATCGAAGTTCCACCACCCCCTGAAGTGCCGCAAGCTGCGGAAATTCTCGATATCGTAGATGATGATGCAGATGTGGAAGAAACAATAATCGCTTCTACTGAGGATACTGGACAGAAGGTAGAAATTAAATATCAACCTGTAGTGGTTGAAGAAGAAGAACCGGAAGAACAGGAAATCTTTGACGTGGTAGAGCAAATGCCGGATTTCCCGGGAGGACAGGCCGCTTTGATGTCTTATTTATCTAAGAATATCAAGTATCCGACCATCGCTCAGGAAAATGGTACTCAAGGACGTGTTATCGTTCAGTTTGTTGTTAACAAGGATGGTAGTATCGTAGATGCAAAGGTTGCACGCAGTGTCGACCCGTATCTGGATAAAGAAGCCCTCCGCGTGATTAACTCCATGCCTAAATGGAAACCGGGTATGCAGAGAAACAAACCGGTACGTGTGAAATATACGGTTCCTGTTATGTTTAGATTACAGTAATAATTATGTGATATAGAAAAAGGCTGCCGTGAAAGCAGCCTTTTTCTTTAACTATTATATCTATTTTAATTTAAGAACTACCATGTATAATGCATCCCAACTGCTTGATAAGTTTAATGCTCACTTATCTGAATTGCAATTTACCCGTACACCTGAAGGATTATATGATCCTGTAAAGTATGTCTTGTCTATGGGAGGAAAACGTATTCGGCCTGTTTTAATGCTTATGGCTTATAATCTTTACAGAGACGACATTGCTCGTATCTTTAATCCGGCTACCGGCATTGAGGTTTATCATAATTATACACTCCTTCATGACGACTTAATGGATCGTGCTGATATGCGCAGAGGAAAAAGGACTGTCCATAAGGTTTGGAATGATAATACGGCTATTTTGTCTGGAGATGCAATGTTGGTGTTGGCCTATCAGTTTATGGCAGCTTGCCCTCCTGAATGTTTGAAGGAGGTTATGGATATTTTCAATCTGACGGCTCTTGAAATTTGTGAAGGACAGCAGATGGATATGGAATTTGAGCAACGTGACAATGTTCGTGAAGAAGAATACATCGAGATGATCCGTTTGAAAACAGCAGTTTTGCTTGCAGCAAGTTTGAAAATCGGTGCCATACTCGGTGGGGCTTCCCGAGAGGATGCTGAACGTTTGTATGATTTTGGCATGCAGATTGGGATTGCATTTCAATTGCAGGATGATTTGTTGGATGTTTACGGAGATTCGGCCGTCTTTGGAAAGAATATCGGAGGAGATATTTTATGTAATAAAAAGACATACATGCTTATTAAATGTATCGAACGCGCAGGAGAACAACAACTTTCAGAGTTGAATAGATGGATCGTTGCCGAATCTTACCGTCCGGAGGAAAAAATAGCGGCAGTGACTGCTCTTTATAACCAAATAGGTATAAAGTCCATTTGTGAAAATAAGATGCGTGAACATTATATGCTCGCTATGGAAAGCCTTGAATCGGTTTCTGTCGCTGAAGGAAAGAAAAAAGAATTAAAGAACCTAATGAAACATTTGATGTACAGAGAAATGTAAATTCAGATGCCTTACAGACGATTACCAAATACAGATCAGGCGAGAATACGAACGCTGAAGTCGGCGATCGAAAAGAGTGATGCATCTAAAGTTAGTGAAATGGCCATCTCTCTTAATTCTTTGTCTGAAGCCCGTAACTTTCTCTCTAAATTTGAGGTAGCACACCGTTATTATATGCAATGTTATGGAGATCAGGTCAAAGCAAGTCCGCGACATCGGACGAATGTGAAAACGGCACGTTTATACATCTCACATTTTATTCAGGTGCTGAATATGTCTGTTTTGCGTTCGGAAGTGAAGCCTGTTCATAAAAAACTTTATGATTTGCCTGTTGACAACTATAGTGTGCCGGATCTGAATTCCGAAATCTCTATGGTGGAATGGGGAAAAAGGATTATTGAGGGTGAAAGAAAAAGAACATCTCAAGGAGGAGTGCCCATTTACAATCCTACTATTGCAAAGGTAAAAGTGCATTATGATATTTTTGTCGACAGCTATGAAAGGCAAAAGGCATTACAGGCATTAACCAACCGTAGTCTGGAGGAGCTTGCATCTATGCGTGTGTATGCCGACAAACTGATATTGGATATTTGGAACCAGGTCGAAGCCAAATATAAGGATATAATTTCCAATAAAGTTCGTATTGATAAGTGCCGGGAATATGGGCTGATTTATTATTATCGTACGGGTGAAAAACAGTTGGAGTAATTTGATGTAATATGCTTGTTGATTCTCATTCACATTTGTTTTTGGAAGAGTTTGCTGAAGATCTTCCGCAAGTTATTAAACGTGCGCAGGATGCTGGTGTCACTCATATTTTTATGCCGAATATTGATAGTACTACCATTGAACCCTTGCTTTCTGTATGCGCATCTTATAAAGGGTTGTGTTTCCCCATGATAGGACTTCATCCCACTTCTGTTAACGAGTCGTATAAACAAGAATTGGATATTGTTTTCCAACAGTTGACCGCTCCAAATGATTTTGTTGCCATTGGCGAAATAGGTTTGGATCTTTATTGGGATAAAACTTTCTTGAAAGAACAGCTTGTCGCTTTTGAACAACAGGTTGAATGGGCATTGGAATACCATTTGCCCATTGTGATCCATACCCGGGAAGCATTTGAATATATATATAAGGTATTAGAACCTTATAAAAGAAGCGCATTGACGGGTATTTTCCATAGTTTTACAGGTACGGAGGAAGAGGCTTCCCGTCTACTCGAATTCTCAGGCTTCGCATTGGGAATAAACGGTGTGGTTACATTTAAAAAATCACAATTACCTGAAGTCTTGAAAAATATTCCTTTGTCTCGCATCGTTTTAGAAACGGATTCTCCCTATTTAACACCGGTGCCGAACCGTGGAAAAAGGAATGAAAGTGCCTATGTAAAGGACACCTTAATGAAAGTTGCCGACATCTATCAGATAGCTCCGGAAGTGGTTGCTGAAGCCACATCTGAAAACGCCTTAAAAGTGTTTGGAATGCTCAAATAAGCTTCTTGAGGTTTTAAAATATATTAATTTGAATAGTTTCTTAGCGATAAAAAGGAGATAATGCTTTAGA
>OGOG01000506.1_pt1 | contig 44122 bp, 44 predicted proteins | sample 1552581 | NCBI WGS metagenome assembly OGOG01 (sample SAMEA2580152, study PRJEB22360) | human gut metagenome | biome: human gut; feature: human-associated habitat; material: faeces | place: Denmark | collected 2008/2010 | reverse complement strand
AGCGGTGTCATGATTGGCTACATATGCTCTGCGGTGACTGAGTTTGTGGTGACATTTGCAGATGATTCCGACATAGTAAACCTGCATAACTGGTCAAGGGGAAGCTTTTCGGGCATGACCTGGGACAGCGTCGGGGTGATGAGCATTGTGGTGGGAATCACATTTGTTTTTGTTTTTCTCATGTCAAAGCCTCTTATGGCATATCAGCTCGGAGAGTCATATGCCGTAAATCTGGGTGTAAACATAAAGCGCATCCGGGTGCTTCTGGTTCTGCTTTCAAGCCTGCTTTCCGCATGTATAGTGGCGTTTGCGGGACCGATATCGTTTGTCGGAATAGCCGTGCCACACATAGTAAAAAGCATGCTAAAGAGCACAAAGCCCATATATATGATACCGGCCTGCTTCCTTGGTGGAGCGGTGTTCTGCCTGTTTTGTGATTTGCTTGCGAGGATGATGTTTGCGCCTACGGAGCTTAGTATCAGCACGGTTACGGCAGTATTTGGTGCACCTGTAGTGCTGTTTATCATGATAAGACGCAGCAAGGAGAAAAATGTCTGATGGAATATTATTTTACTGCACAAAAGCTGGCCGTTGGATATGATAACAGGCCGCTCATTGAAAATATTGATTTTTCCCTGAAAAGGGGAGAGATTCTCACATTAATCGGGCCAAACGGTGCCGGTAAATCGACTATTTTAAAAAGTATTGCAAGACAGCTTTCGCTTGTGAGCGGTACGATATATCTTGATAAAAGTGATGTAGTGACGATGAATGGCAATGAATTTGCAAAGAAAATGGCTGTTGTGCTCACCGATAAGCTAAAGACGGAGCTTATGACCTGCTATGATGTGGTTGCGACCGGCAGATATCCATACACAGGCCGGTTCGGAGTACTTTCGGATGAGGACAAAAAGGCTGTGGATGAGGCGATGGAGCTGGTCAATGTATCACAGATAAAAGATAAGGATTTTACAAAGATAAGCGATGGTCAAAGGCAGCGGGTTATGCTGTCACGGGCTATATGCCAGCAGCCGGAGATTATAGTGTTAGACGAGCCTACCTCGTATCTTGATATAAAGTACAAGCTTGAGTTTTTATCAATACTTCAAAGGCTTAAAAGACAGAAGAATCTTACGGTTATCATGTCGCTCCATGAGCTTGATATGGCAAAGCGTGTGTCAGACCATATTTTGTGTATAGATGGCAGATATGTGGACAGATATGGAACTCCCGAGGAGGTATTTACTGACCAATATGTTTCAGGGCTTTTTGGAATTACGGCAGGAAGCTTTGACGAAACAGGAGAGGATTTAGAGCTGGAAAAACCGGATGGAAGGGCGAGGATATTTGTCATAGCAGGAGGGGGCCTGGGCAGAAAAAGCTTTAGGAGCTTACAGCGAAAGGGTATCCCGTTTGCGACAGGAATCATCTATGAAAATGATCTGGATTATCCTGCGGCAAAGGCACTTTCTGCTGAGATTGTCAGCGCAAGAAGCTTTGAGCCTGTAGACGATGCCCTTATTGAAAAGGCAAAGGAGCTTATTGATGCATGCGAGGGCGTTATATGTGACAGAACAGAGTTTGGCACGTATGAGCAGTTTAACAGCAGACTTTATGAGTATGCAGTCTCTACAGGAAAAATTATAAAAATTCCTTTTCATGAGGAATAATTGGCAAAGCTTTAAGGAAGTTACTGTTCATATTACAGTTTAATATTCATGATAAAGCAACAGACTACCACATAAATTCAGACAGCAGGTATAGATATGGCAAAGGTAATTATGGTACAGGGTACAATGTCCAATTCAGGCAAGAGCTTTCTTGTCGCGGGTTTGTGCCGTATTTTCAGACAGGACGGATACAGGGTGGCACCGTTCAAATCACAGAACATGGCGCTCAACTCTTATATAACAGACGAAGGACTTGAGATGGGACGGGCCCAGGTGATGCAGGCTGAGGCAGCAGGCATTAAGCCTATGGTGTGTATGAATCCTATTCTTTTAAAGCCCACAAATAACACAGGCTCACAGGTGATTGTAAACGGAAGGGTGCTTAAGAACATGCCGGCGAGAGAGTATTTTGCATACAAGAAAACTCTCATACCGGATATAAAAAAGGCGTTTAAAAAGCTTGAGGAGTATGCTGATATCATAGTGATTGAGGGTGCGGGAAGCCCGGCGGAGATAAATCTGAAGGAAAATGATATTGTAAACATGGGGCTTGCGCATATGGTGGATGCACCGGTGCTGCTCGTGGGTGATATCGACAGAGGTGGTGTTTTTGCGCAGCTGCTTGGCACACTTATGCTTTTAACCGATGAGGAAAAGAATCGTGTCTGCGGGCTTATTATCAATAAATTTCGTGGAGACAAGACGATCCTTGACCCGGGGATACAGATGCTTGAGGAGAGAGGCAGGGTGCCTGTTACCGGAGTGGTGCCATATATGGATGTACAGCTTGAGGATGAGGACAGCCTGACAGAGCGCTTTGACAAAAAGACAGATGGGCTTATTGATATAGCGGTCATCAGATATCCGAGAATATCAAATTTCACGGATTTCAATGTTTTTGAGCAGATGTCCGAGGTAACAGTGCGGTATGTGTCAACAGTAAATGAGCTGCGTCATCCGGATATAGTATTTCTGCCGGGAAGCAAGAATACGATGGGGGATCTTTTGTGGATGAGACAAAACGGACTTGAGGCCGCTGTCAAAAAGCTCTCCTGTGAGATTCCGGTTTTTGGAATATGCGGAGGCTATCAGATGCTTGGGACTTCAATAGCCGACCCCGACGGTGTTGAGGAGGGAGGATATATGCGTGGCATGGAGCTTCTTCATATAGATACCGTTCTAAAAGACAGCAAGACACGGCTTCAGACAAGCGGTGAAATAGCACATGTAGATGGTGTATTGAGCAGGCTTTCAGGCTGTCACTTTCTGGGCTATGAGATACATATGGGTAAGAGCGCATATAGCACAGCTTCAGATGAGCAGGGGGCTTGTGCTGACAGGAAAAATGAGTTAAATAATGTCATATCTGATGGCAGAAATGTGTATGGCTCGTATATCCATGGCATTTTTGATACTGCAGAGGCCGCCAGAGTGATAGTGGATTATATTGCCGATAAAAAGGGCATTGATGTGAATGACAGCGCTATTGTAAGCTATAAGAGCTTCAAGGAAAAACAGTATGACAGGCTTGCGGATACACTGAGGGAGTATCTGGATATGGATGCAGTGTACGGCATGCTTCGTGAGGCAAGATATGATTGAAAATAATATTATTTCTGACCATTTTACAGTTGAAGAATTAAAAAAATTAAAAATAACGCCACCTGATGCAAAAATGTACAAAAAAATACGCTCAAACTGGGATTCTGTGGCAAAGCCGCTCGACGGCATGGGTGATTTTGAGTTTTTAACGGCCAAAATCGGCGCTGTTTTGGGAGATGAAAATATAGATATTTCAAAAAAGGCGGTCATAATGATGTGTGCGGATAATGGTGTGGTTGCTGAGGGCATCAGCCAGTCCGGACAGGAGGTGACACTTGCAGTTGCAAAATCCATGGCAAGGAAGGCTTCATCTGTCGGACGCATGGCAATGACTGCAGGGGCTGATACAATTCCTGTGGATATAGGAATAAACAGTGACGAGAGTGTTAAAGGGCTGCTTCAAAGAAAGGTGCGCATGGGCACGAGAAACTTTGCAAAAGAGCCTGCCATGACAAGGGCTGAGACACTTGAAGCGATTGCAGCAGGTATAGAAATAGTGCGTGGGTGTAAGGCAGACGGCTGTAGAATTATTGCAACCGGTGAGATGGGTATAGGAAACACCACCACAAGCGCAGCAATGGCAGCCGCCATGCTAAGGTGCGATGTGGCCACGGTGACAGGAAGAGGAGCAGGTCTAAACGACAGTGGGCTTGAGAAAAAAATCCGTGTAATTGAGAGCGCAATAGAAAAGTATGATTTATATAATAAGGACACCTTTGAGATACTTATGACAGTCGGAGGACTCGATATTGCAGGACTTGTCGGAGTGTGTATAGGCGGTGCATTATACCATATTCCTGTTGTGCTCGACGGAGTGATAAGCATGGTTTCTGCGTTGGCAGCAGGAAGGCTTCTTTCCGGAGTTACTGATTTTATCATTCCATCCCATGAGGGCAGGGAGCCTGCCGTGGCGCTTTTGTGTGAGGCACTTTCCGTAAGGCCGGTCATAAGAGCATCTCTTGCGCTTGGAGAGGGAACAGGTGCCGTGATGATGTTTGCGCTTTTGGATATGGCACTTAGCGTATACAAAGGACGGACAACCTTCGACGATATCTCGGTATCACAGTATGAGAGGTACGTATAGATGATTACACTTATAACAGGCGGCAGCGGCAGCGGCAAATCAGCATATGCAGAAAAATATATTTGTCACGCGTCAAATGAAAAGGGATACAAAGAAAAATATTACATTGCCACCATGCAGGTATTTGATGATGAGGGGCAGCGGAAGATAGACAGGCACAGAAGACTTCGTGCCGGAAAAGGCTTTATTACCATCGAGCAGCCTCGGGATATCCAAAATGCTGTTTCTAAGCTGCAATCAGAAAGCAGTTTAAAAACCGGGCGGTCAGCGCTGCTTGAGTGTATGTCAAACCTTGTTGCAAATGAGATGTTTCCACCTGTAGATGCTTCCGGTATACAGGCTGCCGAAGCCGAAAAAGAGGCTTTGGATGCCCCTGAAAATATGAAGGATTATGAGACTGCTCAAATCAGCCGTGTGAGTAAAAAGGTGTTAAAAGAGGTAAGTATCTTAAGTGAAAATGTTGCGGAGCTTGTAATTGTGACAAACAATGTATTTGAAGACGGAGTCAGCTATGATGAATCAACGATGAATTACATAAAGGCAATGGGAATTGTAAACAGAGGGCTTGCTGCGATGGCAGAGCGTGTCGTTGAGGTGGTTGCAGGCATTCCGGTGACGGTTAAGTGAAGCAGTGTGGAGGTTAAGTGTATTATGAAGTTAATAAGGTCGTGCATAGTATCTTTTTCCATGTATTCAAAGATACCTATGCCACAATTTAAATGGAATGATGATGACATGAAGTACATGCTGGTATTCTTTCCGTGGATAGGAGCTGTGATTGGACTGCTTCTTATGCTTTGGAGATATATATACTCTCATTTTGGAGTGGCGGATATCTGCTATGTATGCATAGGCGTACTCATTCCGATAGCGGTTACGGGAGGCTTTCACATAGATGGTTTTATGGATACAATGGATGCGTTTCATTCATATAAACCGCGGGAGGAAAAGCTTGCAATACTTAAGGATTCACATATAGGAGCATTTGCCGTTATAATGCTTGCAGCCTACGGATTATTATTCATGGGAGCTTTTTCTCAGATAATGGATGATAAAGCATTTATTGTTTTTTGTGCAGGCTTTTTCATCTCAAGGTGCTTAAGCGGAATAGCGGTTGTGTCATTTAAATCGGCAAAAAGCGATGGACTGTTATTCATGTTTGCGGACACTGCACACAGAACGATTGTCAGGTCAGCACTATACATACAGCTTGCACTGTGTATGGCTGTTTTATTTATTGTGTCACTGCCTTATGCGGTGGCTATGATCATTGCGGCAGCACTTAGCTTTTGGTATTATTATGTGAAAACAAAAAAGGAGCTTGGCGGCATCACAGGCGATACGGCAGGGTATTTTGTGTGTATATGTGAGTGCGCCATGGCAGTGGCTTTGGGTGGTGTCTCTTTTATTATTTAGTATATTTGTTTTGAATATAGGAATGGTACGGATAAGTATTTTGATAAAAGTTGTATTATGAATTTTAAACTTTGGAATTGGAGAAAATATGAAGCTTGTGATAGGCGGAGTGGCACAGGGAAAGCTTGATTATGTGCTCGAAAATATGATAGAAAAAACAGAAAAATATGATGTGTATGACTGCTTTTTCCTAAAGGATGATGCCTGCAATGATAAGGCATCAAACATGGAATGGCCGTGGGATTTGTCAGTCGATGATGAGCGTGTATTAATAATAGATAAATTCCATTATTTTATCAGGGCTGTGCTTGAGAAAAATCTTCCACTGCAGGAATATATTTTGAAATTTATGCAATTTGCAGAGAAAAATAAGGATACAATAGTCATTGCTGATGAGATTGGAAACGGCATAGTGCCTCTTGATGCGTTTGAGAGAGAGTACAGGGAGCAGACAGGCAGAGCAGAGATACTGCTTGCAAAAAAAGCAGACGAGGTAGTTCGCGTAATATGTGGAATCGGTCAGAAAATAAAATAAACTGTATTTTTATAAGACACGGCTGTACTGTCTCAAACAGAGAGCACAGATATCTGGGAAGGACAGATGAGCCACTCGATGAAGCCGGAGTTTTTGAACTTAAAAATGCGCTAAATAATGGTGTATACAAGGCTTTGGAGGAAAATAGCTTAAAGGAGCAGATAATTATTACCAGTCCAATGAGGCGCTGCAAACAGACGGCAGAGATTATTTTGCCGGTCGCACAGCACCATAAAATTCATACCGTAAAAGAGTTTGCAGAGATGGATTTCGGTGAATGGGAGCTAAAAAGCTATAATGAGCTTAGCACAGATATCCGTTTCAGGGACTCATATCAGGCGTGGATTGACAGTGGTGGAACACTTGCCTTTCCAAACGGAGAGAGCAGAAAAGAGTTTTGCAAAAGAAGTATATGTGGCTTTGAGAGGGTACTCACACAGGCATTAGAGCTTAAGAGGGCTATGCCTGATAAAGAGATACAAATAGTATTTTTTGTGCATGGAGGGACTATCATGGCGATAATGAGCCGTTACTGTGATATGGATTACTATGATTACCAGGTGAAAAACAGCTGTGGCTACTCGTGTGAGGTGGCTGTTGAGGGCAATGAGATTGTGTTTAATGAAATAGTGCCCATATAGCTATGATTTATTTAAGAAGGACTAACATATGTGTTATCATATTTTTGCATTTATAGCAGGCTTTGTGCTTGATTTATTAATAGGAGATCCGCATTTTATACCGCATCCGGTCAGGCTTATAGGCTCACTCATTTCTTTTCTCGATAAGAGGCTTAATTGTGATGCCGGATATAATATTTCTGAAAAAAAAATAAATTTAATAAAATATAAAAGAGGCATGCTTCTTGCTTTTACTGTAATTATTGCAACTTTTGCAATGTCGGTAATTATTATTGTGGCAGCATACAGCATAAATCTGTATGCCGGGATAATAGCAGAGGCTGTCATGACGTGGCAGATTCTTGCCACAAAGTGTCTTCGTGTGGAGAGCATGAGGGTGTATGATGCGCTAAGGACAGATGGAGTTGATGCAGGAAGAAGGGCTGTTTCCATGATTGTTGGCAGAGATACATCTGTGCTTGATGCAGCAGGTGTCACAAGGGCGGCAGTTGAGACGATAGCTGAAAATACATCTGACGGAGTGATTGCACCTATGCTTTACACTGCAATCGGCGGGCCGGTGCTTGGCTTTGTATACAAGGCTGTGAATACGATGGACTCCATGCTTGGCTACAAAAATGATAAATATATGTATTTTGGCAGATTTGCGGCAAGGCTTGATGATGTGGTCAATTTCATACCGGCAAGAATCAGTGCATATCTGATGATTGCTGCGGCATTTATCGGTGGCAGGCAGCTTGATGGCAAAAATGCATACCGCATCTTTAAAAGAGATCGTTTCAATCATGCAAGCCCAAACTCAGCCCAGACAGAGTCCGTATGTGCGGGAGCTTTAAGGGTGCAGCTGGCGGGTGATGCAGTGTATTTTGGGAAGCTTGTGAAGAAAAAATACATAGGGGACGGTCTGCGTGAGATAGAGTACGAGGATATAAAGCGTGCAAACAGGCTGATGTATATTACTGCGTTTTTGTGTGAGCTTTTATCTGTGGCGGTTATGAGTCTTGTTTTAATATTGCTTTGAATATGGAAGAGTTGATGTAAGAATAGATGGAGGACTTGAATGAAAAGCATCCATGGCGGTGACATATACAACAATAAAGTAAATATGGATTTTTCGGTAAATATTAATCCTCTTGGCATACCGCATTCTGTTAAAGAGGCTATGAGTGATGCACTTTCGTATGCAGACAGATATCCCGACATGGCATGCAGTGGCCTTAAAAAAGCGATATCAGAGTATTTCACACAGCAAGGCTGCAGCATACAAAGCGAGGATGTAATTCCCGGAAACGGAGCCTCAGAGCTTTTTATGGCGATAGCTCATGCCTTAAAGCCCCAAAAAGCAGTGCTTCTGGCCCCGGGCTTTTTCGGCTATGAGCATGTGCTTCGTGCAGTCGGCTGTGATATCGGATATTTCCTGTTGGATGAGCAGAGTGATTTTTCTCCTGCTGCACGGCTGGATGCTTTAATGGATATGCTTACAGATGATACAGATATATTTTTTATCGCAAATCCAAACAATCCGACAGGGTATCTTGCAGACAGCACTTTCATGAAGCAAATAATAGGGCATTGCAAAGAAAAGCATATTTATGTGGTGGCAGATGAATGCTTCATGGACTTTTGTGAAAAAAATTATTCTGTTTTACCACTTTTATGTGACTATGACAATCTGATTGTTGTAAGAGCCTTTACCAAGCTTTTTGCTATTCCGGGAGTAAGGCTTGGATATATGCTCAGTAAAAATGAGGCAGTAAGACAAAAGGTTCAAAGGAATCTGCCGGAGTGGAACGTGTCTGTCCTGGCACAGATGGCAGGAGAGGCATGCATTAGGGAATCAGAGTATATTAAAGAAACGGCATCGTATGTGAGCAGACAAAGAAGGCTGCTGTCAGATGGACTAAAAAAGCTTGGCTTTAAGGTATATAAAAGTGATGCTGATTTCATACTGTTTTACAGCAAGCTTCCATTATATGATATACTGCTTAATAAGGGAATACTGATACGGGGCTGCTCCAACTATGTGGGGCTTTCGGAAGGGTATTTTCGTGTGGCGGTAAAGACATTTGATGAAAATGTAAGATTATTGAAAGTGATAGGTGAGTGTATTGAAAAAAATTAAACAGTTAGAGCCGATGGAGATTGAAAAGAGGAGCTTTGAGATAATTTCACATGAGCTGTCTGAAATGCAGATTACGCTGCCTGCTGATCAGGAGATGATAACAAAAAGAGTCATACACACGAGTGCTGATTTTGATTATATACAGACGCTTAAATACTCTAAGGACGCCGTTGCTATCGCAAAAAGGCTGATATCAGAGGGCGCTGATATAGTGACTGATACCAACATGGCTCTTTCAGGCATAAATAAAAAATATCTGGCAAAATTCGGCGGACAGGCGCATTGCTTTATGGCTGATGATGAGGTTGCTCTTATTGCAAAGGAGAAAAAGACAACGCGCGCGGCAGTAAGCATGGAGTTTGCATCAAGGATAGATAAGCCTGTGATTTTTGCGATAGGAAATGCACCGACAGCGCTTATAGAGCTGTACGATATGATAGAAAAAGGAATATATAAGCCTGCATTTGTAATCGGTGTGCCGGTGGGCTTTGTCAATGTGGAGGCAGCCAAGGAGCTAATTATGGAGACGGGCGTGCCGTATATCGTCAATGTCGGACGAAAGGGTGGCAGTAATATTGCGGCTGCCATATGCAATGCGCTGATTTACAGTCTGGTTGATAGAGGCTGATGCATGAGGAAATTTAGTGATTATGAGATACGGATTTACCACAGGAAGCTGTGCTGCGGCGGCATCAAAGGCGGCGGCATATATGCTTCTAACCGGAAAGGCTAAAAACAAAATAACGATTCAGACACCTAAGGGAATAGCTTACACGGCTGATATCACCGACATAAAAAGAAGTGAAAATGAGGTAAGCTGTGCCGTGATAAAGGATGGAGGGGATGACCCGGATGTGACTACAGGAGCCTATATATATGCTTCAGTACGGATTTTGCATTCCGATACATCTGCTTTATGCAAAAAAAAGCAGGATTTGGCTATCATAAATATTGACGGTGGTGACGGAGTGGGAAGAGTCACCAAACCCGGATTAGACCAGCCTGTCGGAAACGCGGCTATCAATCATGTGCCGCGTGAGATGATAGAAAAAGAGGTAAGGGAGGTCTGTGAGCTTTTGGATTTTAAGGGGACACTTGACATCACAATCTCGGTTCCAAAGGGAAAGGAGCTTGCAGAAAGGACCTTTAATCCTAGGCTTGGGATAGTTGGTGGTATATCAATTCTCGGCACAAGCGGTATTGTTGAGCCTATGAGCTCACAGGCTCTTATTGATACGATAAGGGTGGAGCTTAGGCAGAGATATTCGTTTGGGTATGATTATGTGGCGGTTGCTCCGGGAAATTACGGTCTTGACTTTATGAAGGAAAGCTATGGCTATGATCTGGACAGGAGTGTCAAATGCTCCAACTTTATCGGCGAAACAATTGATATGGCTGCAGATATGGGCTTTAAGAGGATGCTTTTGACAGGACATATAGGAAAGCTCATAAAGGTAGCAGGAGGCATCATGAACACTCATTCGAGGGAGGCAGACTGCAGGATAGAGCTTTTGACGGCATTTGCGTTTAAGTGCGGTGTAGCGCCCGAATACATAAAGCGCATTATGGACAGCCTTACGACGGAGGAGGCCCTGGCGGCACTTAAGGAAAGCGGCAGGCTGTATGAGGTAATGGATTATGCGATGGAGCGCATATGCTTTTATCTGGATAAGAGGGCAAAGGGCAGACTTGAGATAGACTGTATCATGTATTCAAACGAATTTGGTGAGCTTGCAAAAAGCAGAAAGGCAGAAAAATGGTTTACTTTGTTGGCGCAGGAACAGGCGCAGCAGATTTAATAACAGTACGCGGAATGCGTCTTTTACAAAAGGCAGATGTGATAATTTATGCGGGCTCGCTTGTTAATCCACAGCTTTTGGACTATGCAGGGGAGAGCTGTGAAATATATAACAGTGCAAAAATGACACTGGATGAGGTCATCGCAGTCATGAAAGCTGCTGAGGCAGACGGAAAAATGACTGTGCGCCTGCACACGGGAGAGCCAAGCATATACGGCGCAGTGCGCGAGCAGATGGATGAGCTTGATACTCTTTTAATACCATATGAGAGCTGTCCGGGCGTGAGCGCGTGCTTTGGCGCTGCTGCATCACTCAACATTGAGTACACGCTCCCCGGTATTTCCCAGTCGCTCATCATCACACGCATGGAGGGGCGCACGAAGGTGCCGCCTAAGGAGAGCATAGCAAGCTTTGCCTCACACCACGCTTCCATGGCGATTTACTTAAGCACCGGGCTTTTAGAGAAGCTTACGGAAAGTCTTATTGAGGGAGGATACGCGGCAGATACACCTGCTGCAATTGTATACAAGGCAACCTGGCCACAGGAGGAGGCATACGTGTGCACTGTCGCTACACTTAAGCAGACAGCGAGAGAGCACAATATCACAAAGACAGCGATAGTGCTTGTGGGTGATGTAATAGCTCACAGTCATTACGAGAAATCAAGACTTTACGCACCGGATTTTTCGACAGAGTATCGCAAGGCTTCAGTAGAGTCGCATGATAACGATTAAAAAGGCGTGAATATATAAATATGGGAAATATATGGGAATTGAAAATATGAAAATTTGCATTGTAAGCTTCACAAAAAATGGCTATAAGCTGTCATGTGACATAGCTCATAAGCTTGAAAAAAGTGAATATGAGGTGGAGGTTTTTACCAAGTGCTCGAGATTATCGGATGAGAATATTAAAAATTTCACCGATGAAAATTATAGAAATACCGGCTACATATCACAAAATATATCAGACTGGACAGCTGCACAGATGAGTGAAAAAAAGGCTCTGATTTTTATCGGGGCATGCGGTATTGCAGTGAGGGCTATAGCTTCTTCTGTAAATAACAAGCTTAAAGACAGTCCTGTTATTGTGATAGATGAGCTGGGGAAGTTTGTTATTCCGATTCTTTCAGGGCATGTGGGAGGTGCCAATGAGCTTGCTGTATTATTAGCAGCACTGATGAATGCCACACCTGTTATAACAACCGCTACTGATATCAATAATAAATTTGCAGTTGATGTTTTTGCAAAGAAATGCAGGCTTGCAATAGTCAATAAAGATGGCATCGCCGGAGTATCATCAAAGGTATTGGCGGGGGAAGTGGTTACGATGTCGGTCGACTGGGAGCACATCCCGGCTAAGCATAGAAGCATTATAAAGGCATTTTTAGATGAAGCTGATATGAGTGCTGATGCAATAAAAACAGTGGATTTTACACCTGCTTGCGGTGCTGATATTGTAGTATCATGCGAAAAAGCAAAGGTCTTGAAAAATGGCAGTATTTACTTAAAACCCACACAATTTGTACTTGGTATTGGGTGCAGAAGGGATACAGCGTTTGAAAATATTGACAGGGCAATCAGACAAAGTCTTTTAAAGCTACAAATAGATATTTCGGATATAGACATGATTGCATCAATAGATGTGAAAAAAGATGAAACGGGAATAAAGGAATTTTGCGAAAGAAACAGGATAGATTTTGTCACTTATACCGCGGATGAGCTCATGGCGGTGCAGGGAGAATTCAGTGCCTCGCAGTTTGTCAGGGAGCATGTTGGAGTGGACAACGTGTGCGAGCGTGCAGCAGTGCTTGCATGCAACAGGGAGTGTGATAAAGCAGGAGAACTTATTTATGAAAAACATAAATATGACAGGGTAACGGTTGCGGCAGCAAAGTATCCTGATTAATCATAAATGAGGGGCAAAATACCTTTTGACCCTCATATCATTAAAAAATTGCAAATAGCTGCATGGTTATATAAAATTAGTAGAGATGGAGATTAACATGAATAAAATTTACATAGTAGGTATGGGGCCGGGCTTTGAAAGCATGATGACAAAGCAGGCGATTGACGCCTTGGAAGCGAGTGATGTCATAGTGGGATACACCGTATATATAAAGCTGCTTGGAGAAAAATTCCAGACAAAAGAGCTTTTGACCACTCCGATGCGTCAGGAAAAACAAAGATGTCATCTGTGCTTTAAAAAGGCACTTGAGGGCAAAACAGTCTCCCTTGTATGTAGTGGCGATGCCGGAATATACGGATTGGCCTCTCTTATGTATGAGATTGGGCAGGAATACGATAACGTAGAGCTTTCGGTAATACCCGGCATTACAGCGGCAAACAGTGGTGCGGCAGTGCTTGGAGCACCATTAAACCATGATTTTTGTACCATCAGCTTAAGTGACCTGCTCACGCCGTGGGATAAGATTGAAAAGCGTCTTGTGGCTGCTGCAGAGGGTGATTTTGTCATAGCACTGTACAATCCGTCAAGTCACAAGAGAAAGGACTATCTGATGAGAGCCTGTGATATTCTGCTTCGTGCGATAGAGCCGGATAGAGCCTGCGGCTATGTCGAAAATATCGGACGTGAGGGAACAAGCTATACGGTCTGTACCCTCGGTGAACTCCGCAGTGCACAGGTCAACATGTTTACGACAGTATTTATCGGCAATGAGGGTACACAAATAATTGACGGAAAGCTTGTCACAAGGAGAGGATATCAGATTGAGTAAAATACTGATTTTTGCAGGAACAACAGAGGGACGTAAGCTATCAGAGCATCTGTGTGAAAGAGGCATAGAGCATACGGTTTGCGTGGCAACAGAATACGGTGAAATCGTGCTGCATGAAAATACGTTCGCGCATGTTCATATGGGGCGTATGGACAGCGAAGGCATGATAAGCTTCTTTGCGGAACAAAAATGTAAGCTCATAGTGGATGCAACACATCCGTATGCAGCCATTGTTACCGAAAATATAAAGCAGGCAGTTTATGGGTTTAACGAGGCACATGCTGTTACAGACAATCAGGCGGATAGCAGCATATCAGAAAATATCGAATATATGCGTCTTAAAAGAGATACGGATATATCAGCAGATTATGATAATATCCGCTATTTTGAGGACAATGAAGCATGTGCAAATGCACTTAACAATACAGACGGAAATATACTGCTCACAACAGGAAGCAAGGAGCTGTCAGTGTATTGTAAAACCTCAGACGTCAGGGAAAGATTGTATGTGCGCGTGCTTCCGGGGCTTGAGAGCATAAGCTTGTGCATGCACAATGATATTACAGGAAAGCACATTCTGGCATTGCAGGGACCGTTTAGCACACAGCTTAATGAGGCGCTTATTGATCAGTATGACATCAGATGTCTGGTCACCAAAAAAAGCGGTGCGGCCGGTGGCTTTATTGAGAAAATAGCTGCCGCAAAAAATAAAAATATTCCGGTCTATATTGTGGGACAAAGCGTGCAGGATGATGGAATGTCATTTGAAGCTGTTTGTGAATATATTGACAGGAAATATAACAAGCTTCATATCATGCTTGCCGGCATTGGAATGGGAAATGATGCTTGCATGACAAAAGCTGTTTCAGATGCAATAGAAAGCGCTGATATTATACTTGGCGCAAGCCGCATGATAGAAAAATACAGTGCGAAGATAGACAAAAAGCCGTATTATCTTGCAGAACAGATTATTCCTTATCTATACGAAATTTGTGCAGATATAGCAAAAATCAGTAATGTTCTTATATTATTCTCGGGAGATACGGGCTTTTACAGTGGAAGCAAAAAACTGTATCTGGCGATAAAAAATGAAATATCTGAAGGAAAATTAAATGCGGATGTGTCAATCCTTCCTGGAATTCCATCTGTGTCATATATGGCGGCAGCGGTCGGTGAAACCTACAACGATGCATATATTTGTAGCATCCACGGAGTAAAGCTTTCTAATATCACATCACGGATTAGCCATCATGCAAAAACGTTTATGCTGATGTCAGGTGTAAAGGATGTGAATATGCTTGGGCATCTATTAAGCAGTGACGAAAGGTATGGTTTACAAAAATGCTCGGTAACTGTGGGATACCAGCTATCATATCCGGATGAAAATATATCGCAGCTTTCGCCGCAGGAGTGCACAAAGCTTAAAAGGGAGGGGCTGTATATCTGCATGATAAAAAATCACAATCCGGTTGCAAAAAATGTTACACCGCAGCTAAGTGATGCAGCATTTATCCGTGAAAAGGTTCCGATGACCAAAGAGGAAATAAGGCATGTAAGCATCTGCAAGCTTCATTTGAAATCGGATTCAGTGCTTTATGATGTGGGAAGCGGAACCGGCTCCATAGCGGTAGAGGCCGCATCACTTTCCGATGATATGGAGGTCTATGCCATCGAACAGAAGGAAAATGCCGTGCAGCTCATCACACAAAATAAAGAAAAGCATGGACTTGAAAATATCCATGTGATAAATGCAAAGGCTCCTGACGGAATGGACACTCTTCCGGTGCCGACACACGCATTTATCGGAGGCAGCAGTGGCAATCTAAAGGAAATAATAGAGGCTCTTAAAGTAAAAAATCCACATATCCGTATAGTGATAAATGCAATTTCCATGGAAACAATTTGTGAGATAAAGGAAATATTGTCGGCATATGATGTGAAAAATGAGGATATCGTGCAGCTGCAGGTCAGCCGCTCAAAGCAGATAGGACATTACCATCTGATGCAGGCAGAAAATCCGGTGTGGATATGTTCGTTTGAATTTTAACCGGGGCTTTTATACTACAAACCGTAATAAATCATCAAAGGCTGATATTCTTAAGATATATGATGAAATAAAGGATGAATACATGAAAATAAATCGTTTTATGATAGCCGCACCCAAAAGCGGCAGTGGAAAAACAATGATAACCTGCGCTTTATTGCAGCTTTTAAAGGATAGCGGAAAAAACGTATTGTCATATAAGTGCGGACCTGATTATATTGACCCGATGTTTCACAAAAAGGTGCTTGGCGTACCATCTAAAAATCTCGATACGTTTTTTACGGACGAAAAGACAACAGTGCAGCTTTTCTTAGATGAAAGAGCCGATGGTGATTTTGCGGTGCTTGAGGGCGTGATGGGATTATATGACGGGCTTGGCGGAATGTATGAGCAGGGTTCTTCATACCATCTGGCAAAGGTGACGCAGACTCCGATAATACTCGTGGTGGACGCAAAGGGCATGGGAAAGTCAGTGCTTGCTCTTATAGCCGGTTTTTTGCAGTATGATACTCACCACTTGATTAAGGGGGTTCTGCTCAATCGGATGTCGAAGGGCTATTATGATACCATAAAGCCTCTGATAGAGAAGGAGCTTTCCGTAAAAGTAGTCGGGTATTTCCCGGAACAGAAGGATATCGGGCTTTCAAGCAGACATCTGGGGCTTGTCATGCCGGATGAGCTTTCAGATATAAAAAAACAGCTCAATGAAACTGCCGACAGACTAAAAAAGACAATAGATATGGATTTGTTTATAGATATAGCAGAAGCGGCTGATGAAATCGGTGACAGCGAAAATGCAGATGTATATAATGAAAAAAATATAGGTAATTGTGATCAAAATGAATTTTCACAAAATAAAGCAATAAATACCGTAAATATAGCTGTTGCCAAGGACGAAGCCTTTTGTTTTTACTATGAAGATAACCTAAGAATGCTCGAAAAATGCGGAGCACAATTACTGTATTTTTCGCCACTGCATGATACCAGCCTTCCAGAGGATTGTGATGCAATGCTGCTTGGAGGCGGTTATCCGGAGCTGTATGCAAAGGAACTGAGTGAAAATATATCTATGCTGAATGCCATAAAAAAAGCTTTTAGAGTTGGAATGCCGACGGTTGCAGAGTGTGGAGGGTTTATGTATCTTCACAAATATATACATGATATCTGTGATGATAATGATGAGCAAAACAAGCCTGATGTACAAAATAAAGCAGATATACAAAATGATATGAATAAGTCGAAGCTTGTGGGGGCACTGGATGGTGGGTGTCATTTTAAGGGAAAGCTTGTCAGGTTCGGATATATTGAGCTTGCGGAAAAGCATAGCAATTTTCTACCGCCAAATGAAAAAATAAAGGCGCATGAATTTCATTATTACGACAGCACCGATAACGGAGCCGATTGTATTGCGACCAAGCCGGCCACAGGCAGAAGCTACGACTGCGTGATAAGCCATGATAATTACTGGCTTGGGTTTCCGCACCTGTACTATCCGTCAAATCCGCATTTTGCAGAGAGCCTTGTGAGAAAAGCATATGAATATGAATATAGAAGGAATAAAAATGGAAAACTCTTATAAATACTTTAAAAACACAGAGTGCAAATATTTTCCGTGTCACAAGGGACTTGATGACTTCAACTGTCTGTTCTGTTATTGTCCTTTGTATGAAATGAAAAACTGTCCGGGAAATAAGCGTTATATCGAAAAGAACGGTAAGCCGCTTAAGGTATGTACAGACTGTACATTTCCGCATAAACCGGAAAATTATGATATAATAATAGAGATTTTGAAACGAAGATAATTTATTATACATCATGCAGCTCCTACATTTAATGAAATAAATTTTACAAATATTTTATAAAATACAATGCCAAATTACTTGCCAGGTAGTAACTACAGTGTGGTAATATGATATTATCACAGGAGAGTTTTTAACGCAATATTAGTAGATAAATGAAATAAAAAGGAGTGACCCAGAAATGATGTACAATCCACAGCTTGATACATTTATATGTGTGGTGGAGTCGGGAAGTTTCAGTAAGGCAGCAGAAAAGCTTTACATTTCACCAACGGCAGTTATAAAACAGATAAATTCGCTGGAAGCAAGTCTTGATCTGAAACTTTTTTCAAGAACACACAGAGGTCTGGTTGTGACAGATGCCGGACAGTCTATATATAATGATGCAAAATATATAGTAGGTTACTGCAAAGATTCGATAAGACGTGCAAAGGAAGCAATGGATGTTTCAGACAATGTGATACGTGTAGGAGTCTCTCCGATGACTCCTCCGGCTGTCTTTGTCGAGCTTTGGCCAAAGATACAAAAAATATATCCGGATATGAAATTCCAGCTTATTACATTTGAAAATACGATCGAGAATGCAAGAGAAATACTGGCAAATCTGGGGCAGAATATTGATGTGGTTGCAGGTATATTTGATGAAACCATGCTTAAACTCAGAGGGTGCGATGCAACAGAGATATCAAGAGAGCCGTTTTGCGTGGCAGTGTCGATACATCACAGGCTGGCAAAGAAGGAAAAGATTACACTAGATGATCTAAAGGGTGAAAATCTTATGCTTATGAAGCGAGGTTGGAGCTATTATGGCGATAAATTAAGGGATTTTATTGCTGTTAAGAATCCGGATATAAACATAGTAGATTTTGATTTATACAATATAGAAGCATTTAACCGGTGTGAGAACAATAATGAAGTGCTCCTTGCATTCAAAAGCTGGGAGAGTGTTCACCCGCTTATAAGGATTATTCCGGTTGAGTGGGATTATACCATGCCGTTTGGCATACTACACTCAAAGGAGCCATCTGAAAAGGTCAGACGTCTAATAAAAGCCATAAACAAAATAAAGGCATAACCTTATGGTTTATACAGCATAACAAAACGAGACTTCTTAGGGAGTCTCGTTTTCTATATACTTTATCCGAAAGAAATACGGAGGGTATGTTATGCGTATAAAGATTATGATAATCGCATGTGCTTTGGTGATCACTACTTTTAGTGCATGTGGGAGAACCAATCGGGAAAAGCAGACTGATGCCGAAAATACTCAAAATACTCAAAGCGAAGGGAGCAATGATATGACTTGGAACAATGATTCATTGTACGATATAAAGGGCGGATATACAGCGAAAAGCAGGATAAGTGATGTGATAAATGATCCGGTATTTGAGGATTACGGCAGACTTATTTTTCCAACTGATTTTAAAATAGATGATGACTTAAAGCTTTCAGAGGTAAGTTCCATACTGCCGTGGTACAGTGAGGTAAATACAGATAAAACAGTTGAGATTGTAAATTATATGAAAAATCAGAGTGAGAGTGGTAACAGGATTTTTTATAATATATACAGTGAAGATGAGATGCAGGCGGATCCTGAAAAAAGGAATACAGGTCTGTTCTTTTTCAGGGGAAATGCAGGAGAAAAAACAGCTATAATAAATGCGGGTGGTGGATTTGTGTATGTTGCAGGTATACATGACAGCTTTCCACAAGCATTGGAGATTTCAAAAAAAGGATATAATGCGTTTGCCCTGATCTACAGACCGGGTGCGCAGACTGCCTGTGAAGATCTGGCAAGAGCGATAGCATATCTGTATGAGAATGCGGACGAATTGCAGATAGATATGACTGACTATTCTCTCTGGGGAGGATCTGCCGGGGCGAGAATGGCAGCATGGCTTGGATCATACGGAACTGCATATTTTGGGGAGGATAGTTATCCGGCACCGGCTGCGGTAATTATGCAGTATACAGGGCTTTCAGTAGTGACAGGAAATGAACCGCCTACATATGCGTGTGTGGGAATGAGTGATGGAATTGCATCTTACAGGAGTATGGAAAGATACATTTCACAGATAAAGAAGAATGGGACAAATGCCGAATTAGAGGTGTTTAAAGGACTCTCACATGGCTTCGGACTGGGACAGAAAACCGTGGCAGAGGGCTGGATAGACCGTGCAGTATCATTCTGGCAGGGAAAACACAAAATAGATATCATAGGATAAGAGGTATATGATGAAAAACAAAAAACTGACAGTAAAGATTATGATAGATATAGGCATGACAGCATGCCTGCTTCTTCTCATGCCATACAGTCTGCTTGGAGAGACCCTACATGAATGGATAGGCATGGCGATGTTTATGCTTTTTATAGCGCATCATATTTTAAACCGCAAATGGCTGGCAACAGTCGCAAAAGGAAAATACACTCTTTTCAGGGGTGTGCAGACAGCACTGGCGATGATCATGTTATACTTATGATAGGCTCTATGATAAGCGGAATACTGCTGTCTGATCATATATTTGGCATGGTAAGAATTGAAGGCTCATATATGATGGCAAGACAGGTACATATGTTTTGTGCATATTGGGGACTTATAATTATGTCGCTTCACCTGGGAATGCATTGGAATATGGCGGTTATAATGGTAGGCAGGCTTTTCAAACAGTCGTCAGCGGTAAGAAAATGGATTGCGAGGGCGATTGCGGTTATATTGGCGGTATATGGTGTGTATGCGTTCATAAAAAGACAGATAGGTGATTATCTGTTGATGAAAATGCATTTTGTATTTTATGATTACACGGAAAGCGTACTGTTTTTTATGGCAGATTATCTGGCTGTAATGATACTTATAGCATTCATCGGATATTATGCCGGTTTGCTTATGAAAAAGTACAAGACGAGATAAGACGAAAAGGAAGGTGGATATATGGACAAAAGAAAAATAATTTTAACATTTGTATGGGCAGTTATTCTCATAATATTGGTTATTATATATGCTTATTTTCCGAGAAATACTGCAGATACGAAAAATACGGCTCAGGAATACGCTGTTTGATAAGCAGAAACAGTGATAACCGATAGGTTAATGACTCAAAACTAAGAGAAACTTCTCATATAGGTATATGGGATTTATAATATGCCTGTAAGATGAAAAGAAAACAAGGAGGACAACATAATGGAATATGTATCATTAAACAATGGTGTAAAAATGCCAATACTTGGTTATCGAGAGAATGGAAGAAAACTTCAATGTATTTGATTTTACACTCTCAGATGAGGATATGCAGACTATAGCAGATCTCGACAAGGCAACAAGCTCATTCTTCTCACATCAGGATCCGAAGATGGTAGAGTGGTTTGTTAATATGGTCGAGGAGAGAAAAGAAAACCAACGATTGCTCAAAAGAAAAAAAGAGCTGGTAAAATAATTTTGAAAGAGGGAAGTATAATGAAAGTATTACTCGTAAACGGCAGTCCTCATAAAAACGGCTGCACATATACCGCTCTTTGCGAAGTATCGAAAGCACTGAACGAAAATGGAGTGGACACTGATATTTTCTGGATAGGCAATAAACCGCGTATTTGGAACTCCGGTACACTGGGGTGGCGCAGGCGGTGCAATCACATCATTTATGGACAGGGCATTTTACGCTGATCTAAATGGTGGTGGAGACCGTTTCAGACTAAAGCCTGCGGCAGCAGTTATCTCAGCCAGAAGAGCCGGAACAACAGCCACATGGGATCAGGTAAATAAGTATTTCGGACTCATGCAGATGCCGATAATCACATCGAGATATTGGAATATGGTACATGGAACAAATCCTGACGAAGTAAAGCAGGATCTTGAGGGAATGCAGGTTATGCAGGTGCTTGGCAACAATATGGCATATTTTATCAACTGCAAAAATGTTGCATCAAAGATGGGAATAGAAATGCCACAGGCACCGGCTTTTGTATTTACCAATTTTATACATTAATGTTAATCTTTTCAGGCCGCAGCTTGATTGCTGCGGCTTATATATTATACATGAAGGAGCAGGTTTTATGATACGTGTAGGGTTAATTGATGATGACTTGGAACATCAGAAGATGATATGCGAATTTATCAATACGTACAAGAATGAAAAAAATACAAATTTTGAGATTGTACAGTATACAGATGGTCTGAATTTTATAGAAGAGTATCGTGGAAATCTCGATATAGTTTTCTTAGACATTGAGATGCCTCATATGGATGGAATGACAGCAGCCAGAAAGCTTCGAAAACTCGACTCCGGAATAGCTATTGTTTTTGTGACTAATATGGCTCAATATGCCATACATGGCTATGAGGTTGATGCGATTGATTTTATTGTTAAACCGATAAGCTATTATGTATTTAAGGACAAGCTGGAAAAGGCAATGCGTTCTTTGGAACTTAATAAGGATAAAACAATAATCGTACATGACAATGATTCTGTAATGAAAATAAAAGTCTCTCAGATATTGTATATAGAGAAAAACAAAAATTATCTTGTATTTCACACAAAGCAGGGTGAGTTTCAGGCGAGAGGTACTATGATCGATATAGAAAACAAATTGCAGGGGGAAGGTTTTTCAAAATGCATAAATGGTTGTCTTGTAAATCTGAAATATGTTTCAAAAATGTGCAAAGACAGTGTATGGATTGAGGATGTGTGTCTGCCTATAAGCAGACAGCGAAAGAAGGAATTTAAGGATGATTTTATGAGATATCTGGGAGGTGATTTCTAATGACAAATATGCAGATTATATCTTGTATACGTTTCTGTATCCAGCTTCTTATAACAGAAAGTATTTACACGTTTGCATTTGAACGAAGAAAGCATTTCATAATAAAAGCAGTGGCGGCAATATGTATGTATTTTTCGGTTTCACTACTGATATTTGAACTTTTATCGGCTGTTCCGTGGGAAAATCCTGTTATATCCATTGTTTACTATATTGGTATATTTGCGTGCAGCCTGCTTTCTATGGCAATATGTTTTAAAGATAAAGTTGAGGAAATATTGTTTGCGGGAATATGCGGATATGCAACGCAGCATATTGCTTATGCGTTTATTACAATAATACAGCAGATAACAGACATGAAATTAAATGTATACATTGATTTTATTGTGATACGTATTTTACCATATATTGTTATATCGGCAGCAGCGTATTTTTTTATTGTCAGGCATTATGAAGGAAAATCAGAGCACAAGCAGAAGGATATACGCATGATAACACTTGCACTTGTGATTCTGTTTATTGTTGTTGTAAATAGTGTGCTGGTGGACAGTACAATGTTTAGCGGTGACAGCAGCCTGTTTCAGAATGTTTTTTGCAAAATGTATGCGATTGTATGCTGCATACTGGCAGTATTTATGGCATTTAATATGTCAAGGCAGAACCAGATCATCCGTGAGAAAGAGATGATGGAGCAGATGATAAATAATATGGGAGAAAAGCAGAAGCTTTCAAAAGAAACTATTGATATCATCAATATAAAATGCCATGACCTTAAATACAGGATTTCAAAGATAACGAGAATAGAGGATGCTGACGAGCAGAAGAAATATGTTGATGATGTGCGAAATGCACTTGCCATTTATGATAATATTTTTCAGACAGGCAATGAAGCGTTAGATCTTGTTCTTACGGAAAAGAGCATCCTGTGTATAGAATATAGAATAAAGCTCAGTATTATGGTTGATGGAAGTATGCTAAACTTTATGAAAACTACGGACGTTTATGCTTTGTTTGGCAATTTGATGGATAATGCCATAGAAAGTGTTATAAAAGAGGAGGATGATGAGAAGCGTATTATCAGTATCAGTGTTAAAGAGAAAAATAAGGGAGCACATATTCATATTGAGAATTACTGCAATGAGCAAATCACATTTGATGATGGATTGCCGGTTACAACTAAAGAAGACAAAAACTATCATGGATTCGGAGTAAAGAGCATACGCTACATCGTGGATCATTACCATGGAACCATGCTTATGAGAACAGATAAAATGAAATTTATAACGGACATTATATTTTTTCCGGAACAATAAAATACCAGTTTTACCAGAAAAGGGACCAAGAAAACCAGAGTGCACTTTTGAGGTTCCTTTTTTGATATAGTCATTTCAACGAAACATACATGAAAAAAGGAGGATTACGTATGGGTAACGTTGAAGTGGCATGGGAAGATGTCATAAGTGTTATTAACATGGTCAGAACACATCTGATCATCATTGCAATCGCGTTTATAGCTATGATCGCGGTTATGATCATTGTAAGAAAGAAGGAAAAACTGATAAAGAGAATGATACGATTTCAGTCATTCTTTGCTTTCTTACTCATAACAGTAGTTACATTAAATGTGGCTGCTGCAGAAACTTTGTACAACACGTTGAATGTCGTGTTATCGGACAAAGGAACTCTTGATCAGGGTCATATCGACAATTCAAAAAAAGTGATTGAAGATGTGACTAATGAGGGTGTGGTAATGACAAAAAATGATAATTCATTCCTACCTATCGCACCACAGAAGATCAATGTATTCGGTTGGTCATCAACTAATCCGGTATATGGAGGAACAGGATCCGGAACAGTCGATGCTACTACAGCGGTAGGAATACTTAAAGGACTTGAAAATGCAGGTTTTGAGACAAACAGTGAGCTGTCTGATATGTACACTGAGTACAGACAGGACAGACCGGTGATCAGCATCAATGATGGTCAGGACTGGACACTTCCTGAGGTTCCGGCAGCTGATTATTCCGATAAGATCATAAATGATGCAAAAGACTTCTCTGATGTAGCGATGATCGTTCTCTCAAGAACCGGAGGTGAAGGAACAGATCTTCCAATAGATATGGGACCTATAATGGATGGTTCTACCATGGATATAGGAACTAAGTACACAAAAGGAACTTATACAAATAATTCAAAAGATTATGATGATTTTGAAGACGGACAGTCATATCTGGAACTCAGTAAAACAGAGCAGGATCTTGTAGACCTCGTATGCAGTAATTTTGATGATGTAATCGTTGTGTACAATGGTGCAAATGCGATGGAGCTTGGCTGGACAAACGATTATGAGCAGATCAAGAGTGTACTTTTATGTGCCGGAGCAGGTGCAACAGGTTTTAATGCACTCGGAAATATCATATCGGGAGAGGTCAACCCATCAGGAAAAACAACAGATACATGGCTTAAGGATATAAACAAGGCTCCTTATATCAATAACATAGGTCACTTTGCTTATACAAACACAGATAAAGTTTCCAACGCAGCTAAGAAAGCGTGGGAGAGAGCTGACGGAATCGTATCATTTGTAGACTATGTTGAAGGTATCTATGTAGGATATAGATTTTACGAGACAGCAGCGGATGAAGGACTTATCAATTATGATGATACGGTTATGTATCCGTTTGGATATGGTCTCAGTTATACGACTTTTGATGAAACAATGGGCGAGCTCCGGGCTTCAGACGATGGAATCAGTGTAGATGTGACTGTTACAAATACAGGTGACACAGCAGGAAAAGATGTAGTAGAGCTTTATTATGACCCACCGTATTATAATGGCGGAATAGAAAAATCAAGTGTTAATCTGCTTGCATTTGACAAGACAGATCTTCTTGAGCCGGGGGAGTCAGAGACAGTGACACTGACATTCAGTGATGAGGATATGGCTTCATATGACACATACGGAGCAGGACACTATGTATTAGAGCATGGGGATTATGATATCAGTTTAAGAACAGACAGCCATAATGTTGTGGATTCAAAGACTTACAATGTGGCAGAAGATATCGTATATGATGAGAATAATAAGCACAACGGAGATGTGGAAGTCGCTGACAACAAATTTGATTTTGTGGAAGGTGATATTACATATCTTTCAAGAAAAGACGGATTTGCAAATTATGATACAGCGACAGCAGCTCCGACAAATTTTGAGTTAGACGGAACTATTTACGGAAACGGTACATATGATCCGACCGATTATGATAATGATGACGATAAGATGCCTACAACAGGAGCTGACAATGGTCTAGAGTTATTTGACCTGAGGGGAGCTTCTTACGATGATGACCGCTGGGAAGATCTGCTTGATGAGATGACGGTAGACGAGATGGTTGACCTTATAGCCTTTGGCGGACATCAGAATATTGCAGTAAGTTCTATTGACAAGATCCGTATTCTTGATACAGACGGACCGGCAGGAGTAAACTCTAGTACTCTTGGAATATTCGGAACAGGTTTCTGTTCAGAGATAATATTGGCACAGACATGGAATACAGAGCTTGCAGTAGCATTTTCTGAGGCCATGGGACAGGAATTTGCGGATTATCATGTAACCGGCTGGTATGCACCATCTATGAATATTCACAGAAGTGCATTCGGTGGACGTGACTTTGAATATTATTCAGAGGACAGTAAATTAAGTGCGGAAATGGCAAAAGCAGAGGTTGAAGGAATAGTAAATGCCGGAATGTATCCGTTTATCAAACATTTTGTTTTAAATGAGCAGGAGATAAACAGAAATGCATTCCTTACGACTTGGAGCAATGAGCAGGCAATGCGTGAAATATATTTCAAACCATTTGAGGATACCATAAAAGCATATCCGGATGGAAAGATAGCTGTCATGTCTTCATACAATTTCCTTGGTACAGAGTGGGCAGGAAGCTGTACACAGCTGCTTAATGATGTGCTGAGAGGTGAATGGGGATACAAAGGAATGGTTATATCAGATTACTTTGGCAACTATGGATATATGGATGCAGACAGAGCTGTAAGAGGTGGAACCGACATGATGCTCGGAACAGCAGGAAATGATGCTATCATGACAGATCTTAGTGCTACATCAGTTATCGCCATGAGAAAAGCTGTTAAAAACATTCTGTATACAACAGTAAACAGTTCTGCGTATGAAAATTATGTGCCGGGTGAGACTCCGGAATGGCTTAAAATGATCTATGCAGCAGATGCGATTCTGGCTGTACTCTTAATTGCAGCAGAAGCAGCTTTGATCATCAGATACCGTAAGAAAAGAAATAATGATCAGATTATCGTAACCGATGGTGAGTAAGATGAAACATAAAGAAATCATAGATAAAATGACTTTAGAAGAAAAAGCAGCATTATTAAGCGGCAAAGGCGAATGGCAGACATGGAATCTGGACCGGCTTGGAATACCTTCAATTTACTGTTCTGATGGACCTCATGGCATTCGTAAGCAGGCAGGGACAGGAGACCATCTTGGTCTCAATCCCTCCCTTCCTGCCACATGCTTCCCAACAGCTGCAACGGTTGCAAACAGCTGGGATCCGGAGCTTGGAGATAAGATAGGGCAGGCGCTTGGACAGGAAGCCAATACACAGGGGGTTGATATCGTCCTTGGCCCCGGACTTAATATCAAGAGAAATCCGCTTTGCGGCAGAAATTTTGAGTATTTTTCAGAAGACCCGTATCTTGCAGGAAAAATGGCAGCCGGATATATAAGAGGCATACAGAGCCAGGGTGTATACGCATGTCCGAAACATTTTGCGGTAAACAGCCAGGAACTAAGAAGAATGGCTATGAATGCAGTTGTCGATGAGAGGACGCTCAGGGAAATTTATCTGACAGGCTTTGAAATAGCTGTTAAGGAAGGTCATGCGAAGGCGATAATGACAAGTTACAATCAGGTAAACGGAACATATGCCAACGAAAATGCACATCTTCTTACTGATATATTGCGTGATGAATGGGGATTTGACGGCATAGTGATAACTGACTGGGGCGGATCAAATGATCATGTTAAAGGTGTACAGGCAGGATCTGATCTGGAAATGCCAAATCCCGGACTTGATTCGGCAAGGCAGCTTATAAAAGCTGTAAAAGAAGGCAGAATTAAGGAAAGCACTATTGATAACAGCGTTGACCGCATGCTTGAGGCAGTTTTTGAGCTTTCACAGGAACGCGAAAAAATAGATGATAAAGGATTTAAAAAGCATAATGATCTGGCTTACAGAGCCGCTGCCGAGAGTGCGGTATTATTGAAAAACAGTGACAATATACTGCCGCTTAAACCGGATACAAGGGTGGCTCTTATAGGTGATTTTGCTTATGTTCCGAGATATCAGGGCTCGGGTTCGTCAGTTGTGAATGCAACCTCTGTAGAGCACATGAATATGCTGATCAATAATACTACACTTCATGTTGTAGGATGCACAAGAGGTTATCTTCGTTCAGGCGGAATAGATGCTATCATGGAAAAAGCAGCAATTGATCTGGCAGAGCAGGCTGATGTGGTTATTTACTGTTTCGGACTCGATGAACTTAGTGAATCTGAGGGTGTGGACAGAAATCACATGAGAATACCGCAGAATCAGATACATTTGCTTGAGGAACTGGTAAAGGTAAATAAAAATATAGTAGGTGTGCTAAGTGCAGGATCAGCAATAGAAATGTCATGGCATCATTGCCTTAAGGGCATCATTCACGGTTACCTGTACGGACAGGCCGGAGCCCAAGCTATGCTTGATATAATAACAGGCAAAATAAATCCGTCAGGCAGGCTCAATGAAACATATCCGATCAGATATGAGGATACACCTTCACTGAGATATTTTCCAAGTGTGGAGAGAAACTCTGAATACAGGGAAGGAATTTTTGTCGGCTACCGATATTATGATACAGCAAATATAAGAGTGCTGTATCCGTTTGGCTATGGATTATCTTATACAAATTTCAAGTACAGTGATCTTATCGTCAATAACGATGGCATAAGGATTACAGTGACAAATACAGGCGATGTTGACGGCGCAGAAACAATCCAGCTTTACATAGGCAAAAAGGATGCAAAGATTTTCAGACCGGATAAGGAATTAAAAGGCTTCAAAAAGGTATTTCTTAAGGCTGGTGAAAGCAGAAATATAAATATAGATTTTGATGATAAAACATTCAGATATTGGAATATCATTACTTCAAAATGGGAAGTCGAAGCCGGAGAATATCAGGTGATGGTCGGAGCGGATTGTCAGGATATAAGGCATACAGGGCAGATAAATATTGACGGTACAACAACAGAATATCCATATTCAAAAGATCATATGCCATCTTATTTTTCCGGAAATATACAGAAAGTGTCTGATAAAGAATTTGAAGAATTACTTGACAGAACGATTCCCGATGGAAAATGGCGCGGTGAGCTGGATGTAAATGATGCTGTCTGCCAGATGTATTATGCCAAGAGTGCTCTTGCGCGTTTTATCTATAAAATACTTACAAATAAGTTGAAAAAAAATGAAGAGCTGGGTAAGACCGACCTAAATCTTTTATTCCAATACAATATTCCATTCAGGGCAATTGCCAAAATGACAGGCGGAATTGTAAGTATGGAAATGATAGACGGTGTAATGATGGTTGTAAACGGTCATTTTTTCAAAGGATTCGGAATTGTTATTACAGGATTTTTCAGAAACAGGAGACTCAATAAAAAGTATATAAAGAAACTTAATTCAAACGGAGGAAAATGAAATGGAATTTTGGAAATCATTTACAGAAAAACATCCTAAATTATCCAAATGGGTATATCAGATATTTTATTTCTTCGTTTTTAGCATGGGAGTGACAATATTTCAGTATCTGGTATTTACGTTTATGCCTCACATCCTTGGAATAGGACTTGCCGGAACAGAATTTATGTGGCCAAGAAAAAATATGAATATACTTGGTGTAAAATTTACATGGAGCCTGTTGGGATATGATGTACTAAGAGATGCATCGGGTGCAGTGATGATAGGTGGTGGTCTCGGTTATTTTATAAGTTATGAAACAGGATCTTTTCTTGCACAGTGCATCAATTTTCCTTTACAGAGAAATATCACATTTAAAAGTAAGGGCAATCCGGTATATCAGGCAATCTGGTATTTTCTGGCATGGGTAGTCATATCACTGATATGCAATGGACTGAATAATCTGTGGATGCCTATCGCGGCTGTTTATGTACCGCCTGCAATATACAATATTCTTGTTACATTTATTACAGGTGGAGTATCTATGATAATATTTTTCTTTGTTTTTAAGATCATTTTTCCGGAGGGAGAGAAGAAATAATGAGTTTTAATTTTTCAATACCAACAAATGCGTTATTTGGAGCAGGTAAATTAAATGAACTTCATACACAGATAAATACACCAATGGGAGCTGTTCATGGAAGTAAGGCATTGGTTGTTATCTCAAATGGTAAATCTACACGTGCAAACGGATATTTAGACAGACTCGAGAACGAATTGAAGCAAAGTAATGTGGAATATGTTATTTTTGATAAAGTGGGTTCAAACCCTACAAAGCCTGTTGTTGAAGAGGGCGGAAAATTTGCGAAAGAGAATGGCTGTGATTTTATCGTTGCTTTAGGTGGCGGAAGCGTAATGGATGCTTCGAAAGCAATCGGCATTATGGCAACTAATGAGAGTGATGATCTCTGGGATTATGTTATGTTTGGAACAGGAAAGAAACAGTGGCCACCGATGCCATCACTTCCAATCGTGGCTATTACAACAACAGCCGGTACAGGTTCAGAGACTGACGGCGGCGGTGTTATTACCAATCCGGATACCCAGGAGAAAACAGGAGTATTTGGTACAGGAACTATGCCGGTCCTTGCGATCGTTGATCCTGAATTGATGACAAGTGTTCCGGCTGCATTCAAGGCATACCAGGGATTTGATGCATTATTCCATTCTACTGAAGGATATATTTCCGCAAATAGAAATGAATTCAGCAAGATGGTTGCTGCAGAGGCAATCAGAAATGTGTCATGCAATCTTGTTACATCAATTCGTGAGCCTGAAAACATTGAGGCAATGAGTAATGTTGCATTCGGAAGTTATCTTTCAGGCATACAGATGACAGTTGGAACATGCGTCAGTGCACATCCGCTTGAGCATGCACTTTCGGCATATCATGAGAAGCTTCCTCATGGAGCCGGTCTTATTATGATTTCAAAAGCATTTTATAGTTTCTTTATCGATAAGCATGTCTGTGATGATCGTTTCATTGAAATGGCAAAGCTTATGGGTATGGAAGATGCAAAAAAACCAGAAGATTTTATAACAATGCTTGTTAAATTACAGGAAGACTGTAATGTAACAGACCTTAAAATGTCTGATTATGGAATTACACCTGAGGAATTTCCAAAGATGGCTGAAAATGCAAGAGCTACTCTTGGAATTAACTTCGAGAATGATATGTATAAGCTTACTGATGAAGATTGTGTTGCAATCTATCAGGGATCTTATAAATAAACCTTAACCTCTGGGTTTAAACTGATTAACGAAAGGAGACTTCTTATGGAAGTCTCTTTTTCGTATACTTATTTTAGGAAAATAAGTGATAGAAAGAAAGGGTGCGTTTAAACATGGAGAAAAGAATTTTAGGAAGAGACTTGGAAGTATCAGAAATCGGATTAGGATGTATGGGAATGAGCCATGCATACGGAACTGTATCGACAGAAAAAGAGGCAGAGGCTTTGATAGATAAAGCCATAGACTGTGGCTGTACATTTTTTGATACAGCAGAGATATACGGAACAGCAGAAGACCCGCATCACAATGAAAAACTGCTTGGAAAGATATTGAAGCCATATAGAAACAAAATAGTGCTGGCATCAAAGTGTGGCATACGATTTGATGAAACAGCAACAACTGTTAATAAACCGTTGATCCCGGATGGACGACCGGAGACAATTAAATCGTCGATCGATGGCTCATTGAAGCGTCTTAACACAGATCATCTGGACTTATACTATATCCACCGTATAGATCCGACGGTGCCAATTGAGGAGACAGCAGGGGCAATGAAGGAATTGATTGAACAGGGAAAGATCACGCACTGGGGACTTTCAGAGGCAGATGAAGATACGATCAGACGCGCTAATAAAATATGTCCGATAACTGCGATCCAGAACAGATATTCCATGATGTATAGGGACTATGAAAAATTATTCCCTGTACTTGAAGAATTAGGAATAGGATTTGTTGCTTTTTCTCCACTTGCGAATGGTTTCCTTACAGCTGTGTATAATTCCCATGCACAATTCGAAAAACCGGGAGATTACAGAAGCATGATGCCACAGTTTAGTGATGAAGGAATTAAAGAAAATAAGGAATTTATACTCTGGATAAAACTTCTGGCAGAGGAGAAAAAAGCTACACCGGCCCAGATATCACTTGCGTGGATGAGTGCAAAGAAACCGTATATCGTTCCTATTCCGGGAACAAGAAAGGTAAGCAGACTGGAAGAGAACATGAAAGCATCTGAGATAAAACTGACAAAAGATGAAGTAAAAGCAATAGATGAGATGCTCGACAGTATACCAATGTCGCAGGTATTTGGTGGTTCAAAGATACAGAAAAAATAGTAGCTTAATATTTCTGCAAAGTAGAACATTTAGAACAATCATGATGGCATATCCGCTTAGTCTGTCGTTTACTGCGGTATTGATATTTATTTTATTGATAATAAGCAGACCATCGAAGCGTTATGCAAAAAATATAAAAGAGAAAAATTAATGAGATAAAACAGTAAAGGAGCAAATATGAGTATTAAAAAACTAATCCCGGCAATTCTTATCGGAACACTTGCATGTGTTAACATTGCAGGATGTACATCAAGTAAAGACAGAGAAGCAACTAAAACTAAACAGGAACTTAAGTCGACACAGATTGAAAGTAATAATGGAGAGTCATCAAAGGTACTTGTAGTATATTATTCGGCATCAGGAAATACAAAGGCTGTTGCAGAGAATATTGCAGAAGAGACAGACGGAGATCTGTTTGAGCTTGTGCCGACAGACGTGTATACAAGTGATGATCTGGATTGGACTAACAAAAACAGCAGGGTAACTCAGGAACATAATAATCCTGAGACAAGAGATGTGGAACTTGAATACAATACAGTTGACAACTGGGATGATTATGACACCGTTTTTATAGGTGCTTGAGTTATAATTGGGACAAGTTAGAAGAAACCCAGTAAAATCAAGGGGTTGGAACTAATTTAGTCCTTATTTTTATACCTTTAAATCGGTACAGGATAGGGCAGCGCTGACATATCAATCCGAAATATGACCATTACATAGAGCAGTTCAGATTCATGGGCTGAGTGTGCTTTGTGTACCCAAGAGAGGTGAAAATTGAATAGTAATAATTTTAGGTAGGACTAAATTAGCTTTGCACTGAAATGTGTATCCGGCTGTTTGTCCTGCCTTTTTTATTGGAAATGAGCAGGAGATGGCAGAAAAGAAGCTGATTTGGTCTGAATGTAAGGCATCTCGCAAAAAGAGAGGTGGCTGTATATGGAAGTATTGTCTTATGAAAGCAAGAGCAGAGTGTGATCGAATATAAATCGCTGGCAGATATTTCAGAGACAAGGAAAATAGGATAGAAACACAAACCGAAAGGTACGGGTAGCTGTATGAACAAAATTAGTAAGATTTGGAGGAACAGAAAAATGAATAACAAGTTAGAAGTAATAGGAATTGATCACGGCTGGTCAATGATGAAAACCGTAACTCAGGTATTTGTCACAGGGGTAAAGGAGATTACAACTACTCCGGCACTTTTTGGAGATGTTCTTGAGTACGACGGTAAGTATTACAAGATTGGAACAGTAAGGCAGGAAGTGAAAGATACAAAGGTTGAAGATGACAGCTTTTATCTTTTGACACTGGCAGCAGTCGCAAAGGAATTGAAGAAAAGAGGATTGTCAGATGCAAAGGTATTTCTTGCAGTAGGACTTCCACTTACCCGATTTGGAGCAGAGAGAAATAACTTTATTAAATACCTGACCAAGAATAAGCGTGTTGATTTCAGATATGAAAATGAAGCATACCATATTGAGATTGACGATGTGGCGGTATTCCCACAGTGCTATGCGGCTGTGGTTGACAAGATACCGACTATGGCAAAGAAAACGCTGGTTGTTGATATCGGTAGCTGGACAATAGATATTATGCCCGTGATTAACAAGTCACCGGACGAATCAAAGTGTGTTACTGTGCCAAGAGGACTTATTACCTGTATGCGTTCTATCAATGAGCAGTGTGTAAGACAGCTCAATGGGGAAGTTGATGAAACAGAAATCCAGAATATTATGCGATATGGCAGGTCTGATATAGATGATGAATACCTTGCGATTATCAAGGCTGAGATAGAGGACTTTGTTGAAAAGGTATATAACTCAATCCGTGAGTTTGGTTATAACCTTAAAACTACACCGATTGTATTTGTAGGTGGCGGGGCAGTGGTAATGAAGAATTTCAGCAATCACGAAGCAAAGAATATCTCTTATATCCTTGATGTAAAGGCAAATGCCAGAGGATATGAACAGCTTGCCATTATGGGATTGAAAACTGCTAAGAGACTTGCATAGGGGGTAGTCATATGGCACGAAGGCATATTATGGAGAGCACATTCCGACTGAATCTGCTCAATCCTCAACACGCTAAAATCAATGAGGTCATAAAGGGGCTTAATCCAAAGATATATAAGTCAAAGAATCAGTTCCTGATTGAAGCCTGTGAGTTTTATATTGACCACTATGGAGAGGATGATATTCCCTCCAAAGAGGAAAAGAGATATGAACAGTTTGTAACGAGGGACGAGATAGAAAAGATAAAAAAGGAAATTGAGTATTCTGCAATGAGTGAGGCAAGAAAAGAGGTCATTTCTTTACTTGGGGGAGCTTTGGCGGGAGTGAAGAACAGCCAGCCGGTAGTGATTGCAAACCCACAGGAAGATATGGAAGAACAGCCGGAAGAAGATGTTATGAATGATTCAGATGTTGCAGGATTGGCAATGGGATGGATGTTGAAAGGAGATTGATTATTATGAGAAGAATTGCAGGAGCCGTAGGAACCGCTGTTTTACAGGTACTCAAGTGGATGCTGAAAATGTTCTTGGAGCATTCAAGCTGTTCTTGGGACTTGTCAGGTTGGTTCTTCTTCTATTCTGTCTGGTAGCAAGAGTATTTCTTTCATTCGTAAGAATGGGAACATTTTGAGGGGAGGTGAGACTATGGAGGTAAAAGGCTTCTTTCCTGCTTACAGGAAAAACAGAAGACTTGTGAAGTATTTCTTTAAATTTAAGAAATTGTTATAATCAAGGAGGTTAAAATGCACAGAATACGGGATTGTCCGGAATGAGCTGACGGGTATATCAAAGAGAAAATAAAAACAATCAACCTTGCGGGGGAATGTAAGCCAATGACTTATGTTCCCCCGCTTTTTTTGTTTGGAGGATAAGCAGATATGATGAATTATGAGATTTTTAAGGAAGTAGTAAAAGAGAAGTTTATGGACTATATGCCGGATAACTTCAAAGGTATGGAGCTTGTAGTTATGCCTGTGGAAAAGGTAAATATGACCTATGACGGTATCAGTATCAGAGGCAAAGATACTAATATTTCTCCTACTATTTATATCAACGATATGTATGAGAAATATCAGAACTGTGGTGATCTGGAGGAAACACTGATGGCGGCATGTGACCTTATGGCAATGGAGTTTGCAAAGACACCACAAGTTGTTGATGTTGACAGCTTATACAAAGATGCCAATGAAAAGGTAGTATTCCAGCTTATCAATACGGAACAGAACAGGTCATTTCTGGAGCAGGTGCCACACAGAGAATTTCAGGATCTTTCCATTATCTATAAACTTGTGATAAATGCGGATGCTGAAAGTATTCAGAGTATAAAGGTTACGAACAGCCTTGCGGAAAGATTTGGAATGAATGAGGAGCAGCTTTTTAAATATGCGGCTGAAAACACAAGAAGAATCTTACCGCCAAGAATAAGAAATATGAATGATGTTATGAAAGAGATGTTTTTAAGTGACGGGATGCCGGAGGAGATAGCAGAGATGATGATCAGGGAAGTTCCACCGGAGCAGACTCTGTGGATAATCTCCAATAACAGGGGAATTGACGGTGCAGTATCAATGCTTTATGAGAATGAGCTTCACGAACTGGCAGAAAACCTTGAAAGTGATCTGTATATCCTGCCTTCAAGTGTGCACGAAGTTCTTGCGGTGTCTACTGAGCTGACCGAACCGGAGGAGCTTGCACAGATGGTGGCAGAGGTGAATATGCAGGAGGTGGCATTGGAAGAAAGACTTTCCAATCAGGTATATCACTATGATAAAGATTTAAGGAAACTCACGCTTGCAACGGATACACCGAACAAGAGACTGGACGGTATCGTGGCAGAGCCGCAGCTTGTATATGACGCAAAGGAAAAAGCGAGATAGGAGGCAGTTATGGAGCAGGAACTTACCGTAGAAGAACTGATTGCTCTTATAAACAGCCAGAAAGGTGACTTTATTATCCGTATTGAGTTTGGAGAGGAGGCGGATTCCTGTGACAGAGAAGAACGACTTCAAACTTGATGTTGTATCCATAAGGCTTGTAAAGGAGGCTCCGATTTATTCGGAGCAGTCCTTTAACAAGCCGGAAGAAGTAGCTGCTGTAATGGGGGATTGTATGTGCCAGTTCGACAGGGAAGTGGTGTGTGTTGTAAATCTCAGCTCCGACTTAAAGCCTATCAATGTGCATTTTGCAAGTGTCGGTTCGCTGAATGAAGCGATGGCACACCCAAGAGAATTATTCAAGGCAAGTATTTTAAGTAATGCTGCCAGTATGATGTTGATCCACTGCCACCCGTCAGGAAATATATTTCCCAGTAAGGCAGACACGATGATGACAGACCGTATGAATAAGCTGTGTGAGCTTATTGGAATTCCTCTTTTGGATCATATCATCGTGGGAGGAGATAATCGTGCCTTCTTTAGTTTCAAGGAAAAGGGAATGATTGATAATCCAAGAATTACACTCAGTACGGATTACAGGAACCTTGATATTAAGTCACCGCTTGTGGCAGAGCAGGGAAAGGCAAGGTGAGAGTATGGAAGGAAGATTTACAGAGGAGGAACTTGCCATAGCAAAGAGCGTAGACCTCTGTGCTGTTGCAGAAAGCCTCGGTTATACTGTAAAGAAGATTGGAAAATATCACACCTTAAAGGAAATGGACTCAATCCGTATCTATGACAGAAGCCACTGGTACAGATGGTCAAGGCAGTTTGATAAGGGAAACAATGGCGGCTCACAGATAGACTTCCTGCGTGTATTTGGCGGAATGAGTGTAAAAGAGGCTGTATTCTGGCTCTTGGATTTTGCCGGATACCGGAGAATTGAAAGCACTGCAAAGCAGCCGCTTGTTCATCAGGTCACAAAGAAACAGCAAGAGGAAAGAAAGCCTTTTGTGCTTCCGCAGCCAGCAGGGGATAATTCCTACCTGATATCCTATCTTAACAATGAGCGTGGAATCAGTAAGGCAGTGATAGAACTGTTTTTAAAGGAAAATCTCATATATGAGAGCAGGCATTATCACAATATTGTCTTTAAAGGAAATGACAAGAATGGAGTAACCAGATTTGCAAGTATGCGTGGTGTATTTGATAAACAGGGAAAATCATTCAAGTGTGATGTGGAGGGGAATGATAAGAACTATGGATTTAATGTGGTGAATGTAAACAGTACAGAGCTTGTTGTATTCGAGGCAGCAATCGACCTTATGAGCTATGTGGATATATTTGCCGACCATGAATCAAATAAGCTGGCTCTTGGAATGCTTGCAGACGCTCCGCTTGAAACTTTTCTCAGGGAACACCCACAGATTTCTTTTATCCGTTTCTGCCTTGATGGGGATTCACCGGGCAGGAAAGCAGCCGCAGAACTTATGGAAAAATACTATGGACTGGGCTATGAGATTGAGGACTGTCCGCCACCAGCAGGCTATAAGGATTACAATGAATGGCTTGTTGCAACAAAACTTAATCTTGCAGATGAGAAAAAGGAGCAGATGACCATAGCCGGACAGTGCCATTAAAAAGTGGTGGTAAAAAGCAGTGGTTTTTACGGAAAATGGTGGAACAATGCGGTGGTTTTTTCAAAAAGTGATAGAACAAAGTACCACCACTTTCCGATGCTGTTTTTTCCTATGAATATAAATTATAAAAAGTGGTGGCATAAAGCGGTGGTTTTTACCGGAAATGGTGGTAAAAAGCGGTGGTTTTATTCAAAAGTGGTGGAACAAAGTGCCACCACTCTATATTTTGCAGGGGTATTAGGGGAATGTTCCCCTAACTAGATGGCATTAGGACAGAGATGTCTCTAATGCGTATCTAGCAGTCGCCGGGGACTTACCGGTGACTGGAGCCATAGTGAATATCTACGAAACACGGATAAGGAGGTGCAAGGTGGCAGAGAACAGGGAAATAACACTTTTTTCAGAACCAGAGGAACTGATTGCCTGGGCAGAAGTATATGATAAGCAAATCAACCCTTCGATAGAAGATGCTGCACTTCTTCTTAATTATATGGAAGGACATGATTATGCAATCGGAATGGATGCAGAGGGGAAGATGTACAGACAGGATATGGCAGAGGAAAACGGTGAGATAGAGCCATTTCCGATAGATGATGTGATTGATAAGGTGTGTGAGTGGAATTATGATCTGATACTTCACGCAGAGGCAAAGAAAGATGATCCGAAAGATTTTCAGGAATATTGCGAATTTCAGGAAAAGTATGACAGTTTAAAGGCAGATGAGAGGGTGTTAGACCGATTATTTGATAAAACCAGTCATGCAAAGGAGATTGATGCTGTTGCAACGGCACTGGTGGAAGCGTTTATCAGTAATCTGGAGGGCAAGGGTGATTTGGAAAAGGCGGCAGCCACGATAGCACAAGGAATAAAGGATTACAGTACAGATAAGAGGGGAAGGTGAGCGTATGGCAGATAAAATCCACTGTATCAGGAAAACGCTCCGTCTTATGCCGCAGGAGGCAGAACTGCTTGCAAAAAAGGCAGGGGAGAGCGGAATGTGTGAAGCAGATTATTTAAGACTGCTCATCAGCCAGAAACCGAATGATTACCCGGAAGTCAGGAAACTCTTAAAAGAGCTTATCAATGAGGTGAACCGTATTGGAATCAATATCAATCAGATCGTATTCAATAACAATGCAGGACTTTATTCCAAAGAGGATAAAACACAGCTTGTTGCCTATATGCGTAAACTGAACAAGAAAGTAAATGAGGCGGTGGTGCAGATTGGCAATCAGTAAAATCCTTAATATGAAAGACTGTGGCGGGCATTTTCACGGAAAACATTTAAAGCGGGCACTTGATTATGTGATGAACCCGGACAAAACACAGGATGGCAGACTGGTGGGTGCAATAAACTGTCAGGTCGATACCGCATTTGAGCAGATGAAGGAAACCAAGCGTAATTTTGGAAAGATTGATAAGCGTCAGGGGTATCATATCATACTTTCCTTTAAGGAAAATGAGGTAAATCCGGATACGGCATTTGAAATTACACAGAAATTTGTGGAGGAATATCTTGGTAAGTCATACGAAGCGGTGTTTGTGGTACACGATAATACAGCCCATGTTCATTCCCATATCGTATTTAACAGCGTGAGTTTTGTGGACGGTAAAAAGTACCGTTACGAAAAAGGGGACTGGGCAAAGTATATCCAGCCTATCACGAACAGGCTGTGTCAGGAATATGGACTCTCCATTATTGATGTGGATGATGAGAAAAAGGAGAGGCAGCACGAAAGCTATAAGGAATGGAGTGAGTACAGGGAGGGTAATTTTGTATGGTCCGATATGATAAAAAGAGACTTGGATGCCTGTATTTTGCAGGCGAAGGACTATGAGGAATTTCTCGAACTGCTGTCTGAAAAGGGATACCAGATAAAGCAGGGAAAACATCTGGCAATCAAGCCACAGGGTATGACAAGGTTCAGAAGGTGCAAATCTCTTGGGGATATGTATTGTGAGGAAGCAATCCGGGACAGGATTGTAAAAGAGGATATTGCGTTTTATAAGAGTAAACAGGATATACCGAAAGTTTCCATTGTAAAGTGCAGAGTTAAAAGATACCGCAGGGCAGGCTTGTCAGGACTTCAGAAAAAGCATTATGCGAAGCTGTACCGGGTGGGAAAACTCAAAAAAAGACCATACAGTCAGGTATGGAAGTACAGGGAGGATATCCGTAAAATGCACAAGCTGCAGGAACAGTATTTGTTCCTTGCAAGGCATAATATCCATTCAGCAGAAGAACTTGTGGGGACGATAGCTTCTCTTACGGATAAGAAAAAAGAGACTTCGGCAGAAAAGAGCCGGATTTATAAAGCAAGGGAAAGGAGCAGGGAACTTTTTACTGCGGCTGATGAGATGGAAAACTTAAAGCCAGCAGAGCAGTCATACAGGCTTGGGGATACCTTCTTTGAAGATGAGCATAGGAAGTGGGTGGCACTGGAGCAGGAATTACAGGCACAGGGATATTCGCTTGAGGAAGTGCAGGCTTTAAGAAGACATTACAAAGAGGAGTATTCAGAAGTGTGTGCGAAAGAAAAGGTTGTATTCAGGGAACTGAATACGGGTAAGGCAATATTAAACAGCATGATTCCGGACAGTATTTCAGATGGAAGAAAGACAGAATACAACAGGGAGATTATAAGAGACAGAAAAGAGCAGCCAGTAAGATAGACTGTTTTTTTGCGCAGTTAGGAGGAGCATATGGAACAAAATCTGAATGACAAGCCGTTAAGCAATATGCAGATTGCCAGATATATTGAGTCATTGAGAAAAGAAATGAATTTCGATGATGAGGTGTACGGGCTTGTAAAAAGTGATCTTGAGGATGGACTTACGCAGGAGCAGACGGAAAAGTATCTGGATAAGAATTTTAACATCGGACAGATGAGAGTGTTATCGGAAGGTCTGCATAAGGAGATTCCGGAGGAACTTTTTAATATCCTTCACAATAATAAGCTCTCCGGCAATCAGATGAAGGTATCACTGGAATTTTATGAAAAGGGAGTTCCGGTTGAAACCATACAGGAAGCTGTGGCAAGGGGAGAGAAGCCCGTTGTGATGAGAAGATTATATGAAGAAGTTCTGGCACAGCTTTCAAAGGCTGCGGAGCAGTATACGCAGGACTCAGAGTATGTGAAAGAACTGATTGCACAGATGGAAATGGTAGTGGAGAAAATCAACTATCAGGAGGAAAGATACGATGCCCTTAATAAAAAATTATCCGATGTTGAAGTATTAAAGGAAGATAAGGAAGTCACGGAAAGGCTTGTAAAGGAAAATGAGGATAAGGATGGAATTATCAGCCATCAGCAGGATGAACTTAATAAGGCAAGCAGCACGATTGCAAGATTAAGAGATAGCATTGAGCATAAGGACAAGGAGATGGAGCGTATGAGAGACAGGATAGAATCTCTTGAGGATAAGATTATGAGTGCGGCATCTGATGATCAGAAGGTTGCGGAAAAAGAGGAAAAGGCTGGACCGTCAGAGGTTTTGGCAGCTACTGATAATAAGGAAACAGTGAAAACACTTGCAGATTCACAGGCAGTGCCACCTATGTACAATGGAATACCCGTGTATTATCAGATACCTGTTACGGACTCTGCCGGGCGTGTAATCCAGCATCTTCCAGTTGAGCGTACAGAAAGAAAATCAAATGGCGGCATTGCGGCACTTTTTGCCAGATTTTCATTCAAAAAGAAGTCAAGAGCTGACATTGTAAAGCTGGTTGCAAGCGGTGATCTTGTGCCTGCACAGCTTGTCCAGATAAAAAGTGCCATAGAAAAGGGACTGACAGAAGGGCAGCTTGTGGAACTTATCAATAATAATGTCTCAGCGGAAAAGATGAAAGAGATTATTGAGATTGCCGTGCTTGAAAACAGTATGGCAGGTTAGGAGGTACTTATGAATTTAGCAGTAGTCAATGAGGCGGTAACAGGGATGAACGGTGTGGAACACGAGTTCACGGAAGAAGAAAAAAACTTTGTGGTGCAGTTTGCTTTCCGAAGCGGCAGTAAGGAAGATACGATTTCCTTGATCGAAGCTCTGGCACATTCCACGGATAAGGTACAGTCCGAGGAGATTATGGTCACATACAGGTCAAAGTACGATATAAAGCCTGCGTGGGTGGAACAGGTCGAAAACCTGCTTGTGGCACTTGAGATGTACCGGATAGAGGAGGAAAAAGCAATCAGTCATCTGTCTGATATTTTAACAGCATATGGCATTGATGTTTCAGCAGAGGAAATCCGCAGTACAAAGGCGGAAGAAATAAGGACAACAATAAGAGAGAAAGCGGAGGTGCGATAATGGCAGAGGAAATTCAGGAAGCGGTACAGATTATCCGTGTCGCATATGACGGGATAGAGATTGCTATGAAAGTAGGCAGTGGCGGTATTGCCGCCATGCAGAAGGCAATCGACTTTTTAAAGGGGATGCTTGATTATGAAAAGTCGTTGGGAAAAACATCTATGAGAAAGCTGCTCTTAAAGGGCGGGGATTTGCAGGTATTGCAGTTTAAAACGGAAGATATGAGAAAGGTTGAGAGAATGGCAAAGAAATACGGAATCCTGTATTCGGTTCTTCCAGACTGTAACAAGACAGACGGTATGAGTGAGGTCATCTTTCATACAGAGGCAGTTCCCCGTGTGAATATGATGATACAGAAGCTGAAATTTGGCAGGATTGCCACCTTTGATGACTATCTGAAGAATGGAGATGAAAAGTCCCTAGGCAAGCTGATGGATTTTTTGAGAAAACAGCAGGGAAACGAGAAAAGCCACACGGTAGAAGGGGATAAGGTAAATTCTGCCATAGACGGACTCATTGAAAAAGTTGGAATGTTTGCTATGGAAAAACAGGCTATCAGTGTGGAGCAGGTCAAGGAGAATTTCAGCATCAATGGGGAGCAGGCAGAAAATGTAATAAAACAGCTTGAGACAATCGGGGTGCTTGGCGGCAGGAGTGAGGATGGTACACACAAGGTAATGATGGATAAGGAGGCTTTCACTAACCGGATCAGAGGGTATCAGAGCCTTGCGGACAGAATGCGGGCAATATCTGCCTCAAAAAATACGAACCTGTCAGATGTTACGATCAGTAAGAAACTTATTGCAGAAGAAAACGACCATGCAGTAAAGACCAGAGTTCCGGGAACATGGGGAAAAGATGTCAGATATGTGTGGCTGCATAAGGATAACGTTATGGATATCCATAATGGAAAGACAATGCTCACATTCCTTGATACCAGCAAAGATTACAAACTCTATGATGAGCAGAACCGTGTGGTAACTACGAAAAAGGGAGACGAACTTTATACGCATTATGATAAGGTAGAATCATCTGTCAGGGAGCGATATGAAAAGGTTCAGAAAGAACAGAAAAAGACCACAAAGAAGAAAACGGTTACTACCAGAAAAGAGAGGTAGGAGCCTATGCAGACAACGAAGAAAAAACCGTCACTGATATTTATTTTAGTGGGTGCAGTGTTATCCGGGTATCTTGGTTATCTGATAAATGGTGCATGGACAGAAGGGATCGCCTTTAATGACTTTATGAACAGGTTCAATGAAGTGTGTGCAGTTCCTTTTGCCAATTATTACAATTCAAATACAGTAAACGCAGTAGCCATTGCATTATGTATCTATGCAATGGCTATTATTATGTATTACACCAGCCAGAGAAACTATATGCCCGGCAAAGAATATGGTACAGCAAGATTTGAAAATCCGAAGCAGGTCAATAAGATACTGGCGGATAAAGATGAGAATTTCAACCGGATACTCAGTCAGAATGTGAAAATGTCGCTGGATTTCCGAAAGCTGAAGCTCAATGGAAATATACTTATCTGCGGCGGTTCCGGAGCAGGAAAGACATTTTATGAAGTAAAACCGAATCTTATGCAGATGCCGCATAACTATTCTTTTATCTGTACCGATCCAAAGGGAGAGATATTAAGAAGCTGTGGGCAGATGTTAAAGGATAACGGGTACAATGTAAAAGTTATCAATCTTTTGGAGATGGATAAATCAGACTGTTACAATCCATTTTCCTATATCAGAGAGGAAACTGATGTGGTGAAGCTGATTACCAATCTTATCAGTAATACCACACCAAAAGGCTCAACACCGAGTGATCCGTTCTGGGAGAAAGCGGAAGGCTTGTTTTTACAGGCAATTTTTTATTATGTGTGGCTGGAGGTGCAGCCTGCAAAGCGAAACTTTGAGACAGTTTTGAAGCTGCTTGGAGAAGCAGAGGTTAAGGAACCGGGAAAGGCTTCAAAGCTGGATGTCCGTATGAAGTTTTTAGAGGAGAGTTCGCCGCTTGGAGCAAACCACCCGGCAGTCAAACAGTATAACAAATGTATGAGGGGTGCCGGAGATACTGTCCGTTCCATTATCATCAGTGCAAACTCAAGACTTGCATTTCTTGAAAATAAGCAGGTTTTACGCCTACTCTCCAAAGATGAACTGAACCTGTCTGATATCGGCATTGGAGTCAATGGAGATGGGGAGACAAAGACAGCACTGTTCTGTGTAATCCCGGATAGTGATAAATCCTATAACTTTATTATCGGTATGCTGTACACACAGATATTTCAGGAATTGTACTATCAGGCAGACTTTAACTGCGGTGGCAGACTGCCAATTCACGTCACCTTTATGTTAGACGAATTTGCGAATGTCGCATTGCCTGATGACTTCTGTTCGTTGTTATCGACAATGCGAAGC
>OGOG01000499.1_pt1 | contig 44528 bp, 34 predicted proteins | sample 1552581 | NCBI WGS metagenome assembly OGOG01 (sample SAMEA2580152, study PRJEB22360) | human gut metagenome | biome: human gut; feature: human-associated habitat; material: faeces | place: Denmark | collected 2008/2010 | reverse complement strand
ATCGGCTTGTTTGATCATTATTCCCTGATAGTCTTTATGCTCTCGTGTAGTACCATCATCGAAAGAGTGAATTCTCAAACTCTTGTAAACTTCCGACCATGCTCTGGGGGCTTTCTCTCCACAGATTGCCGCAGCTTTTGTCGCATCTTGAAGTGCCCGGATTGCAGAACCGTTGGTAAAGGCATTATCAGTTACTCCGTCTGCATATTCGTTGGCTCCTACCACATTACAGATGGAATAAGTACCATCTTCGTTCTTTTCTGCACGGCTAACCCAAAAATCAGCAGCTTCTTTCATAAGTGGGTATCCTTTTTCGATGAGCCATTTTTTGTCTTTAGTGATAGAATAATATGCCCAGCATGCTATGGCAACATCTGCTGTGATATGGTGTTCGAATGGTCCGGTCAATGCCCAGGAAGGGGTTGCTTCATTTCCTGAATCATCCGACTCCCAAGGAAACATGGCACCTTTATAGCCATGGATATAAGCTTTCTTGCGGGCTGCATCGAGTCGGTCGGTACGGTAATTGATCATGGATTCGGCTATTTCGCCATTGAGTAAAAGCATGGGTGGAAACATCCAGATTTCGGTATCCCAGAAGATGTGTCCATTGTACCCTTGCGCTGATAAACCCATTGGCGAAATGCTAAGCCTGCTTCCTGCCCGGCAAAAAGAATAGAGATTGTATAAAGCGAAACGTACATCCCTTTGAGCTTCTTTATCACCTTCTATGACGATGTCTCCTTCCCACAGTTCATTCCATAGGCAGCGGTGCGAAGATATCAGTCTCTGCGTTCCTTCATGCTTGGCATAAACGACCTGACGCTCTGATTCACCATAAGGGTCGGAAAAGTCTCGTGTTGAACAGATGACTGCAACCAAAGCAAAAGTTGCTGTTTCTCCTTTTTTTAATTGTTTCTCAACATACATGTTGTTATCCTTCTTGTTGGCCTGTATCGTATAGGTACTGTCCGGACATAGGAAAGATGAGGAAGCTGAAACATGCTGCGCTCCTTGTGCAGAGGGGGCGCTTGTCTGGAAAACAAGTTGCCTGCTGGTTCCATCTTGCATGGTTTTGAACACAGAGGTTGGCTTTCCATACTCATCAGGTACTTCCATTGTCTGAATTACTTTTAAACTTAAATTATCCAAAGCTTTCACGTTTACCCGGATTAACCCTGCGTAAGGCATATTTCGCAAAGCGCAAATACTATAACTGATTTCTGCTTTATTCAGCCCTGTGAACGAAGTATTATGTGTTGCTTCTTTCATATCGACCACTTGTTTCCAATCTTTGATATTGTCTTTGGTGATTTGTTCACCATCAAGTTCCAGAGTTAGGAGAAACGGATTAATGCCTCTTAAGACACGGCTTATTCCTCTGGGGCCATCGCTGTCGAATACATGGTTAAGAATGATATGACGAATCGAAAAAGGTTCTGACCAGGGAAGAATACCGATTCCACCGTTAGCTACCGGTGTCCCAACGTAGTTGGTAGTGTTATTTGCCTCTATTTTCCAATCATTGTTTTGTGCTGTTGACGTGAAAACAGATAAAATAAAAAAGCTGATAAAAAGATATTTCTTCATATGCGTTATTTGAGAGGTTATGGACTATGGTTGCAAATCTACGATATTTTTTGTTATATGTGACTTTTCCGTATCTTTGCAATAATTAAACCTGTCATTTTTAATATATGAAAAATATTCATCTATTCTCTGGTGTAGTAATAATGCTACTATTCGTTTCATGTTCACCCAAAGTAGTCACTGCTCTTGCTAAGACTTATCCCGAAGTTGTGTTACCTGATTCTGTCATTGTAATAGAAATGGGAGAAACTGTTCCTAATTCAGCCGAGGCAATTGGGCGAGTATCTGTAGTGGATAGAGGTTTTTCTACCCAATGCAAATATGACCAGGTTGTGTATTTGGCAAAGGAGGCTACCGGAAAAGCGGGAGGTAATGGACTTGTTATTACCAATCATATGGAACCTTCTTTTTGGGGGAGTTCCTGCCATCAGATATCTGGTTTGATGTTGCATCTTAGTAATCTGGAGGTTGATACTTTAAAAGCTAATCCCGTGCAAGACTTTCTCACGGTAACTAATGAAGAACGTCGTCAACGGATGGCACCCGCCAATACGTTTGAGATGAGTGTTGGTTACGGATGGATAACGAGCAGGCTTTATGATTATTCCGGTAATAGTTTGGGCCATAAAGGAGGAGTCGAATGGCGATTAGGTTACGAGCATGTTTGGAAGTCCGGTTTAGGAGTTGGATTCCAATATTCAGGCTATAGGGCTGCTTTTGACGAAGGAAATATGGTACTTTCTTATTTGGCTCCCGAATTGGTTGGTCGTACTAAATTGAATAAATGGATATTGAAATATGGAGTAGGTTTCGGACTTTTGCTTTATCATGAACCGAGTAATGATATGACTGGTTTCGGGGGGCATCTTACTATTGGCGTTGAATATATGCTTTCAAAAAACATAGGTCTTGGGGCAACTACAAGTTATGTCTCAGGCAGTCTTCCCAATGAAGATGACATGAATCTGAAAGAAAATGAAAGAAGCGGGATCAACCGTTTTAATTTATTAGGCGGCTTGCGCTTTTATTTTTGATTAGTACCTGGTTCTTTGTTTTGGAGAATGGTAACAATCGGTGGGGGAAATGAAAGCGATATATAGTTTTCTGAGGGAAGTGTGTTCGTGTGTACTACTTTACTCTCTCTTTATCAAGAAATCGCTTAAGGGGTGATTGATAATATATTCCTTAAGCGTTTTCCTTTTCAAAAAAGATGGCAGTGATACTAAAATAGTCAGATGAATAATAAACCTCAGTTCTCTGGCTTACAATTTGCTTATTTTTTATCAATGCAAAGTTTATTTCCTCATCTCCAAAGCCTTGTTTTCCGCTTCTTCCATGATCTCCCTCTCACCCGGTCCTTTGTCATTGATGCCGCAAAGATGGAGGATGCCGTGAATAATGACGCGGTGTAGCTCCGTATTGTAATCTGCTTCAAACTGTTCGGCATTCGTTTTCACTGTATCCAGACTAATGAAAAGGTCGCCAGCAAGACGGTTGCCTTCGCAGTAATCGAAGGTAATGATATCCGTATAGTAATCATGTTGCAGATATTGACGATTTACTTCCAGTATTTTTTCATCCGAACAGAAAATATAGGCGATTTCACCGATTCTCTTGCCATAAGCGGCAGCTACGGATTTGATCCATTCAGTCGTTTCACGCTTTTTGATATCAGGCATTTTTACGCCTTCGGTTTGGTAAGTTACAGCCATAATTGGAGTATGTTTTAAAAGAAAAATAAATAACTAATGAATATTGCAGCGATAATACCGGAAAAGTCGGCTATCAGTCCACAAGTGACGGCATTCCGGGTTTTGGTGATTCCTACACTGCCGAAATAGACCGCCAGAATATAAAATGTAGTGTCCGAAGCACCGCGTACTACACAACTGACACGGGAAACGAATGAATCGGGACCGAATTCTTTCATCGTGTCGATCATCAATCCGTTGGCCGCACTGCCGCTGAGCGATTTCATCAACCCTGTGGGCAACGCACCGACAAAACTGGTGTCGAGTCCGCAAAACCCCACTACATACCCGATGCCATCCACAAGGATGTCCATTGCACCCGAAGTCCGGAATACGGCAATGCCGACCAGAAAGGCTACCAGGTAGGGAATAATCCTTACCGCTGTGGAGAATCCTTCTTTAGCACCCTCTACGAAGGAATCATACACGTTTATCTTCTTTCGTATGCCCGTCAGGATGAAAAGGACGATGACACCGAACAGGATTATATTGGCTATCAAGGTGGAATAAGTGCCCATCTCTTCTCGAGAAAGACGGGTGAAAAGATAGATCAAGCCACCGAAGAATAAACTCAGGAATCCCATGAGTATCAATATTGGTTTGTTAATCAGGTTGATACGTTGGGAGATGCTGACAGTAATTACCCCTACGAGCGTAGAGATGAATGTGCTGAGTAGAATCGGGATAAAAATATCCGTAGGTTGTGCAGCTCCCAATTGGGCGCGGTAAACCATGATGGAAATGGGAATCAATATCAGTCCGGATGTATTGATAACCAGAAACATAATCATGGGATTGCTGGCAGTATCTTTTTTCGGATTCAGCTCTTGTAGCTCTTTCATAGCTTTCAATCCCATCGGAGTAGCAGCGTTGTCGAGTCCCAGCATGTTGGCGGACATGTTCATAAAGATAGATCCCATCACGGGATGTCCCTTCGGAATATCGGGAAACAAACGGCAGAAGACCGGACTCAGCCAGCGTGCCAATGCATTGATAAGTCCGCTGTTTTCCCCGATTTTCATGACACCGAGCCAGAGCGAGAGTACTCCCGTCAGTCCGAGCGAAACTTCAAAAGCTGTTTTCGAGGAAACAAAGGTCGAATTTATGATCTCAGTGAATATCTCAGTGTTCCCCGTGAAAATAAGTTTTCCCAAGGCTACGATGAAAGCAATGATAAAGAAAGCTATCCAGATGTAATTCAGAACCATGTTTGCTTGGTCGTTTTAGTAGTCAGTTTCATTTGCCAGATTCCAGGCATTGAGGAAAGCGGCTTTGGTGATGTATGTCAGTTTCTCGAAGTTTAATTTATCGGCATGGTCGGAAGGTTGATGGTAATCCGGATGCCCATCTGTGTGATACCAGATGATAGGTACTTCAAAACGGGCAAAAGAAGCATTGTCACTTCCTCCGACAGGTTTGTCCCAACTCCGGTAATCCGGTTGAAGACGGAAACCGTATTGGCGGATATCTTCTTTCAGCCATTCCCCGAAAACAGGATGGGACGCTGTATAGAAATACACCACATGTTCCGGACGGGCGTTATCCGTATTACGACCGATCATGTCGAAATTCAGATAGCCTTTAATCCGCTCGATGGAAGGAAAAGTCTGTGTGAAGTACTTGGAACCGAGCAGACCTATTTCTTCTCCGTCCCAAAAAGCGAAGATCACCGTGCGCAACGGCTGTTTTCCTGTTTCCATACATGCCTTAGCTATCTGTAGAACGGCAGACACACCGGAAGCATTGTCATCAGCACCGTTGTAAATCTGATCATTCACCAATGCAGGATCAGTTCCCAGATGATCGAAATGCGCACCGACAACGACAAATTCATTCTGCCGTTTGCCGGGGACGACTCCGAGTACGTTTGCCATGGACAAACACCGATGAGTCCCTTTTTTGATAGTGACGATAGAATCGGGATCGACCTCCCAGCGTCCTTTTTGTTGGCGTTCTTTGCGATAGCCTTCGAAAGGCTGATAATAGCCGAGGGAATCCAACGGAGCTATTCCGATCTCCTTCAACCGTGAAACGATGTAGCGCGCAGCCAGGCGCGAACCATGCTGACCGGCTTCGCGACCTTCCAATTCATCATCGGCAAGAAAACCGACAATCGCTTCCGCTGAGTGTTGTGTGATACTTTTTAACCCTTTCTCCCGCGGAGATTGGGCATGGATGGAGAGGACAATGAGCAGAAACCAGAAAGCTCCTAAAAATCTTTTATGCATAGTCGACGGCATTTATTATTGGACACTGAATGCAAAAATAGTTATAACTTTCCATATGCGGGTCTTTTTTTTGTTTATTTTTGAACCCGGTTGAATCCACTACGGATCACGCAGATAAAAGATTATGATCAAATGAAAACGAAGACAAAAGAGATTCAGAAAGAGTTGGAAGCCTATGTTGATCCGGTGAAAAGGGACTTTTTGCCTTATTTCTTTAAGACGGGAAAGGGACAATATGGTGAGGGTGATAAGTTTCTCGGTGTGGTAGTGCCCAATACCCGCCAAGTGGCTAAGCGGCATAAAGAGGAACCGTTCGAGGTAATGGCTGACTTATTGCAGAGCGAGTGGCACGAATGTCGTTTATGTGCGTTGCTGATGTTGGTGGAACGTTATAAGAAGTCCGATGAAACGGGGAGAAAAGCAATCTACGACTTCTATCTTACACAGACCTGCCGGGTTAATAATTGGGATTTGGTAGACCTTTCCGCTCCTTACATTGTCGGGGAATACCTGAAAGATAAATCCCGTGAAGATTTATATCGTTTGGCAGATAGCTCCTTGCTTTGGGATCAGCGTATAGCCGTTGTCGCTACCATTACATTGATCAGAAACAACGATTTCATCGACACTCTCCGTCTCTCAGAGAAGTTGTTACTGCATGAACATGATCTGATGCGGAAAGCGGTCGGCTGGATGCTTCGTGAAATGGGAAAGCGGGATAAAGATTTGTTGTTACAATTTCTGGATCAATATAGTAAGAAAATGCCTCGAACCATGTTGCGTTATTCCATCGAGAAATTGACGGAAGAAGAGAGGAAGTATTATATGCAACGATGAATAATGATGAATAATGGGGGCGTTATCGGATTTTAGCATACTTTGGTATGAAGTTCTTCTGAAGAAGACTATCTTTGTCTAATGTAACTGGTTTGAGACGGGTACGCCTACTTATTTAGTGAAATTGCTCAAGAAGCATCATTATGATTTGGAACGTATGGCACACGAGGAAACAAGTGCCGATGTACTCAATAGCATTGACGCTTCATCTACCGACCCTATTCCCGTCATCTACCAGAGCGGTTATCTTACTATCAAGGATTATGATCCAGAATTCGGTATTTACCGTCTGGGATTTCCTAATCGTGAAGTGGAAGAGAGGTTCATTCGCTTTTTGCTTCACTATTATACCCATTACAGTGCGGTGCAATCTCCGTTTGAGATAAAGAAATTTGTACAGGAAGTAGACAATGGTGATTATGATGCATTCTTTCGTCGCCTGCAGAGTTTCTTTGCAGATACCCCCTATGAATTAGCTCATGATTTGGAACTACATTATCAGAATGTACTTTTTATCGTTTTCAAACTGGTAGGTTTCTACGTAAAAGCGGAATACCATACCAGTGAGGGGCGCGTTGACCTTGTTCTGCAAACGGATAAATTTATTTATGTAATGGAGTTTAAATTGAATGGCACAGCGGAGGAAGCATTGCAACAGATTAATGAGAAGCACTACGCTTTGCCTTTTGCATCCGATCCCCGTAAGCTTTTCAAGATTGGGGTAAACTTTAGTAAGAAAACACGGAATATTGAAAAATGGATTGTGGAATGATTGTTCACTTTTCAATATATTCCTTATCAGATTGTTTCTTTTTCCCATGTTCTTGTGACAAGCATATCTTTTTGAGACGAAAAAATAGGAAGCCATAGATGGAAGATCGGCATTTTTATTCCGTTTTTTTGCTATATGTGTTGAGAATGTAGCATGTTCGGTTTCTTGGATAGCTATACCCAACACGTCAGGTAGGGATACTTGATATGTGGAATAGCTATGCCCAACGTGTAAAGTAGCAATGTCCATCACGTTGGGTAGCAATACCCATCAGCTCCGATATCCGCATTCATCATGTAAAATACCTCTTTTTGCTTTCTAATTCCAATAAAAGAGAGAAATAGGCTCTATTATTATTTTTTAGAACTGTAAAGATTCCTGTATCCGGCTGTATCATTGGAAAATATGAAAATTCGTTTCGTTTTTTCGCTTTCACTTGTATGTAGGGCGGAAAAAACGGAACCATGAGTGGGTAGGAAATACAAAGTGACAAAAAGTAATTGAAATCACAACGTTTTTTTGTTGGAAGAATACTATGTTTTGTTTTCACTTTTATTGTATAGTTATCGTTATTGTTGCATGTCCCAATTAATACATAGAATAAATAAGCATTGATTTTTCACAAAACATTTGCTTTTCTTGTTAAAAGTACTTTCCTTTGTGAGGAATCTCAGCTAGCCAGTGGGTTAGGGGAGGTTCTTATGAATAATTGAGAAAAGGCGTTTACCAAACGTTATCTTCTGAACTCAAATCTCGCAAATTTGAAATCTACAAGGAGATACGGCAACGGGGAGCGTCCACATTAGGTGCATATTCAAACATTGCGTTTGGCGTGGTGTTCTGTATATTTCATCTTGGCGTGGGCTAGCTGCGTTGCTTATCCTTGTAGATGGGCGATGCGAGAGCCTGAGTTCGGGATAAGCGAAAGTACAGACTTCCCATGCCTTTTTTTATTTATTGCTGAATCAGGGGAAAGTCTATAGGCATTAACCTATGTTATTTATGCTTAGTAATAAGAAGTTTAGTAGTAGGTCAATGTGTGTTCTTGCAGAAACAGTTTTGTTGTTGGCATTGCTTTTAGCATCGGGCTGTAGTAAAAGTGACGACAAAGAGGTGGAGTCCCCTGATATTGCATTGAACAAAAATGAATTAGTACTGGAAAAAGGAAAGACTGAACGATTGATTGCTTCCTTTACTCCAGGGGATGCATCTGACAAAGGACATACTTGGAGTTCGAGCGTACCCGGTGTTGCGACAGTCGATGAGACGGGAATGGTAACTGCTGTGGAACTTGGTGAGGCTGTTATTACCACAACTTCACTTGTTGGGAAAAAAACTGCCACATGTAAGGTTACGGTAGTAGATAAAGTGGTCAATGTGACAGGAGTATCTATTAATCCTATAGATACCACTATGGTAGTAGGAGATGATGTGACACTTGAGGCGACTGTAATTCCTGATAATGCAACCAATAAAGCTGTAGCTTGGAGTTCCGAAGATAATAGCATAGCAACAGTAGATCGCGATGGTAAAGTGACTGCCGTGGCAGAAGGGAAGGTTGCTATTAAAGCGACCACAAATAATGGAAGTAAAACGGCATCCTGCCAAATTACAGTTTTAAATAAAGGAGTAATAATATCTGCTCCCGAAGTTTCGGCCGTTACTTCAATATCGGCCCTAGTAACAGGGACGGCAAAGGCATTCGGGGTTAAGATCAGTGAGGTTGGTATCTGTTATTCTACAACCCCATCACCGACAATTAATGATAAAAAAGTTTCTTTATCCGGTGAGAGCCTCTCTTATACATTGACTAAATTAGAAGCGAATACTACTTATTATGTTCGTATTTACGCAATTACAGACGGCTCTGCCAAATATGGAGATCAGGCAATGTTTGCCACGAAAACGACAGTTGATATATCTATCCCCCAGATAACTTCTGTTTCTACATCCACGGCCTATATCCAAGGAACCATAACGACTTATGGTTTACAAACGGAGGAAATCGGCATTTGCTATTCAATTTCACCAATGCCAACAATTGCCGATACGAAAGTGATACTTTCGAACAACAATATTGCGTATACATTGAATGATTTGCAGCCGGAAACCACTTACTATGTTCGCATATTTGCCAAACTGAATGGGGATTATTATTATGGAGAAACAGGTGAATTTACTACAACAGGTATTATTAAAACACATTTCGAGGCTACTGATATATATGAGGACAAAATCATACTAATATCTGCCGCCCCAAGTGGAATAACTACTATTAATGTCTGTTACGGAACATCTCCAAATCCTAAGATTACGGATAATACAACGACTGCCAGCCTTGAAAGCGATGGTAAATTACATTTGGAATTGACTGCTTTAAAGCCTGGAACAACTTATTATATAAGGCCATATAATCGTATAGAGTCAAAGGTTGAGTATTTTGATGATGAGGTATTCATTCAAACCATTGGCGGTGATTTTTCTATTGACTTAAAAATCAATGGTTGTGAAAAAGATATGTCCGAAATGTATACTACGCGATATAAACTTTATCTTGAAATCGTATATGATATAAAAATTACCGGTACATATCTTGTTGAGGCAGTTGGAGATAATAGCTATTTGAAGAAAAATACCGACTACTCAAAATCAATATATTTGGAAAATGGAAGAGGTAGCTTTTATTTTCGGAAAGATGGTGGTTGGAAGGAATTTAACGGAATCGGTGCATATTATCTTGTTTTTCCATATGAGACGGATCTTAAATTTACAAATATAGATGATGATATACGTTATCACTATATCTTGAAAGAAAAAGGGTTGTACTATTTTGATTAAATTATAAATAGATATATGGGAATAACACGTCGGGAATTCATTAAAGAAGCCATAAAGCAGACTATCCCATTTTTGGGGATAATAGTATTGGCACCAAGTTTATTAAGTGCTTGCAGCAAAGATGACGAGCCGCTTGGTTGTAAAAACAGTTGTACTGGGACTGCCCAAGCGGGATGTGGTACGAGCTGTAGCAGTAGTTGTGTTGGGACTGCCCAAAATGGTTGCGGAAGCGGATGTAGTAATACTTGCAAAGAAGGTTGTAATGAAGAATGTAACAATACTGCCAAGTCTTCTTCATGCTCCGATTGTAGTGTCAGCTGTACGAATGGTTGTAAGGATAATTGTGGTAATAATTGCAAAGATTCTGCCACTTCATCTTCTTGTTCCGGTTGCGGTAATAGTTGTAATCAGGGATGTGCGCAGAATTGTGACACGACTTGTAGAACGGGATGTAATATCTCATGTTTGAATACTTGTGATAAATCTTGTCAAGGGAATTGCAACGTATCTTGCTTAGGAGGGTGTGATAGGTATTGTTTACACTCATGTACCCATGTCTGTATGCAAATGAACTACTAGAATCAATATGAATCAAGTTAAAATTAACGATAACTGGAAAGGCGGTATAGCAAAATCTATTACCTTCATCGTTACCAAAGACTGCCAGCTTGCTTGCAAATATTGCTATCTCGTAGGGAAAAACACAAAAGAACGAATGCCTTGGGAGATAGCTAAACAAGCGATTGATTATATTTTCGATAATGAACGGGAATTCCCTGAGGAATCAGTAGTTTGGGATTTTATTGGAGGTGAACCGTTTCTGGAAATAGGTTTAATAGATCGGATTTGTGATTATATTAAGATTGAAATGTTTAGGAGGAATCATCATTGGTTTAATTCCTACCGTTTTAGTTTTTCTACCAATGGCATCAACTATAGCGAAGAGAAAGTACAGCAGTTTGTTAAGAAGAATCTCGGCCATCTGAGCATTGGAATTACGATTGATGGAACAGAAATGAAGCATGATCTGAACCGGATATATAAAATTACCGGGCGAGGATCATACCATGATGTAGTTCGCAATATTCCCCTTTGGCTGGAGCAATTTCCCAATGCTGCTACAAAAGTAACGATCAGTAGTGCCGATATCCCTTATATCAAAGATAGCGTACTCCATCTTTATGGTTTAGGCATTCATGAGGTTAATATAAATTGCGTGTTTGAGGATGTTTGGCTACCGGGTGATGATATTTTGTTTGAAGAACAGCTACTGCTATTAGCAGATGAGATTATCGATAAAGAGTACTATCACGATTATGCTTGCTCTTTTTTTAGCGAACATTTGGGCAAACCGATGGATTGTGTTCATCAGAATCAGAATTGGTGCGGAGCAGGAAGAATGTTATCTGTGGATGCTGCGGGAAATTTTTATCCTTGTACTCGCTTTGCCCAATATTCATTGCGAAATAAGAAAGCTTGGATTATTGGAAATGTTTGGGACGGCATCGATAAGAATAAACTCCGTCCGTTTCTTACCTTAGACCGTTGTACGCAAAGTTCACAAGAATGTATAACCTGTGAAGTCGCTGAAGGATGTGCATGGTGTCAAGGAGAGAATTACGATGCAGCGGAAACTGCTACCATTTATCAGCGTTCTACCGCTATTTGTAAAATGCATAAAGCTCGTGTACATGCAAATAATTATTATTGGAATAAACTCTTTCCCAGATTGGAAAGGGAGAGAATGAATGAAAATCAAAGGTAAAATAAAACATTTATAATATAATCAACGAGTGTAATGCTTCAATATTTGATTATCGTATTAGATGACACTAGTATATCATACTGTCATTACAGTAATAAAGGGTTAGAAAATAGATTAATTGGATTGGAAGATCTCAAAGCAGGAGTAATGTTTGCGATGAAAGAGGATTTAACGGTTCAGTTTGTTTATCCGAGTTATGATTTGCCACAAGAATATAAAAATATTATAGATACGGTGAGGCACAGTAAAATAGTTCCGGCAGTCCATAAGGAGCATGCAGATGTAGTTGTGTTAGATGGCTGGATACAATTACGGACTTATTCGTATGAATTGAATGTTGCTTATGTGCTTCGTACTGTAAAAAAAGATTTCTTCAGATATTATACCGTTATTGGAGAAGTAATTTCCAAAATTTCTCGATTGAATGTAATTATAACCGATATAGAGACTTTTACAGAGAAAGATTTTGAAGCCTACCAATGCGTATTAAGTCGGATATCTTTTCAATTAGAGGATTTGCATAAACAAGGGAAAACTCCACAACTGAATTTATTGACTGATCGGCTGATGTTAAGTCGGATGAATAACTGTAATTCTGGTTGGGAGAGTGTAACGTTGGCTCCTAATGGTAATTTTTATGTTTGCCCGGCTTTTTATTATGAAACAGAAAACGATTCCATTGGGGATTTAAAATCAGGGCTGGATATTAAGAATTCCCAGCTTTATCGGTTAGATCATGCTCCTTTGTGCCGTAATTGTGATGCTTATCAATGCAGGCGATGTATATATTTGAATCGTAAGATGACTAATGAAGTTAATACTCCTTCGCATGAGCAATGTGTCGTTGCGCATTTGGAACGCAATGCTTCGCGCCTTTTACTGTCTGCTCTCAGACGGCAAATCAGGGAGTTTTTGCCTGGGCAGGATATAAAGGAACTAGTTTATCTCGATCCGTTAGATATAAGAAAAGAATTTTAAACTAATAATAATTGGTATGTTATGAAAAAGTTAATTGGAACTGTTTCTGAAGAGGAGAAGAATGAAATTCAGGCTTTGCATGAACGTCGTAATGGACTAAAAGAATTATCAAAAATAATAACTGTTGCTGATGAGGCTTTATATGAGAAACTGGTTAAGGATTTGGGTAATACAGGTCTGAAGTTTCAAAACTGGTGGGATCGTATGGCAGAAGAATATCATTGGGAAAGCATAGAAGGGGGAAATTGGGAGATAAATTTTATGACTAATGAGATTTATTTGGTGTACGAATAATAATATGCGATAGTTTTATAAATGGCATAAATAGACCGCACTATTTTGCCTTGTTTTTATCAATAGACTGATTCCGAAGTTTCCAAGAAAAACAAATAGTGTCAACTATTAGTAGAGTATTTTTGATTTATGCTATCTTTGTCGTCTATATCAGAAATATGTGTACGAGATTTTATGGAAGAAGACTTTAATATACGGGATCATCAACTAACGAGCCGCGAACGGGATTTTGAGAATGCACTTCGTCCACTTAGCTTTGAAGACTTTAGCGGGCAGGATAAAGTGGTGGATAATCTCCGCATCTTTGTAAAAGCCGCTCGTCTTCGTGGGGAAGCTCTTGACCATGTTCTTTTGCATGGACCTCCCGGACTGGGAAAAACAACGCTATCTAATATCATCGCTAACGAACTTGGGGTAGGATTTAAAATTACTTCAGGGCCGGTGCTTGATAAACCGGGTGATCTGGCCGGTGTACTTACCAGTCTCGAGCCGAACGATGTGTTGTTTATCGACGAAATCCATCGTTTGTCTCCGGTTGTGGAGGAGTATTTGTACTCTGCTATGGAAGATTACCGCATCGACATAATGATTGACAAAGGTCCTTCTGCAAGGAGCATTCAGATTGATCTGAGTCCTTTTACACTTGTTGGCGCAACTACCCGTAGTGGCCTGTTAACCGCTCCTTTGCGGGCACGGTTCGGCATCAACCTGCATCTGGAATACTATGATGATGATGTATTGAGCAATATCATCCGTCGTTCTGCTTCTATCTTGAATGTGCCGTGTTCGGTTCCCGCTGCCGGTGAAATAGCTTCCCGCAGCCGTGGTACGCCTCGTATTGCTAATGCACTGCTCCGCCGTGTACGCGATTTTGCACAAGTGAAGGGTTCTGGTTCCATCGATACGGAGATAGCTAACTTTTCGCTGGAAGCTTTGAACATCGACAAGTATGGGCTGGACGAAATAGATAATAAGATACTTTGTACGATTATCGATAAGTTCAAAGGCGGTCCCGTTGGACTTACCACCATTGCTACGGCTTTAGGAGAAGATGCCGGAACCATCGAAGAAGTTTATGAGCCTTTCCTGATCAAAGAAGGTTTCCTGAAACGAACGCCTCGCGGGCGCGAAGTAACGGAACTGGCCTATAAACATTTGGGGCGTAGCATTTACAATAGTAACCAAGGAAGCTTGTTTGGTAGTGATTAGTGGACTTATACTAATCATTTATCACTAAACAGTTAATCACTAACCTACATGAGTGGATTAAAATCATTAGCAAAAGATACTGCCATTTATGGTATCAGCAGTATTGTCGGACGTTTTCTGAACTATCTGCTGGTACCTATATATACCATATCACTGCCTGCCTCTACAGGTGGCTATGGAATCATTACGAATATGTACGCCATTACGGCACTTCTGTTAGTGTTGCTGACGTGCGGGATGGAAACTGGTTTTTTCCGCTTTGCCAATAAGGGAGAAGATGATCCGGTACGAGTTTATTCCACCACTTTGATGACGGTAGGTGGAATCTCACTCTCTTTTCTTTTTATTTGTCTGGTGTTTTTGAAGCCGATCGCTGGGCTGATGGGGTATGAAGATCATCCCTGGTATCTCGGCATGATGCTGATCGTAATTGCGATGGATGCCATTCAGAGCATACCGTTTGCTTATCTGCGTTATAAAAAACGTCCTATCAAGTTTGCAGCATTGAAACTGCTTTTTATCTTTGCCAGCATTGCGCTGAACATCTTTTATTTTGTAGGATTGAAAGGTACGAACGTGGGCGTTGCCTTCCTTATCAACCTCATCTGTACTTCCATCGTGATGGTTTGCTTGATTTCCGAACTTCGAGGCTTCCGCTATACGCTTGACCGGGAACTAATGAAGCGGATGTTCCGTTATTCTTTCCCTATCCTGATATTGGGAATTGCAGGTATATTGAACCAGGTTGCCGATAAAATCATCTTTCCGTTCGTTTATCCCGATAAAGCCACTGCCGATGTGCAACTGGGTATCTATGGAGCTACCAGTAAGATCGCCATGATCATGGCGATGTTTACACAGGCTTTCCGTTTTGCCTACGAGCCTTTTGTCTTTGGCAAAAGCAAGGAGAAAGACAACCGGAAGATGTATGCACAGGCCATGAAGTTCTTCATCATCTTTACCCTGCTGGCATTCCTTGCTGTAATGTTCTATCTGGACATACTGCGCTATGTCATCGGGCGCGGTTATTGGGAAGGGTTGAGGGTTGTTCCCATCGTGATGGCGGCTGAAATGTTCATGGGCATCTATTTCAATCTTTCGTTCTGGTACAAGCTGACCGATGAAACCCGGTGGGGAGCCTATTTCTCTCTCACCGCTTGTACGATCGTGATCTTGATGAACATATTCCTTATTCCCATTTATGGGTATATGGCTTGTGCATGGGCAGGATTCACGGGATATGCCGTTGCCATGCTGCTATCTTATTTTGTGGGACAGAAGAAATACCCCATCGACTATGACTTGAAAAGCATTGGGGCTTACGTCCTTCTGGCACTCGTGATATACGGCATAGGGGAGTGGCTGCCTTTGGAGAATATGATCCTCCGCATGCTGGTTCGTACACTTTTGCTTTTTGTATTTATAGGATATATTGTCAAACACGACTTACCGTTAAGGCAAATACCGATTATTAACCGTTTTGTGAAGAAATAATTATGAAAACAGACAACCGTAACATTTTTGCAGTCAAAAGCTTTCTGCGTGAATATCTCGACCTGAGAAAAGATAAAGACAATGAGCTTGAAACCGTAGATTCCATCCGTAAGGGAGTTGAATTCAAAGGAGCTAACCTCTGGATTCTGATTTTCGCCATTTTTATGGCTTCCCTGGGATTGAATGTCAACTCAACTGCTGTGATTATCGGTGCGATGTTGATCTCTCCGCTGATGGGACCTATCATGGGAGTAGGTCTTTCTGTGGGGCTGAACGATTTTGAACTGATGAAACGCTCCTTGAAGAGTTTCCTTATCACGACAGCGTTCAGTGTTACTACGGCAACCATTTTCTTTCTTTTTACCCCCATTGCTGAGGCGCAATCTGAGTTGTTGGCACGTACTTCGCCTACAATTTATGACGTATTCATCGCTCTCTTCGGTGGATTGGCAGGTGTGGTTGCGCTCTCCACGAAAGAGAAAGGAAATGTGATTCCGGGCGTAGCCATCGCGACAGCGTTGATGCCTCCGTTGTGTACGGCTGGATATGGATTGGCATCCGGTAACTTAATTTATTTCCTGGGTGCTTTTTACCTGTATTTTATAAACTCCGTATTCATCAGCCTTGCTACTTATATCGGTGTCCGGGTGATGCACTTCCAGCGAAAAGAGTTTGTCGATAAGAACCGTGAGAAGAAAGTGCGGAAATACATTATCCTGATTGTCGTTCTGACCATGTGTCCGGCTGTTTATCTGACTTTTGGCATTATAAAGAGTACGTTCTACGATACTGCTGCCAACCGTTTCATTAATGAGGAGCTGAACTTTGAGAATACGCAGGTTCTTGATAAAAAGATCAGTTACGAGAAGAAGGAAATCCGTGTCGTCCTGATCGGCCCGGAAGTTCCGGATGCTTCTATCGAACTGGCGCGTAACAAGATGAAACAGTATCAACTGGAGAACTCCAAACTGATTGTTTTGCAGGGGATGAATAATGATGCGATGGACATATCCTCTATCCGTGCCATGGTGATGGAAGATTTCTATAAAAACAGCGAACAGCGGTTACAGGAACAGCAAGTGAAGATTTCCTCTTTGGAGACAACTTTGAAGAAGTATAAGACTTATGACGCGATGAGCCGTACCATTATACCGGAATTGAAGGTATTGTATCCTTCGGTGAAGTCCGTTTCCATCTCTCATTCTTTGGAAACTTCGGTGGATTCGTTGAAAACCGATACGGTAGCACTGGCTGTATTGAAGTTTGAAAGGCATCCGAGTGAAAATGAAAAGAAGAAAATCACCGAATGGTTGCAGGCTCGTGTGGGGGCAAAGAAGATTAAACTGATTGTGGAATGAGAGGAATCTCATCAACTTACTAAAATGATATGAGACTGAAGCAAATTATTTTACTTGTGTTTGTTGTATGCAGTATGGGGGTACATGCCGATGAAGGCATGTGGCTCTTGGGCAATTTGAACAAACAGACCAGGCAGGCTATGAAAGAGTTGGGATTGCAGATGCCTGCCGATAAAATTTACAGTCCGAGGAAAGCTTCGTTAAAAGATGCGGTTGTCAGCTTTGGAGGGTTTTGTTCCGGTGTAGTGGTTTCGGAAGACGGGCTGGTCTTTACCAATCATCATTGTGGTTTCAGTAGCATACAGCAGCACTCCACCGTGGAGCATGATTATCTGAAAGATGGATTTGTTGCTCACAACCGGTCGGAAGAACTGCCCAATCCGGAACTGTATGTCCGCTTCCTGCTTCGCACGGAAGACGTGACAAAGCGTGTTTTGAAGGCAACCGATGATTCGATGAATGAAGCGCAGCGTACAATGGCCATCGATTCCATTGCCCGTCTCATATCGGACGAAGTTAGCCGGAAGGACTCTACACTAGTGGGAGTGGTAGATGCTTATTATGGCGGGAATGAATTCTGGCTTTCCGTTTATCGCGATTTCAACGATGTCAGGCTTGTGTTTGCGCCTCCTTCTTCTATCGGGAAGTTCGGATGGGATACGGACAACTGGATGTGGCCCCGTCATACAGGTGATTTTAGCGTCTTCCGTATCTATTCCGATAAGAACAACCGTCCGGCTGATTATTCCCCGGAAAATGTGCCTTACCATCCCCCCTATGTCGCTCCGGTGTCTCTGGATGGCTATAAAGAGGGGTCTTTCTGTATGACATTGGGTTATCCGGGTAGTACGGAACGTTTTCTTTCTTCTTTCGGCATAGAGGAGATGATGAACGGTATGAACCAGGCGATGATCGATGTGCGTGGGGTAAAACAGGCGATCTGGAAACGTGAAATGGATCGTAGGGATGATATTCGCATCAAATATGCCTCCAAATATGATGAAAGTTCCAATTACTGGAAAAATAGCATCGGAACTAATAAAGCTATCCGTAAACTGAAAGTCTTGGAGAAAAAGCGTGAGATGGAAGCTACCCTCCGCCAATGGATTCAGAATACGCCTGGGGAACGGGAAGAACTGATGCATTTACTATCCTCTTTGGAGTTGAATTATAAAAGCCGCCGGGAAGCAAACCGTGCGTTGGCGTATTTCGGTGAGTCATTTGTCAACGGCCCGGAACTGATTCAACTGGCATTGGAGATACTCAACTTCGATTTTGAAGGCGAAGAGAAGCAAGTGATTGCCCACCTGAAAAAGATTATTGAGAAATATGAGGATTTGGATCTTTCCATCGACAAAGAGGTCTTCACTGCTTTATTGAAAGAATACCGCGAGAAAGTACCGGCTCGTTATTTGCCACCGATGTACCAAACGATTGATACACTCTATAATGGTGACGACAAGGCTTATGTCGATACGTTGTATGCCCGTTCGGAGATAACCACGCTGCGTGGCTTAAAACGTTTCTTCGAGAAGGATACCACCTTTAATATCATTGAAGATCCTGCCATATCTTTAGGCATAGATATGCTTGCTTCCTATTATGATATGAATTTTGAAATGCGGGAGGCTTCGGAGAAGATTGAACGTGACGAGCGTTTGTTCAATGCTGCCGTACGTCGTATGTATGCCGATCGTAATTTCTATCCCGATGCCAATTCTACCATGCGTCTCAGTTTTGGTACGGTTTGCAGTTATTCCCCTTTTGATGGGGCTTTTTATAACTATTACACGACCCCGATGGGCATTTTTGAGAAGATGCGCGATCATCAGGGAGATCCTGATTTTGAAGTAAGCCCACGCTTGCTGGAGCTATTCTGTGCAGGAGATTTTGGGCGTTATGCCGATGAAAAGGGCGAAATGAAGGTCTGCTTTATCTCTAATAATGATATAACCGGTGGTAACTCAGGGAGTGCCATGTTCAATTCCAAAGGAGAACTTCTTGGTCTTGCTTTCGATGGGAATTGGGAGGCCATGAGTAGCGACATCGTTTTCGAACCTGAATTGCAGCGTTGTATCGGAGTGGATGTACGCTACATGCTTTTTGTAATTGAGAAGTATGGTGAGGCAGCCAATCTGGTCAAGGAATTAAAGATCAAGTGACCGCTTCTTCTTATCAACGCTTTAGGATGATTACCGTTACAGCCGTGATTATAAGTGCTATACCTGTGCCTATATTGCTCGTAAACGGTTCTCCGAACATAAAGATACCTACACTAACCGCTGTTACAGGTTCCATCGCTCCTAATACGGAGGTCAGTGTAGAGCCGATGCTCTTCACTGCTCGGACTAGGGCAAGATTGGATATGACTGTGGGTATAATGGCTAACATTATCAGATTCCCTCCTGTACGTAAATCAGGGATCATTTGAAGGGTTCCTGAAACGTTTATTCCTATAAACAGAAGCAGTGAACCGAAGAGAAATACGTAAAAAGTCAGTAGCAACCCTTTCATTTGCCCTACTTTCAGTTGGCTGACCGTTACCAGATAAAGCGCATACCCCAAGGCTGAGAGCAACACAATGATAATGCCGATTAATGTAATGCTTCCCGAATCATCTCCCCGTGATAGGAAAAAGACCCCTGTTATGGCAAGTGCGATAGCCAGAAATCTCCATATGGACTTTCTTTCATGAAAAAAGATCATCATGATCAATGTAGTCATTACCGGATACATAAAGTGTAACGTAGTAGCTACCCCGCTTGCCATAAATTTATATCCCCAAAAGAGGAAAACAGCCGACATAAGGTATAGTAATGCTAATAATATGAGTGATGGAATTGCAGACCGGTTGATCCGGAAAGATTCACCGTTGAGCAACAAGATGCCCCCTAATGCCAGTGTGGCAAACAAAAAACGGTAGAGTAATATGGAGTCGAACTGCATCCCTTGCATCATGGCAGGTATCGTGAACATCGGGATGAGTCCGAAAGATGCCGATGATAGAAGCCCGTATAAGAAACCGTTAAACTTGTTCATGTCAAGGAGTAGGATTAATCGTTAAATTCGGTGCAAAGGTAATATTTTTCCTGATTTTGTTAATCCATCTTCTATAAAAACAGAATTGCCTGGTAATGGGAGGGTATCCAACCCCTCATAAATAACAATCACCCACGCTACAAAATTGATATAGCGTGGGTGATTATCTTGAAGAAGGGGGAGCTATTACACATCCCCTTGTTTCTTTGGTGGAATAATATTCTAATATAATTAGTGCTAGAATTTATTTCTTCTTCGGCTTTCTTTTCGCCCAGCCTTCTTCACTAAAGTCCGGTGCATCTCCTTTGAAGAATTGTTTCCAGTCATCTTGCTTTCCACGCGCACTTGAGTATCCGCGTTCTTCCCTGCTAGACTTTTGTTTCTTGCTGTCAGCCTGTTTGGTTGATTTTCCGGCTTTATCTTTCCGGGAGCTAGAAGATGCTGAAGATGACTCTTTGCCGCCTTCTTTGCGCTTATAACCGCCTTTTTTCTCAGAAGAACTTTCTTCTCCTGCTACTTCGACCGAAACTCTGCGACCGTTCCAGTTTGCGCGGCTCAATGCTTTAATGACATTTTTGGCTTCCTTTTCTTCTACTTCAAAGAAAGAAAAGTTCTTCATAAGGTCAATGCGTCCCAATTCGATGCGTCCGCGGGTATTGCTGTTTAACAGACCAATCAGTTCGTTCGGGAAGAAGTTGTCCATCTTTCCGAGATTGATGAATAAGCGGGTGAATCCGGGAGCTGCTTTTCGGCTGCCACCTTCACGATTTCCACGTCCTTCACCGCGACTGCCGCGTTCTCCGCGACTTTCCGTTGTAGGTTGTTGTATGTCCTCACGGTTATGATAGTATTCGGAGAACCGATTAAATTCATGCGATACCATCCGCTTGATCAGGTCTTCCTTGCTTAACCATTCCAACTTACGATATATTTCCGGCATGAAATTGGCGATCTCTTCTTCGTTTACTTCCACTTTTTCCAGATCATCGATCACTTTGATGAGCTGCTTTTCGCAGATCTGTTGACCGGTAGGTATTTCTCCCGGAAGAAATTTCTTGCCGATGATACGTTCTATTGCACGCATCTTTCCTTTTTCGCGCAAGTTGATAATGGCAATGGAAGTACCTGTCTTTCCGGCACGTCCCGTACGTCCGCTACGGTGTGTGTAGCTTTCCGTATCATCGGGCAAACCGTAGTTGATAACATGCGTCAGGTCATCAACGTCCAATCCACGTGCAGCCACGTCCGTAGCTACCAGAAGTTGCAGGTTGCGGATACGGAACTTCTGCATGACAGCATCCCGTTGAGCTTGTGACAATTCCCCATGCAGTGCATCGGCATTATAGCCTTCTTGCATCAATTTGTCAGCTATTTCCTGCGTCTCCTTACGGGTACGGCAGAAGATGATGCCATAAATCTGTGGGTAGAAATCTACGATTCGTTTCAACGCGGCATATTTATCTTTAGCATGTACGGTATAAACTACATGCTTGACATTGCTGGTTCCCTCATTTTTACGTCCGATAGTAATCTCTTTCGCATTATGGAGGTAGTTTTTGGAGATACGAGCTATCTCCGGGCTCATGGTAGCTGAGAATAACAGTGTGTTACGCTCTTGGGGCACATCGGCTAAAATAGCATTGATGCTGTCGGTGAATCCCATGTTCAGCATCTCGTCTGCTTCATCCATCACTACGTTGCGGATGGTGGAAAGAGAGACGGTTTTGCGTTCCATCAGGTCTAACAAGCGTCCGGGTGTAGCTACAATGATGTGTACTCCCCGTTTCAGGCTTTTTATCTGACTGTCTATAGACGATCCGCCATATACCGGCAGCACTTTCAGGCCGTCCACATATTTGGAGTAATCGTTCAGATCGCCTGCTATTTGCAGGCAAAGCTCCCTTGTGGGGCATAAAATCAGTGATTGGGGAACCCGGTTCTTCACGTCGATCTGTTGTATCAGCGGCAGACCAAATGCGGCTGTCTTTCCTGTTCCGGTTTGGGCAAGAGCTACAACATCATTATTTTCTCCTAAAAGGTACGGGATTACTTCCTCTTGTACCGGCATGGGAGTCTCGTATCCCATTTCTTCGACTGCTTTGCGTATCTCGGGAGATAGGCCCAGCTCTTCAAATGTCTTCATTAAATCTCTGTATATCTTTATATTCGGGTACAAAGATAGATAAAATTCATATAAATTGACTTCTTTGTATCCTTATTTGTTTGTTTTGTGCCAATTCATTGATGATTTGCACAAAAAACTAAAGGATGAAAGGTTTGATTCTTTTGAATCTTTGGAGCCTTTTATCTTATAAGTTTGCTACAATAACGTAAAGGTGCAAAATTTGTTCGTGATAGTTATCGGCTATTTGTTTTATAAATGGGTAAATGAAGCTTGTTTATTCCAACAAGATCTTTCGTAGCTTTCTGATATCCTCCGTATTTAGATTGAGGCCTTTGGAGAGATACGTCGGTACATCGCCATACGTCTGTTCAATCTCTTCTCTGGCTGCATTGAGGAAATCTTCTTTAGCGGTATAAACCGCAGTAATGGCTTCTTGCGAATTCACCGGGAGTTTATAAGCATATTTTGAGGCTTTGGGAATGTTAAAGTAATCGTTGCTCAAACGGTAATCTTGCATGATGACCTCTTCATTTACACCCAAAGCGGACAGTACGAGGGCGGATGCCACTCCTGTGCGTCCTTTGCCCGAGGAACAGTGGATGATGGCGGGATAGTTATCCGGTACAAGCAATATCTCGAAAAGCTTTTTGAATTCTTCGCGGTAGTTCATTACAAGTTCGCGATTCATCCGTTCAACAATGCGGTTGATGGTGTCTCCCTTTATTCTTCCTTCTTGAATGCCTTGAAGAATATATTCCATATTCCCTGTTTGAATGGGAATATGCACCATGTTAAATCCTTCCTGTAGTTGTGCATAGTTGGCTCGTTCTTCAGGTGAACGAAGGTCGATGATTGTTTTGATTCCTATGTTTCTCAATTCTCTTTGGGCGGAACAATCCAAACTGTCTATTTGTGCAGAACGGTATAACATGCCCCAACGGACATTCTTGCCCGCTTCCGATTTATATCCGCCTAAATCCCGGAAGTTTTGTATGCCGCGTATATTTACATTCCGGGTCGCTATTTTCACTCGGTATTTGTTGTTGAATACCATCAGGTAATAGTATCGTTGAGAAGGGTCGTCGGTGATGATAGTCATTTTTCCGTCCGAGATATCGGCAGCGGCAACCGGCATGGTTTCCGGAATAATTCTGGGGTTCGTAGACGCAAAGACTGTTACCTGCCCTTTGATGAAAGGAGCAGTTTCCCACTTTATAATGCAGTTTCCTACATTATTTTCCTCGCAAACCACCGATATGGTAGGAGGGGTTTTGGAGCAAGAAGGGAACAAAAGAAGTACTGCAAGCCAGTTTAACAGGTTCTTATACATAGTATAATTGTCTAAAACTCTTATTGCAAAGATATGAATTACTGGCAGACTTTGTAGCTACTTTGCGATAATTAGTCAAACTATAGAGTTTTTAATAATAATCGGGAAAGCATCAAGATGTTTTGTGTCGGAAACGTTAATAAAAAAGATGATTTATGTTAGGAACCAATCTCAATTCTCCTCTTGGTTTTCTAATTCCCCTTCTTCCGAAAGCTTCTTTTTTGAGTCCGTTCTCCCCTTTTCTCTACTTCTCAGTCAACTTTTCTGCGAAATCTTTTGAAACCGAATTGCTGAAGCTTTTGCATACTTCTGCTGCAAATGCTTTTCCATATCCGATAATTTTGTCCCAAGTACTTTCATCGATCTTTCCCAGGTCGCGATGACGGACATCGTATTTCAGCATCCCATAGATCAGCCCTGCATTGAAATTGTCACCTGCACCGATGGTGCTTACCGCCTTCAACGGTTCGATCGGATATTCCTTTTTGCAATTGGCGGTTCTTAATGATATGTTGTCCGCACCTGCCGTGCATATGAAGTTGGGACAGTAGAATGCGATCTTGTCCTTGTAGATTTTATCCGCATCGTTTAGGCCGTACATGTAGTAAAAGTCTTCTGCTGACCCCCGTACGATATCGGCGTATTCAAGGTTTTCGATGATCGTAGGTGCCAGTTTCATAGCCTCGTTCTTATGCGAACTGCGGAAATTGGGGTCGTAATATATGATCGCTTTCTTTTCGCGGGCTGTATCCAATAACTCCAGGATTTTTTCCCTGAGTACAGGATTCAAAGCGTAATAAGAGCCGATGACAACAATGTCATCTTCTTCTATTTTGGGATATAGCACGTCCAATCTTTGGCGGGGATAGTCCTTATAAAAGATATATTCGGCATCGTTCCGTTCGTTAAGAAAAGCAAGGGATACTGGTGATTTCCCGTCGGGGAAAACATTGACATGTTCTGTCGGTATCCCGTTGTCGCGCATGAATTGGAGGATGATATTGCCTACGCGGTCGTTACCCGTCTCGCTGATGAAGCAGACCCGGACGCCTGCCCGTCCCAGTGACACAATGCCGTTGAATACTGAGCCTCCGGGCACGGCTGCCGAAGGCTGGTTCCCTTCGAAGATGATATCGAGGATGGTTTCACCGATGCCGATTACTTTACGCATAACTCTCTTGATTTTTCTCCCAGATAACCACCGTGATGGCGTTTGGAGTATTCCTCAATCGTGAATCCGGTCTTTTTCATGGTCTGTACAACCAGTATGTCTCCTATTACGGTCATTGCGGTAGTCGATGTGGTTGGGGTCATTCCCAATACACAAACTTCTGCCGGTTTGCCGGTGCTGAGACAGACATCCGACTCGTTGGCGAGGGGGCTGTCCGGATTTCCGGTGATGACGATAAACTTCAATCCGGGGTTCAGATTGTGGGCTAGTCGAGTCAATTCTACGATTTCGCGTGTCTTTCCCGAATTGGAGATGAGTAATAGCAGGTCGTTTTCCTGAAGGATGCCCAAATCACCGTGCTGCGCTTCACTGGGATGTAAAAAGACGGAAGGAATTCCGGTAGAGCAGAATGTCGTGGCAATGTTCATTGCAATCTGACCAGCCTTGCCCATGCCGCTGGTCACCAATTTGCCTTTCTTGGTATGAATTTGCTCCACAATAAGATTTACGGCCTTCTCGTAAGCGTCTGTTACGGGAATATTCATTACGGCTTTTGCTTCCTTCTCTAAAAGGTCTTTGATCGATTCTATCATATCGTTAGTATTTCTTTTAATTCTACCAGCGTGTTGGTCACTTCGTAATAATCGGAAAAGGGTTGCCGGCCAAATCCCTTATTCTCTATCTCCCTGAGTGCCGCCAGCAATGTGTCGTAAAATCCGTCTTCATTATAGAATATCACCTTTTTATGATGATAACCGATGGATGCAGCGGCCATGACGTGGAATATTTCGTCCAATGTACCGACTCCTCCCGGAAGTGCTAACAGGATGTCTGATTCTTCGACAATGCGGTCTTTCCGGTCGCTGAGGTTCCGGGTATGGATAATACGGTCAGGCAAAGAACTCACTTTCCCGTTTTCCTCGAGCTTTGCAGGTACCACACCGATGACGTGGCCTCCGTTCGCTTTTACAGCTTTTGCGATGCACTCCATCAGCCCGAGGTTCGCACCGCCGTATACAAGAGTTTTGCCTGTTGTTCCCATCCATTTACCGATTTGACCGGCAGCATCGAAATACATTTTGTCAATGTTATCGGATGCAGAACAGAAAATTCCTATCTTATTCATACACATTGTCGCTGTTATAGTCTACAAATATCTGCAATTTTCTATAAACGACAATAAGTTTTATTGTATTTTTGCAGCGACTATAAAACTTAGTGCTGATAATGAATATTTTAAAAATAGAGGAAACCTGTCTGACGCTCTCCAACGGCTTACGTGTTGTTTACCGCCCTGTCTTATCTGATGTTGCATATTGTGGCTTTGCCGTGGATGCCGGAACTCGCGATGAGTCCGAAAAGGAGCAGGGGATGGCGCATTTCGTCGAGCATCTCATCTTCAAGGGGACAAAGAAGCGCAAGGCATGGCATATATTGAACCGCATGGAAGCGGTGGGAGGCGATTTGAACGCTTATACCAATAAGGAGGAGATGGTCGTCTATACCTCTTTCCTGAATGAAGACTTGCCGCGGGCTGTCGAGTTATTGGTGGATATTGTTTTTCATTCTACTTTCCCGCAACGTGAGATAGAGAAGGAAACGGAAGTGATTATTGATGAAATCCAGTCATATGAGGACAGTCCTTCCGAATTGATCTTTGATGACTTTGAAGATATGATATTTCGTGGCCATCCGTTAGGCCGCAATATTCTGGGAAAGCCCGAGATCTTGCGGCAATTCCGTACGGAAGACGCATTGGCATTTACACAGCGGTTATACCACCCCTCGAACATGGTGTTCTTTTTGCAGGGTTCTGCCGATTTCAAGAGATTGGTTAGGATGCTTGAAAAGCTTACATCGGACATACCGGCGGGAAGTGTCGAGAATCTCCGTACTCCGCCACCGCTTTATGTTCCCGAACGTCTGGTTGTGCCGAAAGACACCCATCAGGCTCATGTCATGCTGGGAAGTCGTGGATATGATGCGTACAATGACAAACGAACCGCCCTCTATTTGCTGAATAACATTTTGGGAGGCCCGGGGATGAACAGCCGGTTGAATGTTGCCATGCGCGAACGACGCGGACTGGTCTATAATGTGGAATCCAACCTAACGTCCTATACCGATACAGGTGCCTTCTGCATTTACTTCGGTACGGATCCCGAAGATGTGGACACATGTTTAAACTTGACTTATAAAGAACTGAAGTGTTTAAGAGATACCAAAATGAGCGACACTCAGCTTCATGCAGCGAAAAAGCAATTGACAGGACAGATTCGCGTAGCTTCCGATAATTATGAGAATAATGCTTTGGGCATGGCCAAGACTTTCCTGCATTATAATAAATTCGAGAATATGGATGAAGTCTGCAAACGGATCGAGGCATTGACCGCTACGGATCTGCTTGAAGTGGCCAATGAGATGTTTGCCGAGGATCATTTGTCTATGTTGATTTATCGCTGAACGAGGGATGATAGGCACCTTCGTTTCCCTGGCATTGGTTGCGCAAACTTGCGTTTCCCTGACAATATGTTCTTATTTCCCTTTTCTTGCTGACTCTCTTCCTTTGTGAAATAGCCGGAATAGCATCGCATAAAGGTGCATTCAAGGTTTGAAAATGGCTTTTATCATCCGAGATAGCCTTTATGAGCGGATGAAATAGCCATTATCATCGGGTGGGATAGCCGTTATCATCAGATCAGATTGCCGTTATCATTAGATCAAGTAGCCGTTACCATCAGATCAGGTAGCTATTCCCATCAGATGGACTAGCTATTTCCGTCAAATTAAGGCTCAATTTGTCTGGAAAGCCCTTGCTCTTTTCCTTCGTTTCTCTATTTCTCCTCTTTCGGTGAAACTTTCGATTATGACGAATCGAGATGAAATCTCTATAATCTCTAGCTATTAGGAAAGAATAGGCACCTGATTCCTTTCCCGTGTTATCCTTTTCCTCATTTCGGGAGCAAAATGAAAAATGCTAATCGCCCTACGTTCCGTTTTTATTGACCACCCTTCCCATTGGCCGGGAATATTGCATTATAGGACATGTAGGAAATACAAACTGACAAATAGGCAAACTGTCTCAAAAGGAATCGACAGATAATTTTAACTACCGATTCGCATTATTTGCAAATAAATGAAATCCTCCCTACCTTTGAAACCAATTTATTTATCAAATACCTTTTTACATTTATACAATGAAAAATAAACTTTACGTTTTGGCAGCTACTGCTGTTTCCTTGTTATGCACCGGTTGTGCGGAAACTCAAATCGATCAATCAGACGATGACAAAGCAATTGCTACTCCACTTATGGGATGGAGTTCATGGAATGCTTTCCGGGTGGACATCAGTGAAGATATTATCAAGAACCAGGCCGACTTGATGGTACGAACGGGTTTGAAAGATGCCGGATATACCAATGTCAATATCGACGACGGCTTTTTCGATGAACGGGACAGCACCGGAATTATGAAAGCCAATGCCAAGCGTTTTCCTAACGGGATGAAGCCGGTCGTAGACCATATACACGGTTTGGGATTAAAAGCCGGCATCTATACCGATGCAGGGAATAATACGTGCGGTTCCATGTCCGATAAAGACCGTGCAGGGGTAGGGGCAGGTATTTACGGTCATGAACTGCAAGATGCCCAGCTCTATTTTGGTGACTGGGGATTCGACTTCATCAAGATCGATTATTGTGGCGGAAGCCATTTGGGACTGGATGAAAAAGAGCGGTACACCTCTATCCGTGAAAGCATCGATCAAGTAAACAAGGATGTTTCCGTCAATATTTGCCGGTGGGCATTCCCCGGGACATGGGCGGAGGGTGTAGCGTCCTCATGGCGTATCAGTGGAGATATCAACGCCCATTGGAACTCTTTGAAGTATGTGGTTGGTAAAAACCTTTACCTCTCTGCCTATGCCCGGAACGGACATTACAACGATATGGATATGATGGTCATCGGATTCCGCAACAACAGTAGAGTGGGAGGTGAGGGACTCACTCCGACCGAAGAGGAAGCCCACTTCGGCCTATGGTGTATCATGAGTTCTCCGTTATTAATCGGGTGCGACCTCTCCAGCCTGCCGGAGTCTTCCCTTCAGTTATTGACCAACAAGGAGCTGATCGCGTTGAATCAAGACCCGTTGGGACTACAAGCATACGTGGTGCAGCATGAGAATGAAGGGTACGTGCTGGTGAAAGATATTGAGCAAAAGCGTGGCAATGTGCGTGCAGTAGCTCTTTATAACCCGTCGGATACGGCTTGTACGTTCTCCGTTCCCTTCTCTGTATTGGAGTTCGATGGCAACGTGAAAGTGCGCGATTTGGTGAAACATGCGGACCTTGGAAGTTTTGCAGGGAACTTTGAGCAAACTCTACCTCCACATAGCGGCATGTTCCTCCGTATGGAAGGGGATACACGTCTTGAGCCGACTGTTTACGAAGCGGAATGGGCTTATCTGCCCCTTTATAATGATTTAGGCAAAAACTCGAAAGGCATCTCCTATGCTTATGACGGTGAGGCTTCCGGAAAAATGAAAGTGGGATTCATCGGTGGACAACCCGAAAACTATGCTGAATGGGCAGAAGTATACAGTGACAAGGGTGGACGTTATCATATGACCATTAACTATTCATACGGAAAAGACCGTGAATTGGAACTGACCGTTAATGATTCCACTATCAAGATTCATTCATTGGCGGACGATGATGACCACCATCAACTGACAGTGCCTGTAGACTTGAAACCGGGGTATAATCTCGTAAGGATGGGGAACAGTTATAACTGGGCACCGGACATCGATAATTTCGTATTGGCTAAAGAGTGATGCGATAATAATCTCCTGTTTTAACTCCTTTCTTTAGCCATTTGCGAATCTGCCGGAATGTATGCGGTGATAGAATAGAATGATAATATTTTACATCATCCTGTATCCGAAGGTGTCCGCATCTCCCGTCTACGGGGTACACCTTGGAGGTCACCGATGAAGGGGTTGTTCCTCACCGATGAAGGAGGTCTTCCTCACCGAGGAACAACCCCTTCATCGGTGAGGAAGAAACTCCATTGATGATCTTTGACTATCAGTGGTTTACATTTTTGCTCTTTCGGTATTGCTGTGCAAGAAGCAGCGATAACTATCATCTGTGCTTTGGTCAAAAAAAAGGACATGCAATTTATCCGTTGTGTGTATGCTATGTATAAAATAGATTTTAGGCTATGGATCGAATGCTAATCGCATGCTTTTAGCTTTTTCTCTGTTGGATTGAGTAAATGCCATTCGAATTGGATTGTCTTGAAAAACACACGAATCTTTTGGTGTTCATATTTTTATTTGTAGCTTTGTAACGTTTCCCACGCCGATGCCCTGAATAAAGGGAGAGGATGGTGGGGAATACATATATTTTAGAAAAGACGTTTACTAAACGTTTTGCTTTCTACGTTCCAAACTTCGCAACTTTGAAACCAAGTAGGATGGCAAGGCAACAGTAGATGTCTGCGGGGTATGTCTATACCGCCTGTGTACCTTAGAACGAGGGTGCATAAGGTCGATGTACATATCGGCGTGGGCTTCTGCGTTGCTTATCCTTACTTGGTGGGCAATGCGAAGGCCTGGAACGTGGGGTAAGTGATGGTACAGACTCCCACGTCTTTTTTTGTATAGTGCTGAATCAGGGGAGACTATAGGTACGCAAAAGTTCTCTACTATGATGAAACATTTTTTCTTTTCTCTATTTAAGATCATTACAGCTTGTTGGCTACTGATAATGCTTGGCAACTGTTCTTCTAAAAAACAAGGCGATTCTGTCGCAACATCCGACAGTATCCCAATCATTGAATCTGAAAAGCCTGCACTTATTAAAGGACGATGGGAAATGCCGCTCAGGAATGATCCGAGTCTTCGGGGGCAGATGGAAGATGTCAAGAATATTACTTATAGTATGGAACTGGATTTTTCCGGTCGTACGTTCCTCCCTGAACTCACCTTGCCGAGCGGACAAAACAGCTATGGTTGGATGGATTTCTCCAATGTCTCTCGTATCTATCATTATGACATCGATTCTGTGGCATATCTTGGGCATAATGCTTATAGAGTAGTGTCGATGGACAGTTGGGAGCAACTCAACATCGATACGCTCATCTACAATCCCGAAATGAAAACCATTTATATCAAGAACCAGGATTCCACATTTCAGTATATACCGGATGACAAACCTTTTAATGGAAAGTGGCAATCGCACTTTGAAGAAGAGCCGGGCATTAGTAGGACATATACCGTCATCCTGAGTCTCTATAAGCAGATTACATGCAACGAATCTTTTATGGAAGGAGTGAATTGCTATGGATATAGTTTGTATGACGATGAAGGTAGCGGAAGCTGTGACGTGATAGATTCCATAATTTCTATTCACCATGATTATGCCGAAGTACAATTCCAGTCAGGAGCTTGTCCGAACTGCCCTCCGGTAAAATGCAACATCGTTTTCAACAGGGATGATGGTTCTATTACTATCAATGACAATGGAAGAATTCCACGTAAAGAATAGGATAAATGTCGATATACGGCTGGAATGATAGTGTACAACAATAAAAAAACAATATTATGAAACAGTTATTTGGTATTTTACTGGGAGGTCTTATCGCACTGTTATTGTGCGCCTCCTGTTCATCGGACGGAAGAGCAAATGTTGACGACTCTCTGTTACCCATAAAACAAGGTGATAAGTGGGGTTATATCAATAAGAAAGGGGAGTATGTCATAAACCCACAGTTTGATATGGCAAATGCTTTTTCTGATGGACTAGCTAAAGTTTGTATCAATGAAAAGTACGGATTCATTGACAAAGATGGAAAGTTTGTGATAAACCCTACATATAGTAGTGCTACGGACTTTTTTGAAGGGAAAGCTTGGTGTGTAGCTCCTAAAGGGGCTCCCGTATTGTTAAATACGGGTGGAGAGGTGATTTCAGAGATAAAAGCAGCAAGGAGTGTATCCAATTATTCAGACGGGCTGGCAATAGCCGTCAATGATAATGGCAAATATTGGGCAATTGACGGAAATGGTAACACCGCGTTTGAACTACCGATAGAATACGCTTTTGCATCTAACTTTGTAGATGGATTGGCCGCTGTACAAAGCCTGAACCGAACTTTTGGATATGTAGATAAGAAAGGTAATGTAGTGATAGACTGCCAGTTCAATTCGGCAGAACACTTTATGAACGGGAGGGCGGTTGTCATGTCCGGAGATAAGTATGGCGTGATTAACAAGAAGGGAGAATTTGTCATCAATCCGCAGTTTGATAGAATGGATTGGGACGATGGACGATACATTATACGAATAGGTGACGTATATGGATGGTGCAATGAAAAGGGCAAGATTATCATCAATCCGCAGTTTGAGGAAGCTATTCCTTTTCTGGGAGGTAAACTGGCACCTGTTGTGATGGGCAAACAGTGTGGCTATATAGATAAATCGGGGAAAATAGAAATCAATCCACAGTTCCAGTTTGCCACACCCTTCCTTGGTGATGTTGCTTGGGCTTATTTGGGAAGTAAATGGGGACTCATTAATAAAGATGGGAAATACGTAGTGAATCCTCAGTTTGATGGAGCCAATTTATCAGATATATTCTTTTTGCCTGTCAGAGAGTCGGTAGAGTCTGAATATTTTAATAAGGACGACATTGTATCTTGGGTTCTTTTCATGCTCAATGACAATAAAGTGGATGGAATAAAAGTAACTGCAACAAGCATCTCTGATTTCAGAAAGAAATACCACTTAGGAGAAAACGCAATAAGTGTAGAGAGAAAGTATTCGCCTGATTTGGATTATGGTATCTATGCAGAAGGTACTTTTGTGGAAAGAGTGTCCGATGGCTGGTGGGGAACTACCGTACATGACTTGCCGAACGCTCGTCTGGATTACATAACCTTGCATCTTATATTGTCCGATCGCAGTAACGCCAGACTACTGTATGATGCACTTATCGAAAAGTTCGGTGGGTACAACGGAAAGCGCGGTTCCGGACAATATATAAAGATGAAAGGTTCACCCGGATATATAACTATTTATGTAAGTGACAAGGCTATCGCAGGGATAGCAAATGATGACCTAGGATGGAGTAATAACTAATAATTTTAATGGAATGAAGAGATTATATTTAATCAGTATATTGATGCTATGTGCAGTGATGGCATTTGCACAGAATGATTTTGATACGGAAACAGGTATCCGTTATTTTATGAATGAGAATTATCAATCGGCAGTACCCTACTTTCAGCGGGCAGCAAAGAATGGCAGTTTAGCCGCATTGGACTATTTGGGATATATGTATGAGTTTGGAAAAGGGGTTGAGAAAAACTACACCGTAGCTATGAATCTCTATAAAAAAGGAGAAGCTCGTAATTATCCTCCGTGCTTGAGAAGTATAGGACGGCTTTACAAAGAGGGGCATGGTGTGGCAAAGAACTTGGAAACAGCATACAGCTACTTTTTGAAAGCGGCAGAGCAAGGAGAAAGCGAGGGCGAATTATATGTTTATCAGGCTAAACTATGCGGTGAAGGAACAGAAAAGGATTTATCCGGAGCATTGATGTATGCAGAACGAGCTGCCAATCATGGACAGACATGGCTATATACTACTATTGGAGACATGTATTATGATGGGATAGGAACAGAAGTGGATTGGCAGAATGCACTGAAATGGTATGCTAAGAAGGATGGAGATTACAATAATTTTACAAAGTTGCGTGTTGCCGAAATGCTTTATAAGGGTATGGGAACAACGGATAATCCGCATTTTAGTATTTCTGATGCCCAATATGCAACTAATTTCTATGGTGACGGTATAAATGGAAGAAGTTGTATAACACAATCTCTCATTCTCTTGGAGCGGCTTTTGTCTGCCGGATATGAAGATGCCCGTCCGCTTTATAATACCGTAAAAGCTAAATATGAGGAGCGAGTGAAGGCTGATAATAAAATTGTTGCACCCAAAATGACAGAGTCGGTAAGAAATTATCTTAATAATTACCGTAGGCCGGGAGCCCCTGCAATAAAGAGTGCCGGATATGGTGAAATACAAATAACGTTTAAAGTTACATCGAATGGCAGTATCTCAAATCCGACTTATAAAAAACGGGTACTGGTGTCGATGGATGAGGCTGCCATGCGTATGATTAGCGGTATGCCTTCATGGATACCCGGAACAAAGGGAGGATTCGATATTGACATGAAGGTTACTATGGGAATCTCTTGGTATCCGTCAAAGAAAATAAGAACAATAGCTTACTCTTATTAAAAGAAATGAGTGGAAGTATGGAAGTAAGATAGTATGCTTTTCCCTACATCGGTAGGGGGCGGCTTCAGACAGGTTATATCTAACGGTTCATTTTTCAATGAACCGTTAGATAATGAAGTTATTTATTCTTATGCAATTCCTCGATTTTATTCCTGTAGAACTTTTCTACGTCTTTCCAATGATAGTAGGGCTTCACATCGCTTTCCAGGGGAATGCTTACTTCTTTTTCATTCAGCATGAACTTCACAAGGATATCGTCACTTTTATCTTTCCGGAAGAAAATCATCTGCACGTTTGCCGCCATAGGAACAATTTTGAAATCACTCCATACTTTGTAGAAATCAGCGGAATTGTTCTCCTCGTTGTAGCAATTTTCCAATTGCAGTAGTCCGGTCAAGGGCATGACATTTCCATCGTGGCCGAAACGTAAAGTTGCTGCCACGGAAGTGTTATTGATGGCTTCATCGGCTGAATTGAGAATATTCTCTAAAAGAGGGATAAATGTGCGTTGTACGATCTCTTTACCCCACGGACAGGTCCCGTTGCACACGTAATGCCCGTAGTTGATCACCTGCCAGATGTTGAATAACTCCTCTTTTTCGAATAGGTCATAGAAAGAAAGGTCGAGTTCCGTGTTTTGCATGTCCGAAGCTACCCAGTAGAGTCCCATCATCAGGTCTTCCGCATTGATATGCTGTTTTACGTAGTTCTGGTTGGTGAAGAGCAGTTTCATCAGCCTTTCCGGGCGGATGTGTTCTTTACGGAACTGCCTGTAGTCTGCGCGCCATGCCGATTGGTCGGAGGTGAATTCACGGGCTTCCTTGTTCCAATGATTGAGATACCTCATATATCTTTCTCCCGAGCCATAAGTAAATTCCAGCTTCGGATTTAGCCCTTTCAACGTTTCGCAAAAGGCGGTCATGCTCAGTACGCAGCGTACCACAACGGTGGAACGTGCGCTGATTTGCCGTTGTCCTTTGAAAACTTCCGGGAAGTTGTGGTACATCCGGTCTGCAATGCCTCGGTGTTGCCGGTAGCCCATCGGAGTAAGCTCTCCTCCTTGTCCTTCTGCATCTTTCCAAACAATGTCCAGACGTTTGCGGACATCCTTGCCGGTTTCGGTCAGAAAACCTACCGAATCGGCTTTGGCCAGTGTCTCCATGATGGTCAGATAATCATTGTCACCGATCAGATAACGTGATCCGTGACGGCCGTAATGAGAGATGTAAAAAGGTTTGTATCCTTTGGGAGCCGGTGTGTAAGACTCGTTGATGTCCGGGTAGGCATAGTATACGCTTCCGCTTTTTTCGATATTCGAATATATTTCTTCCTGTGTGGTCTGAGCATAGCCGAAAAGGGTGAACAGCGAGAACAGGAAGCCGAAAGAGATGGTAATAAGTTTCATAATTCAAACAGAGTTTTTTAGGGTAATAGCTCCCGAAAGGCGAGTGTCATCACGACACAGCCTTCCGGGCCACTATTGAAATCATATTAATATATATTGTTAACTGATACAGTTAATTGTATCCTTTGTTTTGAACCAGCTTCGGATTGTTTGTCATTTCACTGTCGGGGATGGGGAAGAGTTGGTAGAAATCGTCCACATCTTTGCCAAGACGTTCTACTCCTTTCCAGTCCCAGTTTTTGCCTTTGGTGAATTTTCCGAAACGGATAAGGTCGGTACGGCGTGTGAGTTCCGAAGCCAGCTCTCTTTGGCGTTCGTCCAGAATGAAGTCCAGTGTCAGTTGGTTTTCACCGATCTTTCCGGAAATTTCGGAACTGATACCTGCCTGTGCGTACTCGTCACTCATGTAAGCTCTGGCACGGATTTCGTTCACATATCCCAGGGCCTCTGACTTCTGTGCGTTTGCACCTCTCAGGATAGCTTCGGCAGCGGTCAGGTAAGCTTCTCCGGTACGGAACAACGGGAAGTCGATGGAAGTATATGTATCACCAGAAGCGCATATCTTGTCGTCTTTAGTCACGTTTCTCCATTTGATGTATCCATAACCGCAGGTGAATGTGCTGGTCATCTGGTCGTTCTCATCCCAAGTTTCCTTCTTCTGATTTTCAAGGGCAGTCATGAATTGGGCGCGTTTATCGTGTTTTTTATTCCCCCAAGTATCTGTCTTGTCAAACAGGACATCATTCGCGTCGAATGCATCTACCAAAGTGGTTTTGGAGCGAACGTTACCCCAGCCTTTGGAACCTACACCTGTGTTGTAGAGTCCGTCCATCGGGCCATTGACGAATGCCTTTACATAGAAGTTGGTTCCTGCCGAACTTTGCGCTCTTTCTCCGTCCTGAACCAACGGCCAGATAATCTCTTTGCAAGTGTTGTTGTCTGCCAGGAAGATGTGGCGGTAATCGCTTGCCAACGGATAAGCGTTACTGTCAATTACCTTCTTTGCATATTTATATGCATCGTCATATTTGTTTTCTCCTACCCATGTCTGTGCGTTCAGATACATTCTGGAAAGAAGGAACCAAGCTGCCACACGGTCTACACGGCCATATTCGTTTGTTCCCGGCTCTTTCAGTTCGTTTTGAAGATCGAGGAGCGTATTTACCGTGAAATCGAAGATCTGTTTACGGCTCCACTGTTCGGGGATATCTTTTATTTTCGTATCTTCGTCGATATACGGAACAGATCCGTACAGGTCGCATAACATGGCATAACAATAAGCGCGGATGAACGAAGCCTCTGCACGGTAGTACTGGTATTCGTCTTTCATTTCATTGAGCAGTCCGCGGTCGTTCAGCTTTGATTCGGTACATTCTCTGAGAAACTCGTTACAGTAGGCAATGGACATGTACAGACGTTGGTAAGTCCATTTGATCACTCCTGCGTTGGATTCCGTCCAGGTCATGTTCAGGCAGTGGCGCAGACCGTTGGATTGGGACGGCATGATGAAATTGTCCGTGGCTAATTCCTGCAAATAGAACAGGCAACGTACATAGCCGGAATAACCTTCGTTGGCTCCTTCAAGGTCACCGTTACCGCCGTCTCCACCTTGCTGTCCGGTTTGGATAAGGGAGGCATAGCATTTGGCGAGTACACCGACATAACCTTCTTTCGTCTTATATACTTGTTCACCGACTAATTGATTATCGTCCAGTGGCATCGTGTCGAGATCGCCAAAACATGAACTCATTATGAACAGGCTGCTTAATAGAGCCACGCTTATAAATATATGTTTTATACTTTTCATTGTTTTTCGTTATTATGGTTGATGTTGGTTAGAAAGTAAGGTTCAGACCTACCGTGTAAGTTCTCGGACGCGGATAGATCTCTTTGTCTATTCCGTTGTATATTTCCGGGTCAAGTCCGCTGTAACCGGTCAGGGTAGCTACATTCTGCACGCTGAATGTTGCGCGCAAAGTGCTGTTGTTATCCCACAAGCGTTTGAAGGTATATCCCAACGTGATGTTATCGATTCTGAAGAACGAACCTTTTTCGAGGAAATAATCCGTATAAAGGCGTTGCTGGTTGAAACCTGAATCGCGTGTTTTACGAAGGATATTGGAGTAAGAACCTTGGTCGCTATATACTTGTTCTTTATACTGGTCGGCAGCTACATAGTTGTAGATATAGTTTCCGAAAGAACCGTGTCCGCTGATGGCAAGATCCCAATTCTTATAACTCAGTCTGGTATTTAAGCCGAGGATAGAAGTTGGAAGTGCGCTTTTTCCTGTTGCATAGCGGGTTTCAGTTTCCGATATGGAACCGTCCGGCTGTATGTATTTGCCTTCGATTGGCTTGCCGCTTTCGTCATAAGCCTGTTTTGCCAGATAGAATGTATACGGAGTTTCATCCACCATGAATACTTGTACGAACTTACCCGTTCCGGAGATGGCTCCTGTTTCCACATAAGTAGAGTTAGAATCAACCACGTTCAATTTCGTGATTTTGGAATGGGTATTGGTGTAGTTCATGCCGATTGTCCATTCCCAGTCCTTCGTGTGTACCGGGATGGCATTTATTGAGAACTCGAAACCTTGGTTCTCCATTTTACCGATGTTGGTGAAGAGAACCGGTGCATAGTTGACTCCGGCAATCACGTTGATCTTGTTCAGCAAGTCCTTGGTATAGCGTTTATAGTAATCCATAGAACCATAGATGCGGTTGTTCAGGAAGCCGAAATCGAGACCGACGTTGTAAGTCGTCGTTGTTTCCCATTTGATATCGCTGTCGAAACCATCCGGACGGTAAGTGTGATACCATTTGTCACCGAACTGATAGCAAGATTCAGGATAAGAAACGGTAAATGTACTCATGTAAGGATAGTCATTGATGATGTCTTGCTGTCCGGTCACACCGTAGCTCAAACGTAGTTTCAGGTCGGAGATGATATCCGAATCACGCAGGAAGTCTTCCTGGTTGATACGCCATCCCAAGGCTACTGAGGGGAATATGCCCCAACGGTTGTCTTTGTTGAAGCGTGATGATGCATCCGAACGTAAAGTGGCGGTGATCATGTAGCGGTCATTATAAGAGTAGTTGGCACGACCGTAGAATGACAACAGGTAATATTCCGATTCATTATGCTTTGGAGAAGCCAGTTCGTTGCCTGCCGGATCATTGGTAGTCGAGTCATACCGTTTCCAGAAATGTTGCCAGCCGTAACCTCCCATTACACTCAGTGCATGTTTCTCTGCAAATGTGTGGGTATAGTTGCCATAGAAGTCCAACAGATAGTTACGTTTTTGTTGCTTGCCGTACTGAGCCAGTCCGGTACCGTCTTTTTGGTTCTGTGTGTACATCATTCCTGCCTTTTCGGGAACATCTTTATGGTATTTGCTGGTCAGTCCGTCATAACCTAAGTTCAGGTTGAAACGAAGATCTTCCAGTCCGTGAACTTTATAATCGATGGTAGCATTACCCATGAAGCGTGTCAAGTTGTTTTTCATGTTCTGCAATTCGATTTGGGCTACGGGATTGTCAGTCTGGATAGCCATAGGAGAATTGCCGTTCATCCAAATGAAATAACCCAGTCCCGGATCTTCCGAAGCAGTTGCGCTTCCTGTCATTACAGGGCGTGTCGGGTCATAGCTGACAGCATTGCCAACAACACTGTTATCCACTTTGTGATTATTCTCTTTGGAGAATTTTCCGTTCACATCGATGCTCAAGTGCTTATCGAAGAACTTGCTTCCGAAGCCGACACTTGCAGTCAGACGTTCGTATTTGTTGGTACGGATGATACCGTCCTGATTGGTGTAACCGATAGAAGCACGGTAAGGAGTCTCTGGGTTGACGCTTCCTGCTACAGATACGTTATGTTCCTGTCCGAAAGCCGTGCGGTAGATCTCGTCCTGCCAGTCGGTGGAAGTATTGCCAAACTGGGGTTGTGCAGGCACGCCTGTCACGGTCGGTACGAAAGCTTTGAACTCTTCTGCAGTCAGTACATCCATCTTGTCCGTTTTGGAACTTACGGAGAAGTTGCCCGTATAATTTACTCTGACTCCATTGTTAGAACCTTTTTTGGTCGTAATGATGATAACACCATTAGAAGCACGTGAACCGTAGATAGCTGTGGCCGAAGCATCTTTCAACACTGTGAAGGTTTCGATGTCGCTTGGGTTGATAGAACCGATAAGGTTGCTTGACCCTTCGATGGTAGAGTTGTCCACCGGAATACCGTCGATAACGATCAACGGGTCGTTGGAAGCAGAAAGTGAGGCACCGCTTCGAATACGGATTGTGGCTCCTTCACCCGGGGCACCGCTGCCCGGTACGACATTCACACCGGCTACCTTGCCGACCAATGCATCTTGTGCAGTAGTCTGGTTGCCGATCTTTTCCTGCTTGATGGCAATCACCGATCCGGTGGCATCCGATTTCTTCACCGAACCGTAACCGATAACTACTACATCATCCAGCACTTGTGTGTCTTCTTTTAAAGTGATTACTAGTTGTTTGTCTGCTTTTACTTCCTGCGGTGTATAGCCGATGTAGGTGATAGCAAGGGTGGCATCCGGGCTTACCATCAACCGGAAGTTACCATCGAAGTCCGTGATGGTACCGTTTGTCGTATTTTTCTCGATAACGTTTGCCCCGATAATGGGTTCTCCATTAGAATCTTTAATATGTCCTTGCACCGTCATCTGTTGTGCAAACACATTTGCTGAGAGTAACATGCCCATCAGCATGCATAGCAAGGAGCGGATATTGCCCCATCGTGATTGATTTTGAATCATAATAAATTAGAGTTTAAAGAACAATAAATTTTTAGGTTCGATATGCAGATTGCATATATTGTTGAGGCAAAAGTATGGATAAGAATAATCAAAGAAAAAGGCCAAGCCTGAAATAGTAGTAGATAGATTAATTAATTATTTGATAATTAAAGGTTTTAGGTTTTACTTATTTGATATTTTAGTAGTGGGAAGTAGTATGGTAAGACGTTCTTTTTGTGTTGAAAAGGGGGCTGGTTAGTAGGAAAAAGGTCCTTTTTTAGAAAATATCTGTATGAATGATAAGCTTATCTTCCATACAGATATATATGTTGTTTTTACCATGTGACAGTTACTTCGTCTGAGTTTTCAAGATCAATCGTGAAAATCCTAGGCATGGAGGAGAATGTTTCAGAAGTAGAATTATCAATCTCACTCGGACATAATTTCACAAAGTATTTCTTCTTTTGGATATCACTTACCTTGAATGATACATTTCTGGAACAAATACAATCGGCAGAAGCGACGATATACACGTCTTCCTTGATAATAATAGTGTCACCTGATTGCTTAGCTCCTATCTGCATCCGTTCATATCCGCAATTGGTCTGTAGGTTTTTGTGTTCTGCTTTAAGAATGCCTTCTGCCTGCAACTTTACATAAAACGACTCTTGTTCCGTTTCGTCTGTCCGGGTACGGTTCAAGCAATCAGTTACGTTCAATTCGGTAACTGCCAAAGTTTTGTTTACCGGTGGTTCGATGGTGTCCGTCTTCTCATCATTACTATTGCATCCGATCATCAAGGCGGCAGCAAGCAAGAACATTGACGATAAAAATAGATTTTTCATGGTATTTCCTCCATTTTTTAGTTAATCCGACAAATATAACACTTTATGTTTTAAATGCTTGCAGTTGGTGCATGAATTTATGTCACAACATGGAATTTGATAAAAAGTATGTATCTTCCATACGTACTCCTATTGGCCTATATTCCTGACTTGATTGTCGAAATCATCCCGGTTATTGATTGCTGCGTTTCGGTATTTCACCCGGTAATTATAGATGGTGGAAGGTGAACGGCGTAGGAACTCTGCTATTTTGATGGAGTCACCAATGCCTAGACGGATCAGTGCGAAGATACGCAGCTCTGTATTCAGTAACTCATCTTGCTTGAGGTCTATCCGTTTGTCTTCTTGCAGGAGAGCATTGAACTGTTTCACGAAGTCCGGGAATATTTTTAGAAAAGCGGAGTCAAAGCTTTCATAAAAGGCATCCAAGTCATTTTTCAGGAAAGAAGGCTTGCGGAGTGCCTTCATTACTTCGTTTGCTCCTCCGTTGCGGGCTATGTTATTCAGATTGTTCCTGTATTCTTCTACTTTGTTGATATAGGTAGAACATAAGTCCATATAGTAACCGATATACGCCTCTTTGATGTTGTTGGATTCTTGCAGGCACGTATTGGTATAAGTCAGTTTGCTGTTTACCTCTTTCAGTTCCTCGTTCACCTGGGCGAGTTGATGTTTGGCATCGGATACTTTCTTCTTATTTTTATAAACAATAAAAATGGTAACCAATAAGCAGACTGAAAGTAAACTGATACCAGTGATCAAAAGATAAAGTTGTCTGCGTTTCTCTTTCATCATCTGATCATGCGATTGCTGGATGATGGGAAGCAGGCGTGTGATGGAATGTATGTTCACTCTTGAATTTACGTTCAGTGCATCTCCCATGGCATAGTTGATATAACTGTATGCCCGTTCGATATCTCCTGTTTCGAAAAGCAAGTTTGCCAAGCGATGGAGGGAGGTATGTTTGTGAGTTGCCGTCTTTACATCATTGATAGCACTGAGTGTATAGTAATAAATCGTCTTCTCCGGTTCGTTTTGTTCCTGATAAGAAGAGGCGATCATATAGGCTAATACAGCCTGTTGCTGTAACGAGGTGCCCGGTTCGTGAAACCGTTGGAGCAGGAGTTCGATAGCCCTCTCGTTTTGTTGCTTGTTTTGCAATGCTTCGACTTCGGAATATAAGTAGTCGCTTGATTTCGGGTCTAAAATATCCTTTCTTTTCTGTAGGTATTCCAATCCTTTCTTCGTATAGTTCTTTTTCAACGAATCTTCTATGGCGATGGAGGCCATTGCCCGGTATAAGGAGCGGTACAGGTAATAATATTTCGGCAGCGAAGTAGAATCTACTTCCTCAGGAATGATTTTGTCCAAAACATCGGAACATTCCTTGAACATGCCGGCAATCAAGTGTACCTCCGCCCAGTCCAGGTCGCTGTCGATAGCCTGTTCGGTAAGTCGGTTTTTCGTCACCAGTTGCCGCTTGATGTTGGCATAAAAGAAGGCAGAGTCATTGTTGTAGTTGTAATAATCGGAATATAACTTATCCAATATCATATAAAGATTCTCCGGTGTGTTGGCATTCGCTGCCAATTTCTTGATGCTTTGCAGGTGTTGCTCTTTATTCTGCTCATAGTCTGCCTTATGGCTCAATGTTTCATCCAATTCTTTCAATGTAGCTTCCACGGGAAGCTTGTCTGAACTGGCAGGTGTACATGACACGGTAAAACTGGATAATATAATAAGTAGAAACCAGACGCTTTTCATCTTAAAAATATTAGTTCTGCAGTTACTTTGTTTTCCCCTTTTATCATTTGTTTAATACACATTGGAACAGTACTTTATTACTTCTTCTTTATGTGTCCGTAAAAGTATGAAATATTTTTCTATTTACCATCATTTCTCCAGTTCCATTTTATCAATATGACGGATTCTCACTTGGATTTCATTTATTATACCGTTCAGGGCAGATTGACGAGACTGGTAAAGGGATGGATATGAAGGGCTATTCGGAAACATCAAGAATTCCGTAATTATTTTCTATTATTGTATGTGAATTGAACGTGTTCTCCCATCCTTGTCCTTTATTTCCCAACAAATTAGTCCCTTTTAAAAAGATATTCCCGGTAACATGTACTTCGGCATCAAACTGGCAATCGAAAAAGTCCATAAAACCTTGAAAAACATTGTCTTTCATTATAAATGGCATTTGATTATGTACACCGGCTTCGTAGACAGCATCATTGGTAATCATATTCCCGGAAAAATCCAAACCTTGTCGGAACCAACAAAAATTCAGATATAAGGTATTGATGATGCATTTGTTGATTGTTACACTTGAATGTGTTTCTAATGCTACAAGATCGAGGGTTCCAATAATGGACTGTTCAATTACAATAGGAGAAAAGAAGTTATCCACCTTATCATATTTCATGTCAGGGAAGGTTTTCAAAGTTTCTCTATCGATTTTTTCTATGTATTGTTTCTCAATTCTTATCATAATATATTTCCATAATTTTAGCTGTGTATTTTGGAGACTATAAATAAACATTCTTAAAATACATTCCCTTTAATCCATAGGCTTTCATTGCAGTTACTGTGTCCAATCCAACAATTATTAATAGATTTTTCTGCCCATAGGAACCAAAAGCCCATTTAGAACGGCATATAAAATCATTGGTATCTATTGAAAAATCGGGAGCTTTATAAGAGGGAACTGATCCGATAACCTCGTCATAGCTTCCACAGCAACTTCGTTTATTAATAAATTCAACTCCTCTGCGGCTGTAATCTAATTCATAAATATCCTGTGGCATGAAAAAATAAAATCCTACAGATTTAGTTAATGCAATGAAAGTCAAATTTGGATATTCCCTTTCATCACAAAAGCTCTTAAACCTCTCAGACACGATACAAAATCCGTCATAAGTGTAAAACATATCTCCTTTTTTTTTCGGGACTTTGTACATGCTATCCGGTATTTTTTCAATTGTATTATGACAGACAGGACATGTACCTGGACGAGTTTTATTATCATCATACATGTGTTTAATATTATATGCATAAATTATATTTGCTACTAACTTTTCCATAATTGACATTTCTTGATTGATGTTATAATTAGACTATACTTTAATTTTTGTTTATTAAGGTCGCCACAGTTTTATAATATTATTGTTCCTGTAAAAATCTAGTCTTGCATCCCAATATTTGAAAAGTTAACGTTGTTTTCAAAATTACAAATAATGTATAAGAATTCCAATCATTTAGAGAACTAATTATGCTTTATTAACGCGGTGGAGGCCGATTAGGTTGTAAGAAGGGCAAATAGATACTTATCATATGCATAACTGCCCATTTACTATTGTCGATTTTAGTGGCAATAAGGAACGTTATAGGAGGGGAGAAATTCACTAAAAAA
>OGOG01000498.1_pt1 | contig 44545 bp, 42 predicted proteins | sample 1552581 | NCBI WGS metagenome assembly OGOG01 (sample SAMEA2580152, study PRJEB22360) | human gut metagenome | biome: human gut; feature: human-associated habitat; material: faeces | place: Denmark | collected 2008/2010 | reverse complement strand
CGCGAGCTGGGTTCAGAACGTCGTGAGACAGTTCGGTCCCTATCTGTTGCGGGCGTAAGAGATTTGAAGGGAGCTGTCCTTAGTACGAGAGGACCGGGATGGACGTACCTCTGGTGCACCAGTTGTCCTGCCAAGGGCATAGCTGGGTAGCTATGTACGGACGAGATAAACGCTGAAAGCATCTAAGCGTGAAACTCTCCCTAAGATGAGATCTCTCATCCATTATGGAGTAAGGGCCCAGAAAGACGATCTGGTTGATAGGCCGGAGGTGGAAGCGCGGTAACGTGTGCAGCTGACCGGTACTAATAGCCCGAGGGCTTGACCTACAATTTGCAGGCAATCTTAGCCTTCTCCGTTCACTTCTTTATTGTTCGGTTTTGAAGGTGCAAACCTTCAATTGAATAGTTGGTGCTGATTAGGGCGAGGGTCCACCCGTTCCCATCCCGAACACGGAAGTTAAGCTCGCTTCTGCTGACAATACTTGGCTGGAGACGGCCCGGAAAGATAGGTAGCGCCAACACAACAGCCCCACGACATTTGTCGTGGGGCTGTTGCTTTTTGGTTTACTTTTGGGTCATATGGTAGTGAGTTTTTGCTGAACTTGATTGAACAAAAGCACCCGCAAGGGTGCTTTTTATGGCTGTAAGGGGGCTTTTTATGGCCGTTTTGACTTGCTGAAGTTCCAGCCTTTCGGGCCTTTTGGCCAGTTGCTCATGTAGATAGAATAACACAATAATGGGATATATAGTAGAACAAAATAGGCGCCAATGAAAAAATAGGCGAAAAGAGTGATAGAATGAGTTGGGGGAAAGATGTAGGCTAAGACGAGCATAGCGATGATCGCAGCCAAATTGAGTACCCGCAGTGCCTGGAATAGCCGCATATGCCGGGGGGCACCGCAGTATTTCATATGGCTGTAAGGCAGCAGTATGCGATACCACAGAGAGCGCGTTTTATCATATTGGCGTATTTCCCGGTGGCTCATTTTGAACTGATATGCGTCCTCGATTCCGGAGCGAAGTATTCCGCCACATTGCAGGGCAAAGAAAATGAAAACGATACACAGTTTATCTAAGGGCATGGGCGCCTCCTGTTCCTGGTCGGTTACAATTTCGCCCAGTACCCCTCCGCCAGCGCGCCATATATCGCCGGGCAGGGGAGGGTATCCGCAAAGGGCTGCAGCGCTGCGGCGGGATCCTCCAGCACATCTGCCTGATTGATAAACAGCACATCGAAGCCGCCCTCTTTCGCCAGCACCCGGGCGGCAATGGCCGGGGTGATGACCGCCTCCGGGGAGACCTCCGCCAATGATGCGTACAGCTCCGGGCGGTGGGCGGCGTCCTGTATGGGCTGTCCCAGCGCGGAGGCACCGAATACGCAGACGGTGCGGTTTCGTTCCGGTGGCAGTACTGGTTCCCAGGCGGCGTGGGCCTTGGCGGGCAGGCGCTTGGAGCCGTCGGCCTCCACCAGCACAAAGTCCGCGGCGTACTGCCAGCCGGGGAAGTCCGGGGCGGTCAGTTTGCCCTCCGGGTTATAGGACCCGGCGCAGACGATGGGGCTGTGGGCAAAGCCATCACACAGCTCCGCTGCGGTGGCGGCGAAGGGACACCAGTTCGGGCGCATGATGTGGGTGGTGGTGGACACCAGCACCGTGCCGCGGTGGGACAGTTCCTGTGCCAGCACGCGCAACAGGGAGGTCTTGCCGCCGCTGCCGATCACCGCGGTCAGGCCGGGACGAATCCCCAGCAGTTCCCATAATTCCATGCCTGTCACCACCTTTCATACCCATTGTACCACAGAAATTCCCCGCCGTAAACCTCTTGACAGGGATGACTTGTAGTGCTAAACTGTGAAAAGTAAGAAAAGTTATACCAATCCAACCGAAAGGAATGAGGATATGAGCAGAGAGGATCGCTACTTTATGAGCAGCGTCAAGATCGGCCCTAAGGGACAGATCGTTATCCCCAAGGAGGCGCGGGATATGTTCGGCCTGCAGCCGGGAGATACGCTGGTGCTGATGGCGGACAAGAAAAAGGGCCTGGCACTGCAGACCGTGGATAAGCTGAACCCGCTGATGAAGACGGTATTTAACAGTCTGTCCAGCGGGGAAGAGGAGGCGGAGGACGAATGAACGTACTGGAGGTACAGGGCCTGACCAAGCGCTACCCGGCGTTTACGCTGAATGGGGTGTCCTTTGACGTGCCGCAGGGCGCGGTGATGGGATTTATCGGCCGTAACGGCGCAGGCAAGAGCACCACGCTGAAGTCCATTCTGGGTATGGTACACCCGGACGCGGGTGCGGTCAGGGTATTCGGCATGGACTACGCGGAGAATGAGCGCACTATCCGGCGTGAGCTGGGCGTGGTGCTGGGGGGGATCGATTTCTATCCCAAAAAGAAGATCAAGACCATCACAGACGTGACCCGCAGGTTTTATAACAACTGGGACGAGGAAAAATACCGCCACTATTTGGAGCTGTTCCATATTGATGAGAGCAAGCGGGTGGATCAGCTTTCCAGCGGCATGAAGGTCAAGTACATGATCGCCTTGGCGCTGAGCCACAATGCCCGGTTGCTGATACTGGACGAACCCACCAGCGGCCTTGACCCGGTGAGCCGCGACGAGCTGACGGAGCTGCTGCGCCGGGTGGTGGCGGATGGTACGCGCAGCGTGCTGTTTTCCACCCACATTACCTCCGATCTGGAGAAGTGTGCCACCCACATTGCCTTTATCAAGGACGGCGAGCTGCAATATACCGGTTCTCTGGACGATTTCCGCACCCACTACAAGGACGTGGGCGCTACGCTGGAGGATATCATCGTGCACGTGGAAAGGAGGCCGCTGGATGAAGGCGCTATTATATAAGCAGCTGCGGCTGGTGTGCCACCCCATGACGCCGGTATTCTGCCTGTTCGGTTTCATGGTCATCATTCCAAACTACCCCTACACTGTCATCTTTTTCTATGTGATGCTGGGGCTGTTTTTCACCTTTCTGAATATGCGGGAGCAGAAGGACCTGTACTACACGGCGCTGCTGCCTGTTCCCAAACGGGACGCGGTGAAGGCCGGCTGTCTGTTCACGGCGCTGATCGAGCTGCTGTCGCTGGCGGTGCTGGTGCCCTGCGCCCTGCTGGCGGTCCGCTTGCAGCCGGGGAAGGACAACCTGGTAGGGCTGGATCCCAATCTGGCGCTGTTTGCCGCCGGGTTCCTGCTGTATGCGGTGTTCAATGCCGTTTTTCTGCCGTCGTTTTACGCGAACGGCTACAAGGTGGGCGTGGCATTTGTCAAGGCGATCATTCCCACCACGCTGGCGATGATCGTGTTTGAGGCGCTGCCCCATGTTCCCGGCCTCATGTGGCTGGACGATATGGACGCGGCCACGCAGGTGCGTCTGCTGCCGTATTTCGTCGCCGCCGTGCTGCTCTACGGCATCGGCACGGTGCTTACGTTCCGGAGGGCGGCGGCGCAGTATGAAAAAGTGGATATGTGACATGAAAACGACCGGCGTGAGCCGGTCGTTGCTTTATTAGATCATCCAGTAGGGAGGCTGAGGAGTTTGCCCCTCGGGTAGGGGAATGACCACGTCTGTCCGCACGTCGCCGTACAACGTCTTGTGCTGCGCCATGATATTTTCCAACGGTTCGACAGTGCCACACAGCAGCGCCTGCCAGACCATGCCGCAGGTGGACATGATATAGGCGGGAGTGAACCCATTGCGAATATAAAACTGGATACGCCGCAGACGCAGTGCGTTTTCCACGTCACTGCCTCCTGGCACAGGAAACTCCGCCTCCGCTACCAGAGGCCGTCCCTGCTGCTCCAGCCGCGAAAGCATATCACTGCCCAGCCCTTCATTACGACGAGCGCGTGTGGTTCCCAGATAGTCCAGCAGTACCAGTGGTATTGTCGTATTTTTCCACAGGGCGGCGTAACTCAGCAGCTCATCTTCGTCAAACAGTCCCCATACCTCGTAACGTCCTTCCTCCAGCAGACGGAGAATATCGGGCAGAGGCTTGCGTTCCTGCGGGACAAAAGCCTCGGATAGCTGGTCGTGATACCAGCGGGGGTATTCCTCTGCGGTTAACAGGCGAAAATTCATAGACGTTCCTCCTTCAACAGTCGCTGTATATCCTCCGGCAGGGGCGCGGTCACATCGATGACCGCGCCGGTGAGGGGATGCATCATCCGCAGGTGATAGCTGTGCAGCGCCGGGCGGGCGATCAGGGCCCGGTCCTCTGTACCGTAGAGCCAGTCACCGGTCAGCGGGTGGCCGATGGCGGCCATGTGGACCCGCAGCTGATGCGTGCGTCCGGTGGTAGGCGTCAGGCGCAGCAGCGCACGGTCCTGAGAGGCCGCCAGCACCTCATAGTGGGTGTGGGCGGGTTGACCCAGGGGGTCGGCCTGCCGCTTCAGCAGCGAGCTCTCAGCGCGTCCTATGGGCAGATCAATGTCGCCCTCTGCCGGGGAGGGGATGCCCTCGCACACGGCCCGGTACTCCCGCCGGAAATCGTCCGTGTGCAGCATGGCCATACATCGGGCATGGATGAAGCCGGTCTTTGCCACGGCCATAACGCCGGTAGTGCCGCGGTCCAGCCGGTTCACCGCATGGAAGCAGCTGCTGTGGAGATAGTGTGCCGCGGCGCCGGCAATGGTGGCTGTTTCCTCTGTCAGCGCCGCCGGATGCACGGCAATGCCGGCGGGCTTGTTGATAAGCAGCAGGTCCTCATCCTCGTACAGGATATCCAGAGGGAAGTCCACCGGCCGGATGTGTGGGTGTTCTCCCGGCAGATCGGATACGTCCGCCGCCAGCACATCTCCGGGGCACGGCACGAAGCGTACGGTGACGGGCGCACCATTGACGGTGATGGCCTGCCGGAATTTCAACCGACTGAGAAAGCTGCCGGAGATGCCCCACAGGTGCAGCAGCAGCTGTTTTACAGGCTGACCAGCCTCCGCTTCAATGACGGTATGGGTCAGAACACGCATGGACGGCACCTCCTCTTGCTCTTGAATGAAATTAGTATAGCAGAATTTATGGGAATATGGTATACTAACTTCACAAAACGTGAAAGCGAGGGCTTTTTATGGCATCCAAGGTATACTTCGCCGACTTGCGGGCCGACGTGCATGAAAATCTCCAGCAGAAGCTGACCCGCCTGATGAAGACCGCCGGTATGGGCGATATCGACTTTCGGGATAAGTTCGTGGCCATCAAGCTGCACTTCGGCGAGCCGGGAAACCTGGCGTTCCTGCGTCCCAACTGGGCGCGGACCGTGGCGGATTTTGTGAAGGAAAGGGGCGGTAAGCCGTTCCTCACCGACTGCAACACCCTGTATGTGGGCGGGCGCAAGAACGCCCTGGACCACATGGACAGCGCCATGCTCAACGGCTTCAACCCCATGACCACCGGCTGCCAGATCATCATCGGCGACGGGCTGAAGGGCAGCGATGAGGTGGAGGTTCCCGTGGTCGGCGGCGAGTATGTGAAGAACGCCAAGATCGGCCGCGCCGTTATGGACGCCGATGTGTTTATCTCTCTGACTCATTTTAAGGGACATGAAGAGGCCGGCTTCGGCGGCTGCCTGAAAAATATCGGCATGGGCTGCGGCAGCCGTGCCGGCAAGATGGAACAGCACAACGCGGGCAAGCCCCACGTGGCACAGAAGCACTGTATCGGCTGCGGCCAGTGCCGGAAGATCTGCGCCCACGGCGCGCCGATCATCGAAAACGGCAAGGCCTATATCGATCACGACAAATGCGTGGGCTGCGGCCGCTGCATCGCAGTCTGTCCCAAGGACGCGGTGCGGATCAACTGGGACGAGACCACCGCCAATCTGAACTGCAAGATCGCCGAATACACCAAGGCGGTGGTGGACGGCCGCCCCTGCTTCCACATCTCGCTGGTCATCGACGTGTCCCCCAACTGCGACTGCCGTCCCGAGAACGACATGGCCATCGTGCCCAACGTGGGCATGTTCGCCTCCTTCGACCCGGTGGCCCTGGATATGGCCTGTGTGGACGCCGTCAACGCCCAGACGCCCCTGCGGGGCTCCGCCGCCGATGACGCGCACGCCAAGGCCCATGTGCATGACCACTTTCAGCGCCTGCACCCGGACACCAACTGGCGCAGCTGTCTGGAGCACGGCGAGAAGATCGGCATCGGCACCCGGGAGTATGAGTTGATCAAGATATAAAAAGCGGAAAGCCACCCGTCCGGGTGGCTTTCCTTATGTATTTATTCCGCATCATCTGCGGACGTTTCCTCTGAGGCGTTCTCGTCCTCCGGGTCGTCGATGTGGGCGAACCACTCCCGGTAGCGGTGCATATCCTTGGCGAACAGCTGCCCGTTGCTGGGCGGTGTGTAGGTGATGGCGTTGGCCCCGGCGGCAATGGTGGACAGGATCGTCTCCTCCGTGGGACCGCCGGTGGCGATAACGGGCAGCTCCGGATAGCGGGCCCGGATTTCCGCCACAATGGCGGGCGTCCTGTCCGCACCGGAGACGTTCACAAAATCGATGCCCGCCGCCAGCTTGCTCTCCAGGTCCACTTTTTCCGACACCACCGTATAGACCACCGGGATCTCCACGGTGGCCTTGATAGCCCGGATGGTATCGTCGTCAATGAACGTGTTGCACACCACGCCGAAGGCGCCCTGGTGCTCAGCAAAAGCGGCGATGTGGGCCGAACGCTGGCCCTTGGTCAGACCGCCGCCTACGCCAACGAACACCGGCACATCGGACACGCCGATAATAGCCTGGGTAATGCCTGCCTGGGGCGTAAAGGGATATACGGCGATGACCGCATCGGCGTTGATATTCTTAATGATGGCCACGTCGGTGCTGAATACAAGCGACTTGATACGCCGGCCGAATACGCGGATGCCGCTGCATTTGCTGATACAGTGGGGCACGGTCAACGCGTGCTTACGCAGGGTGCCTTCGTAAGTGGGAACGTACTTCTTCACATTGCCTTCCTTTCCAGTGGGTTGATTTTTCCTTATTGAAAACATTATAGCAGAAAAAGCAACTCATGTAAATAAAAGTGGGCGCATTTTTAACAGTTCGTTAACATTGACTATCGCGGAGAAAAGTGCCGGATAACGACGCTCCGGGACGAAACAGCGGGCCATCCGTCGGATGGCCCGCTGCGCTTATACGTTTGCCAGATAGTCCCGGCACTTGTTGTTGGCTTTTCGGGCCACCAGTTCCTCATCCACAGTGACAAGATGCCCCTGCCGCACGGTGACGCGTCCCTGCACCACGGTGTAGTCCACCGGCCCCCGGACACCCACAGTACCCAGCACAGAGCCGGCGTCCTGATCACAGCCTACCAGCTCCAGCCGGCGGCTGTCGATCATGAACAGATCGGCGCACTTGCCCACGGACAGCTGCCCGATGTCGTCCCGGCCCAGCAGCCGCGCACTGCCCCGGGTGGCCATTTTGAGGATGTCATAGCCGGTGGGAGCCTGACGGCTGGCGTGCAGCCGGTGCAGCAAGAAGGCTACCCGCAGTTCCTCCAGCAGGCTTGAGCCGTCGTTGCTGGCGCTGCCGTCCACCGCCAGACCTACCGGCACACCCAGAGCCAGCATTTCCGGGATGCGGGCCACGCCGCTGGCGAGCTTCATGTTGCTGATGGGGCAGTGCGCCACGCCGGTACCTGTCCGGGCCAGCAGCCGCAGCTCCTCGTCGTTGAAGTGTATGCCGTGGGCAAACCACACATCGTCGCCCAGCCAGCCCAGCCGCGCCATGTATTCCAAAGGCCGGATGCCCTCGCGCTGCAGCATGAAGTTCTCCTCGTCCTTCGTTTCGCACAGGTGGGTGTGCAGCCGAACGTGGTACTGTCGGGCCAGGATAGCGCTCTGACGCAGCAGCTCCGCCGACACAGAGAAGGGGGAACAGGGGGCCAGTGCCACACGGCACATGGCACCGTAGCTGTCATCGTGGTATTTCTCGATACAGCGGACGCTGTCTGCCATGATCTCGTCTACCGTCTGCACCACGCTATCCGGCGGCAGGCCGCCGTCCTTGACGCTCAGGTCCATGCTGCCCCGGCTCATGTAGAGGCGAATGCCCAGCTCCCGTGCGGCGCTGCGCTGTGCGCCCAGCAGGTCACCGCTATGGGCGGGAAAGACGTAGTGGTGGTCGAAGCAGGTGGTGCAGCCGTGTTTCATCAGCTCGCCCATGCCGGTCAGGCTGGACAGCCGGATCACATCCTCGTCCAGGTTTTTCCAGATCTCATACAGGGTCTTCAGCCAGTCAAACAGCTCCATGTTCTGCACCTGCGGCAGATTGCGGGAGAATACCTGATAGAGGTGGTGATGGGTATTGACCAGGCCGGGGTAACAGAGCATATGGCTGCCGTCGATGACCTCGTCGGCGCTGATGTCCAGCGCCGTGCCGATGGACTTGATGAAGCCGTCCTCGCAGTAGATATCCGCGTTTTGCAGGACGCGGTCGCCGTCGTCGCAGGTGACCAGCTGGTGAATGTTCTTAATGAGCAGGGTGGACACGGTAATTCCTCCTTATGGTGATAGATGGGTAGGAAAAAAGAGCAGGCCGCAAAGCGGCCTACTCTTTTCATTATCAGGTCAGCGTTCCTCGCGGAAGTAGGAGAGACCGAGGGACGCAGGGGGCTGATCCTCCCGCTTTTTACGCAGGGACACGATGATCAGCACGATCAGAGTGATGACGTAGGGCAGCATCTTGTACAGCTCCTTGACAGCCATCTGTGCGCCGGTGGGCAGATAGATATTCAGAATGTACAGACCACCAAACAGGATGGAGGCCAGAATACTGACATTGGGACGCCAGATGGTGAAGATGACCAGCGCGATGGCCAGCCAGCCGCGGTCACCGAAGGCGTTGTTGGACCACACGCCGTTAGCGTAGTCCATGACGTAGTACAGTCCGCCCAGGCCCGCGATCATGGAGCCGATGCAGGTGGCCAGGTACTTGTACTTGGTGACGTTGATGCCAGCGGCGTCGGCGGTAGAGGCGCTCTCGCCCACGGCGCGCAGGTGCAGGCCGGGACGGGTGTGGTTCAGGAAGTAGGAGGCGCCCAGGGCGATGATGATGGCCACATAGGCCAGGAAGCCGTAGGACAGGAACAGCTCTCCGAACCAGCCGGTGCTGTCGGCGCCGGGCAACGTGGTCTTGAAGTACAGACTGGTGTTGGCCAGGGCGATGGAGGGAACCTCACTGTTGGTCAGCTTGATGAGGGAGCCACCGAAGAAGTTGCCCACGCCCACGCCGAAGGTGGTCATAGCCAGACCGGTGACGTTCTGGTTGGCGCGGAGGGTGACGGTCAGGAAGCAGTACAGCAGACCCATCAGCAGGGAGCCCAGCAGGGAGCACAGAATGGGGATCATGATGGCCAGAAAGCCGTTCAGCTGCCCGCCGGCGGCCTGCTCGTAGAAGAACGAGCCGATAACGCCGCTGATGCCGCCCACGTACATGATGCCGGGGATACCCAGGTTCAGGTTGCCGGACTTTTCTGTCAGAATTTCACCGGTACTGCCGAACAGCAGGGGAATACCCTGCATGACCGCGCGGGGGAAGAAGGATATAAAGTTAAAGCCCATCCGTCACGCCTCCTTTTTGCTGCTCTTGCGCAGAGTGACCTTGTAGGTGATGAAGAACTCGGTAGCAATGATGAAGAACAGGATGATACCGGTCAGAATATCCGCGAAGGACTGGTTCAGGCTGAAGGCGGTGGAGATCTCGCTGGCACCGCGATCCATGGTCACCAGCAGCAGGGAGGCGGCAATCATGATGAAGGGGTTGAACTTGGACATCCAGGACACCATGACGGCGGTAAAGCCGCGGCTGTCCACGATGGTGGTGGTCAGGGTGTGGCTGATCCCGGCGGTCAGGATATATCCCATCAGGCCGCAGATCGCGCCGGAGAGTACCATGGTGCGGATGATCACGCGATCCACCTTGATACCGGCATAGCTGGCGGTGCGCTGGCTCTCGCCAACGACGGCGATCTCATAACCGTGCTTGCTGTATGTGAGATAGATATACATCATGCCGGTCAGCAGTGCGACCACCAGAATGGGGAGCAGCTGTGCCTGTCCGCCGATGCGGGGCAGCCAGCCGGCCTCGGAAGCCTGGTTGATGATGCCGATCTTACCGGCGCCTTTGGGCACCTCCCATATGATGATAAAGTAGGAGGCCAGCTGCATGGCGATGTAGTTCATCATCAGGGTGAACAGCGTCTCGTTGGTGTTCCATCTGGCCTTGAAGAAGGCGGGCAGGAAGCCCCATACGGCGCCGGCCAGCAGCGCGGCCGCCAGAGAGATGACGATCAGCAGGAAATTGGAGACCTTGCCGCCCAGCAGGATCATGCAGGTGGTGGTGGCCAGGCAGCCGATCAGGGTCTGCCCCTCGGCGCCGATGTTCCAGAAGCGCATCTTGAATGCGGGCGTTACCGCTAAGGAGATACCCAGCAAGACGGCAACATTCTGTCCGGTGACCCAGATTTTACGGGAGGTGCCGAAGGCACCCTTGAGGATCGTGCCGTAGACGGCGATGGGATCCTGACCGGTCAGCAGAGTGGTGATCAGTCCGCAGAACACCAGTGCCAGCAGCAGGATACCGCCGCGGATCAGCAGTGCCTTGGGCAGAGGCAGCGCATCGCGCTTGGAAATATGAAAGAGCGAACCTTTTTTATTCATCTGCCTTGCCTCCTTCCACGCGGGTCATCAGCGCGCCCACTTCCAGCTTGTTGGTCTTGCGGCCGTCCACCACGCCGGAGACCTGACCGCCGCAGAGCACCACGATGCGGTCACACAGTTCCAGCAGCACGTCCAGGTCCTCGCCCACATACACAACGGCGACGCCCTTCATTTTCTGCTCGGTGAGCAGGTTGTAAATGGTATATGAGGTGTTGATGTCCAGACCACGGACAGCGTAGGCGGTCATCAGCACGGAGGGCTGCTGGGCGATCTCACGGCCCACCAGCACCTTCTGCACGTTACCGCCGGACATACGGCGGACGGGGAAGTTGGTGCTGGGCGTGACGACCTCCAGCTCCTGCCAGATGCGCTGTGCCAGCGCCTCAGGATTTTTGCGGTCCAGGAAAATGCTGGCACCCTTGCGCCAGGAGCGGAGCATCATGTTGCCGGTCATGCCCATGGAGCCTACCAGACCCATGCCCAGACGATCCTCGGGGACAAAGCTCATGGCCACGCCGCTCTTGCGGATGTCCATGGGATCCATGCCCACCAGATTTTTCTCCTCGTTGGTCTCCGGGGAGATATAGGTCACGGTGCCGGAGCTGACGGGATACAGGCCCGCGATGGACTCCAGCAGTTCACGCTGGCCGGAACCGGCAATACCCGCTACGCCCAGCACCTCGCCGGCGTTAACAGTAAAGCTCACGTTGTCCAAACGCTTGACGCCCAGCTCGTCGAACACGGTCAGCCCCTCGATCTTCAGCCGGGGCTCCACATTCACGGGGGTGGGGCGGTTGATATTCAACGACACGCTGTGACCCACCATCATGTCGGTCAGGGACTGCTGGTCGGCGTCCTTGGTCAGCACGTCGCCTATGTATTCGCCCTTGCGGAGCACGGCCACCCGGTCGGATACGTCCAGCACCTCGTGGAGCTTGTGGGTGATGATGATGAGGGACTTGCCGTCGGCCTTCATGTTGCGCATGACGGCGAACAGCTTGTCCGTCTCCTGCGGGGTCAGCACGGCGGTGGGCTCGTCCAGGATCAGAATATCGGCACCGCGGTACAGCACCTTGACGATCTCCACGGTCTGCTTTTGGGAAACAGACATATCATAGATCTTCATGTCCGGGTCGATATCGAAACCGTACTTGTCGCAGATGTCCTTGACCTTTTGACGTGCATTGTTCAGGTCAAGCTTGCCCTCCAGGCCGAGGATGATATTCTCGGTGGCGGTGAACAGGTCGACCAGCTTGAAGTGCTGGTGGATCATGCCGATACCCAGATCGAAGGCATCCTTGGGAGATGCGATGGTCACAGGCTTGTCGTGGACGTAAATCTGCCCCTCGTCGGGGAAGTAGATGCCGGAGAGCATATTCATCAGCGTGGTCTTGCCGCTGCCGTTCTCGCCCAGCAGGGACAGGATCTCGCCTTCGTACAGTTCAAGGTTTACATCTTTGTTTGCGATGACCTTGCTGCCGAACCGCTTGGTGATGTTCTCCATTCTGATCGCGCATTTCTTTTCCAAGGCTGTCATCCTTTCTTTCGGCGCAGATGGCTGCAACACCTCGAATACGCCGGGGATAAATTCCATACGACTTATTCTACCATACATGGTGAGCGTTGTAAATCAAAATCAGCAAAAAATTTGTCAGGTATATACAAAGAATGTGAGGTTACACAAGAAAGAGTCATTCTCTTTGTGTAAATCGTCAAAGCCGCGTGTAGGAGGGAAAAAGCAAGAGGTGGGCTGCCTGTGCAGCCCACCTCGTTGTGGTGCAATATGCTGTTGGAAAACCTGGCTATTAGCCGCCGTAGTTGACATCCAGACGGTTGATGCCGTCGATCTCCAGATCGAAGTAAGGAGCGGAACGCTTCTCGGACTCAGCGAAGTAACCGTCATGCACGACCTCGGTGTCGGGGGTGTTATCGCTGTCGGCGTTGACGTCAGCCTGGTAGGAGGTCAGAGTCTCACCCTTCACAGTGAAGGTGGAGCAATCGAACACGTGGATCTCGCCCTTCTCCAGCTTCTCGGTAGCAGCGGCAATGGCCTCGGCAGTGCCTTCGGCGGCCACGGTGGTATTCAGGTCAGTCAGGACCACAGAGTTGGTGGCCAGAGTGCCGGTCCAGTCAACATCGATGGCGGTGCCGTCCATGACAGCCTTGATGGCATACTCATAGTAGGGCGCCCAGTTGATGCGGGAGGAGATGATGTAGGTGTTGGGGCAGGCAGCCTGAGTGGAGCCGTTGTAGGAAACGTTGGGAACACCGGCGTTCTCGCAGGCGGTAGGAGCACCCAGAGAGTCGGCGTGCTGGCTGATTAGCTTGCAGCCGCCCTGGATCAGCTTCTCGGCGCCTTCCTTCTCCAGAGTCTCATCGTACCAGCTGCCGGTGAAGGTCACATCCATGGTGACGGTGGGGCAGACGGACTTGGCACCCAGATAGAAGGAGGTGTAGCCGGAAACCACTTCGGCGTAGGTGAAAGCACCCACATAGCCCATCTTGGCCTCGTCAGCCTTGATATCGCCGGCATCGATCATCGCGTTCAGCTTCAGACCGGCAGCGATACCGGCCAGATAGCGGCCCTCATAGATGGAGGCGAAGGCGTTGTGGTAGTTGGCCAGACCCTCGGTGTGAGCGCGGGTACCGGTGCTGTGGCAGAACTGCACCTCGGGGTTCGCCTTGGCGACCTCAATCATGTAAGGCTCATGACCGAAGCTGTCGGCAAAGATGATGTTGCAGCCGGCATCCACCAGATCAGCGGCGACCTCGGCGCACTGCTCGGTCTCGCCCACGTTGGTCTTGATGAAGTAATCCTCATTCTCGACCAGACCCAGGTTGGCGCAGGCTTCCTTGGCGGCATCGATGAAGTTCTTGTCATAGGTGGAGTTTTCATCATGCAGGGTGATGAAGCCGACCTTGACCTTGGCAGCGGTGGCATCACCGTCGCCGTTGCCCTGAGTGTCGTCCTTCTTCTCACCGCAGGCCACCAGGCTCAGAGCCATGACCAGGGCGAGGAGCATTGCAAGGAACTTTTTCATTCTTGTTTTCCTCCTTAAAATATGTGACGCACGCTTAAAAGTAAGGCAAATTTGGCGCGCGTCTGAACAACGGGCGTCTGGCCCGGTATTCACGCGACTCATAAGAACGTGAGTATTATACAGGATTTCACCGCCGATTTCAACAGAAAATGTGAATTACGGCAAAATTTCTTTGTGACGCACAAAAAATCTTTGTAAATCTTGTGCAGTATGCGGCATTTGATAGAAATTTCCCGTTCCGAAATACCCGTTCCATATGGCAGGGATAAGCGCGTTACTGATGAATACGGGTGCCGGTCTTGCCCTCGATACCGTCCTTGGCCTTTTCGAGCAGGGTGATAAGGGCGGTACGGCCGGCCTTGGACTCGGCGAACTTCACCGCGGCCTGGACCTTGGGCAGCATGGAGCCCTTGGCAAACTGGTTCTCCTCCATGTACTTGTAGGCTTCGGCGGGGGTCAGATCGTCCAGACCCTTCTGATCGGGCTTGTTGTAGTTGATGGCCACCTTCTCCACGGCAGTCAGGATGATGAGCATATCGGCGTCCAGCAGCTCGGCCAGCAGCTCGCTGCCGAAGTCCTTGTCAATGACGGCAGGGGTGCCGGAGAGCTTGCTGCCCTCGCGGATAACGGGGATGCCGCCGCCGCCCACGGCGATGACCACGTGACCGGCGTCTACCAGCGCCTTGATGCTGGCCTTTTCCACGATGTCAAAGGGCTTGGGGGAGGGAACGACCTGGCGATAGCCGCGGCCGGCGTCCTCTACCATGGTGTAACCCTTCTCGGCGGCGATGCGGTCCGCCGTCTCCTTGTCATAAAAAGCGCCCACGGGCTTGGTGGGGTTCTGGAAGGCGGGGTCGTCCTTGGACACCACGGTCTGGGTCACGATGGTGGCCACGGGCTTGTCCATGCCGCGGCTGGCCAGCTCATTGCCGATGGCCTGCTGCAGGTGATAGCCGATGTAGCCCTCGGACATGGCGCCGCACTCAGGGAAGGGCATATCGGCCTTGATGGCCTTGGCCTCGGCAGCGGTGGACAGGCCCAGATTGATCATACCCACCTGGGGGCCGTTGCCGTGGGCGACCACGACTTCATTGCCTGCAGCGATCAGGTCCACGATGGACTTGGCGGTCTCGGTGACCAGCCGGAGCTGCTCAGCGGCGGTATTGCCCAGTGCGTTGCCGCCCAGCGCGATAACGATTCTCTTAGACATAATGCTCTACCTCACTGTTTTCGTTTTTTCGTCTCCGTGTGCCCGCTCTGAAGCGCAGGGGGAAAGGGCGTTTTCGGGGCTAGGAGGAGACGGTGCTTAGATAGTATAACACATATTGTATACAGTACACAATATCTATCACCCACAACATTTACACAAAAATGCGGCAGGGGACAGAAAATAGCGGGAGGGGGAGTCCCTCCCGCTATCGGGTCGATTATTTAGAACTTCTTGCGGGTGTCCTTGGTCTCATCCAGCTCCATCAGGGCCTTGACGGGATCCTTCACCTGGGCCATGAAGATCATGGCGGCGATGATATAGGGCTTGTAGGAGGCCTGCTTGTACAGAGGCACGATGTAGCGGTCGAACACGGAGTTGTCTACCTCGCCCTCGGCGCAGCTCAGACCGGTGATGTCGGCGGGCAGGCAGTGCAGGTACAGAGCCTTGCCGTCCTTGGTGAGCTTCATCATCTCTTCAGTGCAGGCCCAATCCTTGTGCTGGGCGTTCTGGGCCAGCAGGCGCTTCTCCAGAGCGTCGATGCCCTCCTTGTCGCCGGCGGCGTACAGCTTGGTGCGCTCTTCCATAGCGGCGTAGGAAGCCCAGCTCTTGGGATACACGATATCGGCATCCTTGAAGGCCTCGGCCATGCTGTTGGTCTTGTGGAACTTGGAGCCGTACTTCTCGCAGTTCTTGCGGGCGACCTCTTCCACCTCGGGCATCACGTCATAGCCCTCGGGATGGGCCAGGGTCACGTCCATGCCGAAGCGGGTGAACAGGCCGATCACGCCCTGGGGCACGGACAGGGGCTTGCCGTAGGAGGGAGAATAGGCCCAGGTCATAGCGACCTTCTTGCCCTTCAGGTTCTCCACGCCGCCGAAGTAGTGGATGACGTGCAGCATATCTGCCATGCACTGGGTGGGGTGGTCCACGTCGCACTGCAGGTTCACCAGAGTGGGCTGCTGCTCCAGGATACCGTCGCGGTAGCCTTCCTTCACGGCGTCCATAAAGGTCTTCTGATACTTGTGGCCCTCGCCGATGAACATATCATCGCGGATGCCGATGACGTCGGCCATGAAGGACACCATGTTCGCGGTCTCGCGGACGGTCTCGCCGTGGGCGATCTGAGACTTCTTCTCGTCCAGGTCCTGGACCTCCAGGCCCAGCAGGTTGCAGGCGGAGGCGAAGGAGAAGCGGGTACGGGTGGAGTTGTCGCGGAAGATGGAGATGCCCAGGCCGGAATCGAACACACGGGTGCTCTTGTTGCGCTCGCGCAGGTCGCGCAGGGCGTCGGCCACGGTGAAGATAGCGTCGATCTCGTCGTCGGTCTTGTCCCAAGTCCAATAGAAATCGGTCTTGTACATATTGTTGATGTTCAGGGTAGACAGATGGCGTGCCAGTTCAACAGTCTTGCTCATTTTGATCGTTCTCCTTGTATGTTTAATATAGCGTATATGGCGTATGATCGATTACTTGATGTCGTTGCCGGTCAGCTCCTGGCGGAAGCTGGTGGCGGATCCGTCCTTGTTCTCGGGCTTGTACAGGCCGGGAACGGCGGCATACAGGGCGGCGCAGGTCACCAGGTCCTGCTTGAAGGTCACCTCGTTGGGGGCGTGTGCCTGAGACTCGGCACCGGGGCCAAAGCCTACGCAGGGGATGCCGTAGCGACCCTGGATGGACACGCCGTTGGTGGAGAACGTCCACTTGTCGGTCAGGGGACGGCCCTCGCGCTTGGAGGCAGCCAGCTCGGTGGGCATCAGGCGCTTGTCGCCCCACAGGTTGTGGTGGGCGTCCACCAGGGCCTGGACGTGAGGCGCAGTCTCCTTGTTGATCCAGGTGGGGAAGAAGCACTCGGTTTCGTACACGTGGCCGGTCCATGCGGGACGGTCATACATATACATGGAAACCTTCACGTCCTTGGCATACTTCTTGCAGGCGGGCAGGTCCTCGATCTCCTTCAGGCAGGACTGATAGGTCTCGCCGGCGGTCATGCGGCGGTCGATGGAGATGGCGCAGCTGTCGGCCACAGCGCAGCGGGAGGGGGAGGTGTAGAAGATCTGGCTGGTGGTGCAGGTGCCGCGGCCCAGGAAGCGGGCGTCCTCATAGTGCTCGGGGTTGAACTTGGGATCCAGCATCTTCACCAGGCCGTTGATCTCGGTGGAGCCGTCGGCGGGGTTCTCGTTCAGGTCACGGACGTTCAGGATGACCTCGGCCATCTTGTGGATGGCGTTGTCGCCGCGCTCGGGGGCGGAGCCGTGGCAGGACACACCGTGCATATCCACGCGGATCTCCATACGGCCGCGGTGGCCGCGGTAGATGCCGCCGTCGGTAGGCTCGGTGGAGATAACGAATTCGATCTTGCTGCGGGCGTCCTCAGGACCGTTGAAGTACTCATTGACGATGGACTGCCAGCACATACCGTCGCAGTCCTCCTCCTGCACGGAACCCACGACCATCATCTTGTAGCCCTTGGGCAGCAGGTCCAGATCCTTCATGATCTTCACGCCGTAGGCGGCGGCGGCCATGCCTCCCTCCTGGTCGGAACCGCCGCGGCCGTAGATGATGTCATCGGTCTCATAGCCCTTGTAGGGGTCGGCTTCCCAGTTTTCGATATTGCCGATGCCAACAGTATCGATGTGGCTGTCGATAGCGATGATCTTGTCGCCCTCGCCCATCCAGCCGATGACGTTGCCCAGCTTGTCGAACTCCACCTTGTCATAGCCCAGGGCCTTCAGCTCCTCGGCGATGCGCTTGACGACGCCCTCTTCCTCACAAGACTCGGAAGGGATGGCGATCATGTCCCGCAGGAACTTGACCATAGCGGGTTTGTACGCCTCGGCGGCGTTTCTGATGGCAGCAAAATCCATAATGTACCTCCGCAAAAATTTTATCAAATTCTGTGTTAAAAACGGGTAAACGGTTTTTACCATCTCCTATCATAGCACATGGTAGCTGGATGTCAAACAAAAATTTAGGAAATCAAAAAGTTTTTCAGAAAAAACCGTTGCTTTTTGTGGGAGGTGTGGTATTATGTAAGAGGAGAAAAGCGGAAAAGGAGGGTGTTATGGAGGCGAAACGATTAGAATCGCTGAAGCAGATCGCCGCGGGCATCGCGGCGCAGTTCGGCGACAAGTGCGAGGTGGTCATCCACGATGTGGCCAGCAGCCACCCGGAGCACACCATCGTACACATCGAAAACGGGCACGTGTCCGGCCGGAAGATCGGCGACGGTGCATCCAGGGTCGTCATGGAGCAGCTGGAGCATCAGAACGAGCAGCCCCAGGACCATCTGTGCTACCTGACGCGGACGCCGGGCGGGAAGATACTGAAATCCTCGTCCCTGTATATCCGCAACAGCCGCGGCGCGGTCACGGCCATATTTTCCATCAACTACGACATCACCAACATCATGATGATGCACCAGGAGCTGGGCGAGTTCATGCTCACCCGCGACCGGGAGCAGTCCGAGCCGGAGAAGATCATCAACGTCAACGATGTGCTGGACGAGCTGATCCAGCAGTCCGTGGCGCTGGTGGGCAAGCCTGCGGCCCTGATGAACAAGGACGACAAGATCCGGGCCATCCGCTTCCTCAGCGATGCGGGCGCGTTCCTGGTCACCAAGTCCGGCGACAAAGTGGCAAAATACTTCGGTATTTCCAAATACACCTTATATTCCTATATCGATGCGAACAAACAACAGGAGGAAAAGAAACATGGGTAAAATCGATCTGTCCATCAACAAAGTCGGTCTGGCGCATAACATCCAGAAGGCCAAGGAGAACAACGTCATCATCCCCACCATCGCCCAGATGCAGAACCCCGACCTGATCCCCGAGAAGATCAAGGCCAAGCTGAGCCACACCGGTCTGTGGGATGTGGATCCCGTCAACCTGTTCCGTATTTCCTGGCACAACGAGGCCAAGGAGTCCGGCGGTCTGTTCCAGGCGGTCCCCAACTATGTGGAGATCCCCAGCAAGCTCTCCGGCGTGCCCTGCCGCATCGTTGCCATGTCCGGCAAGTGGTTCCCCACCGGCTGCCACAAGGTCGGCGCCTCCTTCGGCTGCCTGGCTCCCCGCCTGGTGACCGGTCAGTTCGATGCCACCTATCACCACGCCGTGTGGCCCTCCACCGGCAACTACTGCCGCGGCGGCGCCTTCAACTCCAAGCTGCTGGCCTGCGAGTCCGTGGCCATCCTGCCCCAGGATATGTCCAAGGAGCGTTTTGACTGGCTGAAGTCCATCGCCGGCCAGATCATCGCCACCCCCGGCTGCGAGTCCAACGTGAAGGAGATCTTCGACAAGACCTGGGAGCTGAAGCAGGATCCCACCATGATGATCTTCAACCAGTTCGCCGAGATGGGCAATCCCCTGTGGCACTACAACGTCACCGGCTACGCCCTGGCTGACCTGTTCGAGGCCGTCAAGAAGCCCGGCCAGAACTTCGCCGGCGCCTGCTTTACCTCCGGCTCCGCCGGCACCATGTCCGCCGGTGATCTGCTGAAGGAGCGCTATCCCCACCTGAAGCTGGCCGTGGGCGAGGCCCTGCAGTGCCCCACCATCCTGGATAACGGCTTTGGCGGCCACCGCATCGAGGGTATCGGCGACAAGCACATTCCCTGGATCCACAACGTGAAGAACACCGATATGGCCATCGCCATCGACGACGAGGACAGCCAGCGCCTGCTGCGCCTGTTCAACACCCCCGAGGGCCAGAAGTACATGAAGGACGAGCTGGGTATGTCCGACGAGGAAGTCCAGAAGATGACCTGGCTGGGCATCTCCGGTATCGCCAACGTCCTGTGCTGCATCAAGATGGCCAAGTACTACGAGCTGACCGAGAACGACGTGGTGGGCACCGTGCTGACCGACTCCGCCGTGATGTACCAGTCCCGCGTGGAGGAGCTGAACCAGATGTACGGCGCGTACAACGCTCATGAGGCGTCTCTGGACCACAACCTGCACATGCTGGGCCTGAAGACCGACTCCATGCTGGAGCTGACCTATACAGAGCGCAAGCGTGTCCACAACCTGAAGTACTACACCTGGGTGGAGCAGCAGCAGATGAACGTGGAGGACCTGAACGCCCAGTGGTACGATACCAAGAACACCTGGGACGCCGTCCACGCACAGGCCAAGGAGCTGGACGAGCTCATCAACGAGTTCAACGAGGCCACCGGCCTGCTGAAGGCTCTGTAAGAAAACACCGCAACAACGCCTCAGGGCGGGGCTTTCGCCCCGCCCTGTATTTCTTATTTCATATAAGGAGAACCACCATGAAAAACGTAAAATACGGCAAGTGCGTCCGCTGCGGCAAGACCTACGACGCCGTTCCCGACCTGACCAACTGCGAATGCGGCGGTATCCTGGATATCGTCTATGACTACGACTACATCAAGTCCGTGCTGACCAAGGAGAAGCTGGCCAAGCGCGAGAACCGTTCCATGTGGCGCTACCGTGAGCTGCTGCCTGTGGAGGAGACCACGCCCGACACGCCGCTGCGCGTGGGTTGGAGCCCCCTGTACGAGGAGCCGAAGCTGGCGGAGCTGCTGGGCATCAAGCGTCTGTGGGTCAAGGACGATGGCCAGAACCCCACCGCATCCCTGAAGGACCGTGCCAGTGCCATGGCCGTGGCCAAGGCTATGGAGGCCGGCGCCAAGACCATCGCCTGCTCCTCCACCGGCAACGCCGCCAGCTCTCTGGCCGGCAACGCCGCCGCCGCAGGTATCAAGACCTATATCTTCGTTCCCGAGCGCGCGCCCAAGGGCAAGGTGGCCCAGCTGATGATCTTCGGCGCCAACGTCATCTCCGTCAAGGGCAACTATGAGGACACCTTCAAGATGTCCGCCGCCGCCATTGACAAGTACGGCTGGTACAACCGCAACGCCGCCATCAACCCCTACCTCTCCGAGGGCAAAAAGACCGTGGCGCTGGAGATCGCCGAGCAGCTGAACTGGGAGATGCCCGACTACCTGGCCATCTCCGTGGGCGACGGCTGCACTATCGCCGGTGTGTGGAAGGGCTTTAAAGACCTGTACGCCATCGGCTTCATCGACAAGCTGCCCCGCCTGATCTCCGCCCAGTCCCTGGGCTGCTACCCCATCAACCGCGCCATCCAGGAGGACAAGCCCTGGGAGCCCATGGAGGAGAACACCATCGCCGACTCCATCTCCGTAGGCGTGCCCCGCAATGCAGATAAGGCCCTCATGGCCATCCGCGAGTCCAACGGTATCGCCGTCAACGTCTCCGACGAGGAGATCCTGGCCGCCCAGCGGCTGCTGGGCCGTACCTGCGGCGTGTTCGGCGAGCCTGCCGGCGTCACCGGCGCGGCGGCGCTGAAGAAGGCCTGCGAGCAGGGACTGATCCCCCACGACGCCACTGTGGTCAGCGTCGTCACCGGCAACGGCCTGAAGGACGTGGCCAACGCCATCAAGTCCGCCGGTGAGCCCATTCACATCGAGCCCGACCTGGATCTGATGGTCGAGGAGTTCAAGAAGCGCGGCGTCACCGTGGAGTAAAATGCAGCATTCCCCGGCAAATGCACAGCATTTGCCGGGGATTTCCTCTTGCCAATCCATCGGGAATGTGGTACAATGTATCCCGTAATACAGCTCATATAGCCCCGCTGACATGGCGCGGGGCGTTTCTACGGAGCCGCCGACGGCTCTGCTATGGGTGTTTCGATGCAGGGTGCATCGGAGCATCCATTTTTATTTTGCTTGCAGGAGGTACCTCACCATGACACAGGTCTTACGCGGCAATATCGTCCACGCGCCCGCCATGGGCCACCTGGACATTCTCGAGCACGGCTGCCTGGTGCTGGAGGACGGCGTTATTACCGGCCTTTATCCCGATCTGCCCGCCCATCTGGAGGGCGCGGAGGTCCGCGATTTCGGCGACCGCATCATCATGCAGTCCTTCGCGGATATGCATCTCCATGCGCCCCAGTACCCCATGCTGGGCATGGGGATGGACCTGCCGCTGCTGGACTGGCTCAACACCTACACGTTCCCCACGGAGGCGCGGTTCGCCGACCTGGACTATGCCCGCCGCGTCTACCGCCGGCTGGCTACAGACCTGATCACCAACGGCACCACCCGCGTCTGTATGTTCTCTTCCCTCCACACCGACGCGACCCTCGTCCTCATGGACGAGCTGGAGCGCGCCGGCGTCACCGGCTATGTGGGCAAGGTCAACATGGACCGCAACGGCCTGCCCGGCAAGCTGCAGGAGACGACGGAGGAGTCCGTGCGGGAGACGCTCCGCTGGCTGGATGCCTGCCATTTTGAGCACATCAAGCCTATCTTAACGCCCCGCTTTACTCCCAGCTGTACCGACGGGCTCATGGCCGAGCTGGGCCGCATCGCGGCGGAAAGAGGGCTGTATGTTCAGTCCCACCTGTCCGAGAGCACCAACGAGATCGCCTGGGTGAAGGAGCTGCACCCCGAGTGCAGCCAGTATTGGGAGACATACGACAAGTACGGCCTCTGGAAGGACCACACACTCATGGCCCACTGCGTCTGGTCCGACGAGCGCGAGCGCGCCGCCATTCGTGACGCCGGCGTGGTGGTGGTCCACTGCGGCGACTCCAACGTGAACATCTGCTCCGGCATCTGCCCCGTCCGCCGCATGGTCAACGAGGGCCTGTGGGTCACCCTGGGCAGCGATATCGCCGGCGGCGCCCAGCTGCCCATGTACAAGGTCATCACCATGTCCATCCGTACCTCCAAGGCCCGCCGTGTCACCGACGAGCAGCACCCCGAATTCCTGACCGTGGCCGAGGGCTATTACCTGGGCACCACCTCCGGCCACAAGTATTTCGGGGCAGGGGAGGGCTTCGCCGTGGGAGATAAGCTCCACGCCGTGGTCATCGACGACGGCGACTTCCCCGAGGCCGCCCATCCCCTGAATGTGGAGGAGCGCTTTGAGCGCGCCATCTACATGACCCATCGTCACAATATCGTGTCGGTGTGGTCCGACGGCCGCGAGGTCGTCCGCAGATAAAGTGAAAAATGACCGGGTATCCCGGTCATTTTTCGTTTTCCATGCCAGAATTATTCAAAAAACCCTTGTCAAATAGGAAATCTTTGTTATAATGAAACCAACCGACAGGGTGGCAGAGGTACCTCTGCATTTGCGTTTTAACGAGCTTAAAACGATGGTCCCTGCGGAAATCTAAAGAAATCGGGGTAGAAACGATGAAAAAATTGTTGGCAACCATACTGGCGCTGGTCATGGCGCTGTCCCTCTGCACCGTGGCCTTCGCCGCGGAGACGGAGCTCTCCGATGCCGCTGGCCTGAAAGCCGCAATCGACGCCGCGCAGGACGGCGATACCATCAAGCTGATGGTGGATGTGACACCGTCCGAGGTCATCAAGATCTCCGATGGCCGCTCTATCACCATCGATATGAACGGAAAGAATATCAACAGCAGCTCCTATATTGAGGTAGATCACGGCAGCCTGACGCTGTCGGGAACTGGCACTTACACGACAAGCAGTCCGTATGCGCTCAAGGCGGTAGGCGCAGCAACAGATCAGGGTGCTGGGTATAGCGTGATTACAGTCAAAAAAGGAATCACAGTTACCTGCACAAATACGGCGTACGGCTATGCGGTGATGCAGTCTCCGAGTGAAACAGGGGTAGCCGATACACCGGAAAATGAAAGATATTATGGCGTGGAGATCAACTTCTTTGGTTCGACCAACGGCGCGATTTATACAAATGGCCGGTGCAACAAGACGACCGGCAGTGTAACCAAGGTTGACCTGACGGGCGCGGTTATCGGGGCGGATAACACGAAAGCGGGAATATATGCGGCCGGTTACGCCGAGTGGACACTGAAAGATACAACCATTACGGGAGGCACGGCGCTGTCCGTGAAGTCCGGTACATTTGTTATTGATGGCGGAACGTATACAGCTAACGGAGCGTACGCTGTCCCGGGCAGCGATGACGGCAACAGCGCGGTATTAACCGGCGCGGCATTGAGCATGACAAGCAACAAGGGCTACGCGAATAAGCTGGATGTTACCATAAAGAACGGAAAGTTTGTGTCCCAAAATGGAAATGCCATCTGTGAGGGGATTCCGAACAAGACTTCGGGGGGTGGTACTGTCGCAGATGAAAGCTATGCCACACTCAGAATTGAAAATGGAACATTTGAAGGCAATAGCACGAATGGCGGTGCGGTTGATTTAAGAACTATGGAGAACAAAGAAGTCGTCTCCGGCGGCACTTTCTCTAATAGCGTAGATCTGACCTATCTTGCCGATGGATTGAAGTACGAGGTTTACGCCGGCGGTAAGTACAGCTATTTCACAAATATTAATGACGCTGTTGCAGCAGCTACAGAGGATGATATAGTCGAAGATTTCAGAAGTCCTCGAGGTGATGGAGAGGATGGCTATACTGTGAGGCTGGAGGATAATAATGCAGTCGTTGCCCGGATACATTCGTTTGCAACGAGCGTTTCCCTGCCTACGTTGAGCAAGTCCGGCTATACCTTCAAGGGATGGAAAGATGCAGAAGGGAAGACCTACACCAGCCAATACAATATCCCAACAGCAAGCAACGGTGAGATCATTCCGCCCGTGAGCGATGCATACGTTCTCACAGCTGTCTGGTCCTCCAACTCCTATTACTACTATTCCCCCACCAGCGATACCACCACGTCTACCACCACCAAGGGTTCTCCCAAGACCTTTGACGCGGGTGTGGGTATCTACGCGGTGACGGCGGTGCTGTCCGTGACCGGCATGGCGTGGGCCGGCAAAAAGCGGCACTAAGTCAACAAAAAAGAAAGCCCGTACGGGCTTTCTTTTTTGCTTCACCGGCAGACAGAAAAGCGGCCGCCATCAGGCGGTCGCTTTCTTGATAATGATCTCGTTCTCCATCAGGTCGATCTTCTCGATCTGCCCATTTACCACCGTGGGGATGCCCATGATATCGGTGAACACCAGCTGCCCGTCCTTCTGTGTTACGGACGCCACGTTTTTGCACACCGGCTGCCGTTCCGCCGTCCATACTGTGGAAAGACACATCGTTTATTCCTCTCCTTTCAGGATCCGCAGGGCCTCCGCCAGCTTCTCGTTGCCCACGGTCAGGTCCACCACTGCCTCGTGCAGCAGCTGCGCGGCCTCGCCCTCTACGCTGTGGGCCAGCTCGTGCAGCTCCTCGGCGTGGTGCTGGTTGTGCGTCACCATGTACGCCAGCAGCGCCACCGTCTCCTCCGGCGAGTGGTGCTCATGCGTATGCCCGTGATCGTGCCCATGCTCATGGGTATGGGCGTGTGTGTGCGGCGCGTCTGCACCGGCATGATCGGCCGAATGTACGGCCGCTTTCTCGTCAATAGTACACATATCCGCACCTCCGTTTTTTCTGTGCTCATTCTACCACGGCGGCGCTGAAAAGTCAATTTTCCTCCCCAAATCGTCAAAAAACAGACGATAACAGACACATCTCCTGGAAATGTCAAAAATCTGTGCAAACAGCACAATTTCGTTGACAAATTTTCTGCGATTATGTATAATTTTACTGGATAATACTGCGCGTTCCGCGCAGCAAGGAGGACGAGAGATGAGGGACCTTAAACATCTGATTTACTTTGAGAACCTGCTGCAAGAGGCCAATAACGACCTGGTGAAGCAGGCGAAAAGTGACGGAAAACTGGCTTTAGGCTACACCTGCTATTTCATGCCGGAGGTGCTGCTGGACCTGCCCGGCTGCTTCTCTGTGCGCCTGCGCGCCCCCCGCTGCACATCTCCTGATATGGCGACCTATTATATGTCTTCCCGCACCTGTCACTACGGCCGCAGCCTTCTTGAGCGTGCCCTGGAGGGCGGCTTCAATTTCCTGGATGCCCAGCTGGCTACCGAGACCTGCACCGTGACCTGCCGTTTTCAGGAGCACCTCCAGCGTATGGATATCATCCAGAATGAGCGCTTCAAGTGCGAGTTCATGGATGTCCCATTCAAAAAGACGGAAAACAGTATTGACCATTACGAGGCACAGATCAAGGCCCACGTCCTGGATTTCCTCCATGACAATTACGGCGTGGACACCTCTGACGAGGCCCTGCGCCAGACCATCGAGAGCCACAACGAGCTCTGCCGTATTATGCAGGCTATCGGCGATCACCGCAAGCTGGACGTGCCCACCATCACCGGCTATGAGTACCATGTCATCAACCTGGTGACCCTGGCCTGTCCCAAGTACCTGATCATCGACAAGCTCCGCGAGACGCTGGAGGAGCTGAAGACCCGTGAGCCGGACGCCAGACCCCAGTACCGCTGCAAGGTCCTGCTGGCCGGCAGCGAGAACGACGACCCGGACTTTACCAAGCTTATCGAAAGCTGCGGCGCCCTGGTGGTGGCGGACCGCTACTGCTACGGCGGCATGGAGTCCCGTCTGCCCATCGAGATCCGGGAAGGGGAGACGCCGCTGCGTGCCATCGCCCGCCACTATCTGCTCACCAGCCAGTGTACCCGCTTTATGGAGCAGCATGAGATGCGCCAGCGCAAGCAGCACATCGCCGACCTGGCAAAGGCGTACAAGGCGGACGGCATCATCGTGGCCTCCAACAAGTTCTGCGAGTACTGGAGCTATGAGCGTGTCATCGATACCGTCGTTCTCCAGCGCGACTTCGGCTATCCTGTCTGTTCCATCGAGAAGGAGTATATCAACGCGGCCAGCGGCCAGCTGCGTACCCGGTTCCAGGCGTTCATTGAGAGCGTGGAGATCAAGAAGATCCAGGAGGGCGTGAAGAGATGAAGAAATTTGATCTGAAAAACGTGGTGGAGAAGGTCAAGACCACGGATTATAAAAAGCTGGCTAAGGATTTCTGGTACGGCAAGCCCCACGGCGAGCGCCGCCTGGGCGACCTGTACTGCGACAAGACCGGATTGTACAAGCACCGCGAGTGGCGCGGTGTGAAGGACACCTTCTACTATTTCAACAAGGTGTGGCTGTACAACTACGGTATGCTGGTCTACGATGTGATGCGCTACGGCGGCATCTGGACCTTTGCCAAGGGCTGCTGGCGCTATCGCTGGATGGGCCAGACCTATCTGCCCGTGCTCCACTGGTTCGACCGCGGCATGGAGGGCCTGCGGGGTGAGGCGCTGCGCGCCTGTCCGCTGCACTATCGGGCCATGACCAACGCCACTATCTACCAGTTCATGCAGATGTTCCGCAACGACCTGAACACCAACAAGGGGAATAAGAAGGTCCAGGCGCGGCACGACAAGACCATCGCCCACGACGAGACGGTGTGGGGCGGCATTTTCTATCCCTTCAGCAAGGAAGTGGAGAACGTCCCCCTGCAGATGATCCCCTATTTCGTCACCTGCCATGTGAACAACCACACGGTCCTCAACTACATCGACGCGGTGCAGTCCCTGGGCCTGCCCGGCGACCCCTGCCCCATGTGTCAGGCCGAGGCCGGACTGTTCGTGCTGGATGATGTGCCCGACTACTACAAGGCGGTCATCACCTCCAACGAGGCCTGCGACGGCTCCGTGGCCACGTCCATCATTCAGGACTGGCTCATTGACAAGCCCCTGTTCGCCATGCCCCAGCCCATGCAGTTCGACGATCCGCTGGTCCACAAGCACTGCATGAAGGAGATCGAGGAGGCGTGGAAGTTCATCGAGGAGCAGACCGGCGTTCCCTTCGACTACCAGCAGCTGTGCAAGAAGCTGGAGAGCCAGAACGAGCTCCAGCGCTTCGAGTGGGAGAAGTGGGATGTGGCGGCCAACACCAATTATTATCCCATCAACGGTGTGTCCCAGGCGCTGTACCGTATTTACCAGTCTCAGTACGGCGATCTGCCCATCTGGCACGAGACGGACAAGAAGGTCCGCAAGATCATGGAGAAGTGCGTGGAGCAGCGCATCAACAACTTCCCGCTGACCCGCCACCGCGTCATTGCCTGGTCCTGTGCGCCGCTGTACTATTCCAATTGGTGCACCTGGGCCTATAACTGCTGGGGCCTGAACACCATCATGAACATGGACTCCCTGATGTTCGACATGACCCTCCGCACCGACGGCTACGAGCACACCCTGGAGGACATGGCGACCTACCACGAGTGGGCGCCGATGCGCCGCATGGCTGTGGGTGGTATGCACCACATCTTCGAGCTGTGGGAGAACATGGAGCGCTTCCACTGCGACATGGTCATGATGTACGACCAGCTGCTGTGTAAGGGTATGCAGGGCGTCCACGGCCTGTTCGAGGATGAGTTCCGCGCCCGCAATATCCATGCCATCTGGATGCCCCATGCCCTGCCCGACAAGCGTAATGTCTCCCGGGCCGAGATCCGCAGCATCATCAACGACTACATGACCACCGTCATGCAGGAGGAGCCGCTGGATCCGTCTTTGCTGGAGTTCGACGATTCTATGAGCTGGTAAGAGGAGGAAGAGAACATGAAAACTGTATTCAAGATTTTGAAAAAGGTCGTCCTGATCGGATTGGGCGTCTACGCCGCACTGTTCGCCGTGTTCTTCTTCGACCTGGACGGCAAGGCGCTGTTCTACGGTGTGGAGCCGTTCCTGTGCCGCCATTACGACCGCATGGAGCGCCGCGATCCGCTGAAGCAGAAGTACGATATGGACAAGCCCCGATACGAGTATAACAAGTGAGGCGATACCCTTGAGCGAACACAGTCATACCCACACCCATGTGGACGAGAACGGCCATGTCTATGAGCACAGCCACGGCCACCACCATTCCCATGCCCAGACCAAAGCCGTGCTGAACCGGCTCAGCCGGGCCCAGGGCCATCTGGATGCCGTGCGGAAGATGGTGGAGCGCGGCGAGGACTGCGCCGAGGTGCTGGTGCAGCTCAGCGCGGTGATCTCCGCGCTGAACGGCACGGGCCGCGCCATTCTCAAGGATCACATCAGCCACTGCATCGTGGATGCGGTGGAGGCCGGTGACCAGGAGGCCATCCAGGCGCTGAACGATGCCATCGACCGCTTCATGCGGTAGCGCTCCGGACATCGGCGGCAGAATGTCTGAATACCGCCCTGCGGCATTGACAGCGGCAGGGCGGGGGACTATACTAAATGTGAGTGACAGAGAGGGAGGAAGACTATGATTTCCGGCATCGTCTACACATCCAATTCCGGCTACACGGCGCAGTACGCCCGCCTGCTGGGTGCCGCGCTGGATCTGCCTGTGACCGACGCCAAGTGGGGCGCCGATCCCCATCCGGGCAGGGCGGTCATTTACCTGGGCTGGCTCATGGCCGGCAAGGTCCAGGGATATGCGAAAGCGGCCAAAGAATTTGATATCCGCGCCGTCTGCGCCGTGGGCATGGGTCCCGCCAGTCAGGCCGGAGCCGAGAAGGTCCGGGCCAAGATGGGCATTCCGGCGGAGGTGCCGGTATTCACCCTGCAGGGCGGCTTCGATATCAACAAGCTGCACGGACCCTATAAGTGGATCATGCAGCTGAAGTGCAAAGAGATCCGCAAAACGCTGGCGGGGAAGGCCAGTCTCAGTCCCGCCCAGCAGCTGACCTACGACATGGCGACCAAGGGTGCCAGCGCCGTCAGCGCGGAGAACCTGACACCGATCATCGACTGGTATAAAACGAAGGAGGGCTGACCATGAGGAAGTTTTTACACATGGCGGGCGGTATCGCCAAAAAGACGCTGGCCACTGCTGCAAAGCTGGCGAAGAAGCTGGCGCACATCGTATTGCAGGCTGCCGGCGCGGCGGTGTCCGCCGTGGGCAAGGCTGTGAAGGGCCTGCTGGGCAAGGCGGCCTGCGGCGTGGGCAAAAAGGTACAGAAGTTCATTCCGCCGGTGTGCAAGGTCGTGATGATCGTGTCCGGCGCGGTGGCGCTGCTGTCCTGCTTGGGCTGGCTCATCAGCCGCAAAAAATTCGCGTAAGCGAAACGCGTATACCACAGGGAGATGCGCCGGGGCGCATCTCCCTTAAACAAAGCCCCGCGTTTCCACGCACCGCGCAGGGAAGGGCGGGGGAGAGCAAAGGAGATCTGAGCAAGTATGAAGAAAAAGGCATTCAAAGCGGAGAGCAAGCGCCTGCTGGACCTGATGATCAACTCCATCTATACCCACAAGGAGATATTCCTGCGGGAGATCATCTCTAACGCCTCCGACGCTATCGACAAGCTGTGCTACCTGAGCCTGACGGACGACAAGGTGGGCTTGAACCGGGATCAGTTTGAGATCAAACTGTCCATCGATAAGGAGCGCCGCCTGCTGACCGTCAGCGATAACGGCATCGGCATGAGCCAGGAGGAGCTGGAGAACAACCTGGGCGTCATCGCCTCCTCCGGCAGTCTGAAATTCCGCCAGGAGGTGGAGGGTGACGAGAGCGCCGATACCGACATCATCGGCCAGTTCGGCGTGGGCTTCTACTCCGCGTTCATGGTGGCCGACGAGATCACCGTCATTACGAAGAAATACGGCGAGGACCAGGCCTGGAAGTGGCAGTCCACCGGCGTGGATGGCTATACCATTGAGCCCTGCGAGAAGGATACGGTGGGCACCGATATCATCATGCACATCAAGCCCGATACCGAGGAGGAAAAGGACGAATACAGCCAGTATCTGCGTGAGTATCCCCTGTACAAGCTGGTGAAAAAGTATTCCGACTATATCCGTTTCCCCATCCGTATGCTCATGCCGCACCCGGAGCTGAAGGAGGGCAGCACCCAGGAGAACCCCGAGTACGAGGAGAAGTTCGAGTGGGAGACGCTGAACAGCATGATGCCCCTGTGGCAGCGGAAGAAGGCCGATGTCAAGAAGGAGGAGTACGACGAGTTCTATCAGCAGCGCTTTGCGGACAGCCAGCCCCCACTGAGCGTTATCACCGTCTCCGCCGAGGGCGCCGTGACCTATAAGGCCCTGCTGTTTATACCGGAGAAAGCGCCCCTGCGCTACTACTCCGAGGAGTTCGAGGGCGGGCTGCAGCTGTACTCCGCCGGCGTGATGATCATGGACAAGTGTAAGGAATTGCTGCCCGAGTGCTTCAACTTTGTCCGCGGTGTGGTGGAGTCCCCGGATCTGAACCTGAATATCTCCCGTGAGCTTTTGCAGCACGACCGCCAGCTGAAGCTCATCGGCGCCAACCTGGAAAAAAAGGTCAAGGCCGAGCTGGAGCGTCTGCTGCGGGACGAACGCGAGAAGTATGAGTCCTTCTGGCAGTCCTTCGGCCGCCAGATCAAGCTCAGCGCCATGGACAACTACGGCGAGAAAAAGGATATGCTTCAGGATCTGATGCTGTTCTATTCCTCCACCGAGAAAAAGCTGGTGACGCTGGACGAGTACGTCTCCCGTATGCAGGAGGGCCAGAAGTACATCTACTTTGCCTCCGGCGACACGGTGGACGCCGTGGACCACATTCCTCAGACGGAGCTGCTGAAGGACCGGGGCATGGAGATACTCTACTTTACCGACAAAGCCGACGAGTTTCTGTCCGATATCCTGAGGTCCTATAAGGATAAGCCCTTCCGTTCCGCCACCGACGGCGATTTGGACCTGCCCGGTGAGGCCGAGAAGCAGGAACAGGACGAGCAGCAGTACAAGGAGGCCTTTGCCTTTATCAAGGAGGCCCTGGGCGGTCAGGTGAGTGAGGTCAAGGCCTCCACTCGCCTGAAGACCCACCCGGTCTGCCTTTCCAGTGGTGAGGGCGTTACCTTCGAGATGGAAAAGTACTTCACGGCTGCCCAGCCGGAGCTGGGGCTCAAGGCCAAGCGTATTCTGGAGATCAACGTGGATCACCCCGCCTTCCTGACCTTCGAAAAGACCCGGCTCACCGACCCGGAGAAAGCCAAAAAGTTCGCCCAGGTCTTCTACAATCAGGCACAGCTGATCGCCGGTCTGCCCATCGACGATCCCACCGCCTACACCGACCTGCTCTGCTCCCTGTGGCAGTAGATCATCAGAAAAAGAATGACCGCCGTGAGGCGGTCATTCTTTTTCCAAAACGACAAAAAATACGGCGCGAACAGTTGCAAAAATAGTTGAAAAATGCTAAACTATAAATGGTGTGTGAACCAGCAAGACCCACGACCCAAATCCGGGGAGAAGTCCCCATTGAGAAGGAGTTTTGCCCATGAAAGACTTGAAGCACCTGATCTGGTTTGAGGACCTTTTGCAGCAGGCCAACAACGAGTTGGTCCAGCGCGCCGCGGCGGAGGGCCAGCTGGCTCTGGGATATAACTGCTACTATATACCCGAAGTGCTGCTGAATTTGCCAGGCTGCTTTTCCAGCCGCCTTCGGGCCCCCAACAGCGGCACCGCAGAGATCGCGTCCTACTACATGACAAACCGCAACTGTCCCTATGTCCGCTGTATCCTGGAGCGGGCCATCGAGGGCGGATTCAACTATCTGAACGCCCTGTTCGGTGCGGAGGGCTGCGCCGCCATGGAGCGCATGGAGGAGCATTTCGCCCTGCTGAAGCCGGTGAAGAACGACCGCTTTATCACCACCATCATCGATCCGCCCATGAAAGGCGACAGGACCAGCCTGGACTACTACAAGGCACAGCTGAAAGCAAAGGTGCTGGATGCCCTGCGCGACAGCTTCGGCGTGGATACCTCTGACGATGCGCTCCGTGCCGCCATTGAAAAGCACAACCGTCTCTGTCGGGTCATCACGGAGATCGGCGACCTCCGTAAGGCGGAAAACCCGGTCATCACCGGCTATGAATACCACGTCATCGTTCTGGTGAGTCAGGTCTGTCCCCATGACCTGATTTTGCCGTATCTGGAGGAGACGCTGGCGGAGCTGAAAACACGCCGGCCGGAGGCGGAATTCCCCTTCCGTGCCCGTGTCGTGCTGGCCGGAAGCGAGATCGACGACCCGGAATTTACCAAGCTGCTGGAGAGCTGCGGTGCCATGGTGGTGGCAGATCGCTATTGCTTCGGCACCTTCCCCGGCCGGGAGGAGATCAAGATCCACGGCGGCGAGACGGCCTTCGACGCGGTATGTCGGCACTATCTGCACCACAACCAGTGCGTCCGGTTTATGGACGGCGCCAAGATCGACCAGCGGCACAGTGAGCTGCGCCGTCTGGCGGAGGACTACGGCGCCGACGGGATCATCTATGAGAGCATGAAGTTCTGCGAGTTCTGGAGCTATGAAAAGGTGCTGGCCAGCCACGTGCTTCAGCAGGAGATGGGCATCCCCTGCTGCACCATCGAGAAGGAGTACACCCTGGGCAGCGTCGGTCAGCTGCGTACCCGCTTCCAGGCCTTTGTCGAGAGTCTGGAGATCAAAAAGCTGGGCCATAAGGAGGTGTGACCATGGTACTGAAGCAGTGGACAAATGCCGTCATCGGCGTGATCGATAAAAAGCTGGAACGCTTTGACCCCAAGTGGCAGGCAGCTAACGGCAAGGGCGGTCTTCGCAGCCGCTATGAGGATAAGACCGGTATCGCCCGCCACCGGGAGTGGCGCGGTGTGAAGGATACCTTTGTGGACTACACCGCCTGGCTGAACAACCTGCTGGCCATGGGCAAAATGGTGGCCTCCGCCCCGGTGCCGATCCTCAAGGGCTTCTGGGAGTACCGTTGGATGGGCTCCTATCTGGGCACCTTCGCCTTTATTGACCGGCTGTTTGAGGGCTACCGGGAGGACGAGCTGAAGATCGCCCACATGAATATGCACTGTATCGTCAGCAGCCTCACGAAAAAGATCGCCCTGGTCCTGGCCAACGACAAGCGTCTGGGCGGCGGAAGGGACAGCGACAACATCGTTCCCATGGACGAGGTCATGCCGCCCCTGTTTATGACCGGCTTCCCCGGCCTGATCCCCATCCCCATCCAGACGCTGCCGGAGTTCATCATCTGTGACATCGACCAACACCTGGAGCCCTACTACATCGACGTGGCCGAGTCCTTCGGTCTGGCCGCTGACGTCTGCTCCCGCTGCTCGGCGGAGACCGGCGTTGCCATCGACGACGATTTCCCCATTGTGGGCCGCGCCGTTCTGACCACTAATATGCCCTGCAACGCCAGCGAGGCCACCTCTATGTTCCAGCGCCGTCGCTTTGGTCTGCCGGATTTCCCCGTTACCATGGCCATGATCCACAATGAACCGGGCGCGCACCCCTATTCCACCCAGGTCCTGCGGGATGCCATCGCCTTTATCCAGGAGAACTACGGCGTCAAGTACGACTGGGAGGCCCTGTTCGCCCGCGCTGAGCACATGAACGAGCAGAACCGCATCGAGCTGGAGAAATGGGAGCTGTTCAAGACGCCCTATTCCGCCCTCTGCGGCATTGCCGAGAGTCTGTATCGGTTATACTCCTGGGCTTCCGTCAACGGCCAGGAGGACCAGTTCACTAAAAACGACCGCAAGGTGCTGAAGCTCATGCTGGAGGCCTACGAACGGAAGCATGAGCCTTTCGGCGGTACTACCCGCCACCGGGCATTCCTGTGGGGGCCCTCCGCGGTGTATTACACAGATTTCCCCACCTGGGTCCAGAACTGCTGGGGCATCAATATCGTGCTGAATATGGACTCCACCATGGGTCACAACATGATCTCCACCACCGACCCGGAACAGGCCATTCAGGACCTGGCCATCTTCTCCGAAAAGGGCGTCATGCGCCACCATGCCGTGGGCGGCTGGGACAACGTCAACGCTGTGTGGGAGTGGGCCAGCAAGTTCAACTGCGACATGGTCATCTTCAATGACAATGTGGCCTGTAAGGGCATGAACGGTGTCCACGCTCTCATGGAGGAGCAGGCCCGTGACCTGGGCTTCCACTTCATATTCCTGGAGCACGACCTGGAGGACTGCCGTACCATCTCCCGGCGGGATATGCGGAACACCGTCAACAAATACATGACCGTCGTACTGAACGAGGCACCGCTGGACCCCACGCTGGTGGACTTCGATGACAGTCTGGCCTGGTAAGGAGGGAACCATATGAAATTCGCAGTTAAATTGCTGAAAAGCCTGCTCATCACGGCAGCGCTGCTGTTTGCGGGCACGTTCACCATCTATTATCTCAATCTGGAGAACAAGCTGATCTACAAGGTCATTTATCCTCTCCTGCAAAAGCACTACAACAGCCAGCAGCGTGACCGCCGCATTTGAAAAGAAGAAAAGGATACCCGCCCTCCGGCGGGTATCCTTTTGTGCAAAAGGCCGTCCTTCGATGGACGGCCTTTCGGCACACGAACAAAAAAGAACGGCCCTGGGGGCCGTTCTTTTGCCTGTGGATAGGGGAGAGGGCTCACTCCGTGGTGTGATGCTCCTTGCCGAAGTGCAGCTCACGCATGCCCTCCACCTCGTCGCAGATGGCCTTCAGGTTGCAGGAACCGCAGTCGGTAGGCATTCCCTCCAGGATCTTCGTCAGGCTCATGGTGATGTCCTTGACAGTCTTGGCGTCTCTGGTCAGCGCCGCGTAGTCCGCCTCCGGCGCGGTGATAAACAGCAGCTTCACCGCCAGAATGTTGCGGTTCTGCTTATACTGCCGGATAAAGTCCGCGCCGATGCGGCGGAACGTCATGCCCTTCTGCACCGCCTCCCGGCTGATACGCACCTGTTCCCGGCTGGATTCCGAGCTTGTACGGATCATATAGCCCTTGGGGAACACATGGTACTTCACAAAGTCCATGTCCTGGATGGCCCGGAAGGCCTGCTCCGTGTCGTCCTCGTCATCGGACTCGATATCGCCCACCCGCAGCAGAGCGATGCGGGCATAGTGGCTGTCGCCGTTCAACTCGTTCAGGTCCGGGCCGCAGACCACGATCTCGTCCCCGGGTACCAGCTCCGCAGAGGAGGTCACACAGGTGAAATTCACCGCGCTTTTGCCGCTGCCGCCCAGCTCAAAGGCGGCGTCCCGCAGCATGACCAGCTCAAAGGCCCCGGTGTCCTCCCAGGCCTCCGCCGGGTCATAGGCGTACCGCCTGGGCGTGGAGGCGCCGGCAAGCGCCTCCACCTCCCGTATGATCGGATTATACAGCTCCATCAGAACTTGATATCCACTTTCTTGCGGTCAAAGATCTTGTTGACCTGCACATAGGCCCAGCCCAGCAGCTTCTGGTCCAGGTTCCAGAAGTACACGACGAACAGTGCGCCCACGGCCACCGCCAGAATACGGATGAGCTTAAAGAGAAATTTGAAAACCTTACACATATCGTAGCCTCCTTAAATGGCAAGAGGTGTTCAGACGCGGGCCATGCCCTTCTGCCGCGCGTACTCGGCGGCGCCCAGCGCGCCCATCAGCTGGGGATCGGTCTTCAGGTCGATGACCTTCAGCTTCAGCACGTGCTCGATGGCCTGCTTCAAACCGGCATTTTTGGCGCAGCCGCCGGTCAGAGTGATGGCGTCGGTGGCACCGGCCTTCTTGCTCATGACGAAGCAGCGCTTGGCCACGGCCATCTGGATGCCGGCGGCGATCTCGTCCATGGGCTTGCCTTCGCCCACCAGGGTGATGACCTCGCTCTCGGCGAACACGGTGCACTGCGCGGTGATGGGGATGACGTTCTTGGCCGTCAGGGACAGGTTGGAGAACTCGGGCAGCGTCATCTCGAAGCTGCGGGCCATGGCCTCATAGAACCGGCCGGTGCCGGCGGCGCACTTGTCGTTCATGGCAAAGTTCTTCACGGTGCCGTCCGTGTCGATGGAGATGCCCTTCACGTCCTGGCCGCCGATGTCGATGATGGCCTTGACACTGGGATCGGTGACGTGCACGCCCATGGCGTGACAGGAGATCTCGGAGATATTCTCGTCGGCGAAGGGGACCTTGTTGCGCCCGTAGCCGGTGCCGATCAGATAGCCCAACTCCTCGGAGGAGTTCAAGCCCACCTTGTTCAGAACCTCCTCCATAGCCAGCTTTGCGGAGACTTCGGAATTGATCTTGCTGCGGATGGTGGTGTCGGCGCAGATCTTGCCGTTCTCATCCAGAATGACCGCCTTGGTATAAGTGGAACCCACATCACAGCCGCCGTAGTATTTCATAGTCGTAAACTCCTTTATATATGTAGTAGTTGAGAATATTACATGCAGTTTTCGTCGTCGAAATCGCAGAGGGAGGGATCGATCGGCTCGGCGCGCATGACCGTGCGCATGTACTCGTTGACCTTGTCGCGCATGGTCTTGCGGGAGACGGTGCGGGGATCCATCAGGTCATGCTCGATCCAGATCATGTGATAGCCGCGCTCACGGCCCTGCTCGTCCAGGATGCCCTGTACGGTGGCCATGTTCTTGCAGGCCACGTTCTGGTACATGATGATGATGTTGGTGTTCCACGCCTCGCACTGGCGCCACAGCTCGTCCACCACGTTCTGGTAGCCGCCGTTGGTGTGACGGCGCATGACCATACGCTCGTACAGACGCGCCAGATCGCGCAGTGCCTCCTCCTTGTCCTCTGTCTCCAGGAGCTTGGTGAAGTTCAGGGATTCCATCTCCACCAGGATGTTGATGCCCCAGCAGTTGGCCAGCCAGTTGGAGAAGTTGGCGTAGTAGTGGGCGGGGCAGGACCAGACGATGCCGCGGTAGCGCATCTTGCCCACCCACGCCTCGTCGCGGCGCTGGTAGGACTGCATCAGCAGGTCGTTGACCTTGCGGCAGGTCTTCATGACGCGCGGGTCGATACCGCCGTCCATTTCGTAGTTCCACTTGCGGAACAGCTCGTAGCTGGGGCCGATGATCTGGGGATAGGCGGTCTTGTTGACCTCCCACTTTTCCAGCTCGTAGCGCGTCTCCTCATTAAAGCGCTTCATGGCGGAGAAATAGGCGTCCCAACTCCACTTGGCGCCGGTCTGCTCCTCAATGAACTTGATGCACGCCCGGATATCCTCGGCGCCCATCTGCACCGTCTCCTCGTCCTCATACCGAACCGGGAAGCACAGGTGGAACACGGGCAGGTCGGGGAAGCGGCGGGACATATAGCTGGAGGCCATAGTGGAGCCGTCGCAGGGCATGGAGGAGGAGATAAAGCACTTGCCCATGTGGGGCAGGGCGTCGATGACCAGTGCGCCGCACTCGGAGGACGGCACCGGGCAGCAGTCCGCCGGCAGGCCGAAGGACTCCACGGCGTCGATGTAGGGTACGCAGGTGAGCTGGTCGATCTCGGACACCAGGAACACCGGCATCAGCTGATAGGGGATACCCAGCAGGTCGGGGAAGCCGGCCATGATCTGACCCATGGTCATCTCATCGAACAGAACGACCTTCTTGTTCAGCTCGGAGCTGTTGCCGTTCTTCTTATCGCACTTGGCCAGGAACACCAGATTTTCCGCCACATAGCGGAAAATGTCGTAGGTCATCAGGTGGCTCATTTTCAGGGCGTTGCCCCGTTGACCCATGGTGTTCTTATCCATGAAGCTCACGCAGCACATGTAGGAGATCATCCAGCGATACCAGAACGTGGTGTTCAGGGCGGGTATCAGATCCTTGGAGAAGGTGGCCAGCAGCATGCCCCAGACCTTCAGCCAGCCGGAGAAGTCGACGAGGGTGCTCTCCACGCCGCGCCACTCCCGGCGGACAGTGGCCATGTCACCCTTACGGTACAGGGCACCCAGATGCTTTTCGCCGTTGAGCAGCAGGTCCTTGCGCTCCGCGCAGGTCATGGCGGCAACGGTCTTGGCCTCCCGTGCTACACGGTTCATATTGTCAAGGAAATGCTCTTTCTGTTTCCTGCCAAAGGCTTTCCAGTCCGTCTCCTTGATGAGATCGAGAGCGATGGAGCCAAACTCCTTCAGGTTGGCGGCCTGCGCCTTCCAGTCCATCTCAGTCTTGGCGCGGAAGAATTCGGGATTGGGAAATTTCTTCTTGTCAGCCATCAGTTGGCACCTCCGTTCTGCTTGTGGAGCTTCTTGATCTCCAGCGACTCCACAAAGGCCTGCACGCGGGTCCGCAGCTGGCCGGAGTTGCCGTTGTTGTACAGACGGTCGATGCTCAGCACCGGCCAGTCATACTCCTCATGCATGATGTGGCTCACCAGCGCGCGCTCAAAGCCCCAGTAGTCGCAGTATTTCATCTGCTCATAGATGATTCCGTCAGCGTGATACTCCCGTGCCAGGCGGTCCGCCGTCTCGCGGCGCTGCTGCACCTTCTCATCGGCGATGTAGCGGGCGCACTCGGAGTGCTTCATAATGTGCATGCAGATCTGGGGCAGGGCGTCCTCATCGTCCTTCAGCTCAATGATCTCCCGCCCGGGGGTGGAGCCAAAGCAGTATCGGTCGGACACTACCAGTGCGCCGCAGCCCTCGATAAGCTTCGTCAGCTGAGGGTCGTCAATCTCGCTGCCCACGATGGCCACGCGGGCACGGAAGGCGGGCTTGGGATCCGGCTTGCGCTTTTTCAGCTCCGTCAGCGTCTCTCGCAGGTAAGGCAGGATCAGGTACTTGGGACAGGTAAAGCTCACCAGGTTCAGCACGTGGAACTCATAGCCGGTGATGACCGGGTTTTCCTCCTTGCGCAGCTCGCCGATCTCGCTGATGATGGAACAGACCTCGTTGTGCTCCTTCACCGCCTGACGGATAGCGGCATCTGAGGTATCCACGCCGTACTTTTCCGTCAGGGGATCCAGCACCCGGCGGCGCATCTGCTTGACGTAGGAATCCAGCGTGTAGTCGGTGACCTTGTAGGGGATGTCGCAGTGGGTGACAAAGAAGTTGGGCTTGTCATTCATCTGCAGAATTTCAAAGTGCTCCATGGCGCGGTTCATCATGGAACAGGCGTCCACGCCGGCCAGCGCGTCCAGGAACTGGTAGCCGCCCTCCATGCCACGCTCCACCAGGGCGCGCGCATATTCACAGGTGTAGTTGGACATATAGTAGGTAGCGATGTCCAGTGAACCGGTGCGGGGGGCGCGGAGCCGGACGGAGAAGCAGCCGGGCAGGTTCAGCAGCGGCTCAGGCATATGGTAGCAGGTATAGCCGATGGCCAGCTTCCCCTCCGCCTGTGCCTGTTTTACCAGATCATTGTCGGCATTCTCCAGCAGGCTCTCGAAGTAGATCAGATGCTTCAGGTCTCTCAAGAATTACACCTCTCTCCTAATGTATTTCAATTATAAGATCTCCAGCTTGGTCAGGGCTTCGCGTGCGCCGCGGATGACAGGGGCATCCTCCGGCAGATCAAAAACACTAAGACCCTGGATATCATTGGCGGCGTGCTGTGGGTCGCTGCCGATGGTGGCCAGTATCTCCGTGCCGTTGATATGGATGTAGGGAATCAGCGCCGGGTCCGTGACCCGATTGACGATAGCGCCACAGCGGTCGTACATCACCAGCTCGTCGGCCACCCGCTTGATGGTGTCGATGACCTGTGTACCCTTGCGGCTGGGATCGGTGATGAGCACCAGATGCGTCACCTTCTCCATCACCCGGCGGTTGATCTGCTCGATGCCGGCCTCACCGTCGATGACCACGTAGTCAAAGTCGTTGGCCAGCAGGTTGATGACCTCCTTCAGATAGGCGTTCACCTTGCAGTAGCAGCCCGCCGTCTCCGGCCGGCCGATGGCGAGAAACGAGAACCGCTGCTGCTCCACCATGGTGTCGAAAATGCGGTATCGTGCCTCGCTCAGCAGCTCGATGGCCTCCCGGGGCGCACCGTCCTCCACCGAGGCCACGATGCTCTTGCGGATGTCGTCCAGCGTCTCTTTCACCTCAACGCCCAGCGCGGTGGACAGTCCCACCGCCGGGTCGGCGTCGATGGCCAGAATGCGCTTGTCGGGATAGGCCTCCGTCAGCAGCCGCACAAAGGCGGCGGAGATGGAGGTCTTGCCCACGCCGCCCTTACCGGCGACGGCGATGATCTTGGGGGAGTGCTCCAACAAGTCTCACGTCCTTTCGTGTTACCCGCCGCCGTCATTTCTGACCGAAATGGCGGCTATGCCACAGAAGTACGCGGGTTTGTGCAGTATTGTTAAATTCCTAACATCATACTACCACAAATACCGGCAAATTGCAATGAAAGTTTCGGCATTTTGTTGCATTTTTTGGTAGTATTGCGCCACTGGCCGGGGGAAAGGGGCGTGTATATTTTGCGGCGTTTTTACGCCTTTGCCCCTTTGACGCGGCGGCCATACCGTGCTATAATACGGGATAAAGTATTACCCCCTCTTGAAAGGAGAGGCTTTATGCGTATCATCGATCTGGAGACCATTAACCAGGCCATGAACAACGAGACGCAGTTCGTCCTGCGCTGCGAGGAAGTATTCCACGACAAGGTGTCCTCCGCCGCGTCGGCTATCCTGTCCGCCGGGCGCGAGCGCCGCATCGTGGCGCTGACCGGTCCCTCCGGCAGCGGCAAGACCACCACCGCCATGCGCCTGCGCGACTACCTGGAAAATCTGGGCGTCAAGGTCTGCCTGCTGAGCATGGACAACTTTTTCCTGCCCCTGGACCAGCGTCCGCCGGAAGCTACCGACTGGGAGTCCCCTTACTGCGTCAACGTGGACCTGCTGGTCAGCTGCATCGGCCGCCTGCTGGACGGCGAGCAGGTGGATATTCCCTGGTACGATTTCAAGACTGGCACTACCGGCGGCTATAAGCCCATGCAGGGCGACAAGGACTGCATCGTCATTGCCGAGGGGATCCATATGCTCAACCCCCTGATCTTCGATAAGATCCGCGGCGCGGCCACCGGCATCTATGTGGCGCCCCGCACCCGTATCCTCACCAATAAGGACCGCGTGGTTCGTCCCGAGCAGCTGCGCGTGGCCCGCCGGCTCATCCGGGACTACAACACCCGGGGCCACTCCCTGCGGGAGACGGTCGAGCGTGCCGAGAGCGTCAACGCCGGCGAGGTCAACTATATCCGGCCCTTTAAGAGCAACGCCGCCATTCACATTGACTCCTTCCACGACTATGAGCCCTGTATCCTGGCCAAGTGCCTGGCCAACATCCCCAATTTCCGGCGGGAACTGACGCCGGAGTATATGCAGGAGCACGACCTCACCGACCTGGTAGAGGTGGTGGAGAGCGTCCCGCCTTTGCACACGCCTTATGTGCCGCTGAATTCCATCGTCCGCGAGTTCGTGGGCGGCAGCAGCTATGAATATTGAGCAATAAGGGAGGTATCCTAACTATGAGCAGAATCATTACCATCAGCCGTGAGTTCGGTTCCGGCGGCCGTGAGCTGGGCAAGCGTCTGGCCAAGGCCCTGGGCATTCCGTGCTACGACCATGAGATCATCGAGATGATCGCCAAGGAAAACGGCTTCAACGAGGACTATGTGGCCAACGTGGGCGAAAAGAGCATCGAAGCCGCCTATCCGCTGACCATCGGGCACCGCTTTGGTATGCAGCCCTTCCAGATCATGGAGCAGCCCATCCGCGTGGCAGTGGCCCAGCGCCAGATCATCGAGAACTTCGCCAAGCAAGGCGACTGCGTCATCGTGGGCCGGGCCGCCGATGTTATCCTCAAGGACTACGACCCGCTGAACATCTTTGTCTATGCGGATAAGGACTCCAAGATCGAGCGCTGCCAGCGCCGTGCCCCGCAGGGTGAGCATCTGACGCCCCGGGAGATCGAGTCCCATATGAAGCAGATCGACCGCAACCGTGCCCAGCACCACCAGATGTACAGCGACAGCAAGTGGGGCGACAAGGGCTCCTACGACCTGTGCATCAACACCACCAAGCGCTTTGTCAAGGATATCGTTCCGTCCATCGCCAAGTTCTGCGAGGACTGGTTCAATTCCCACGGTTAATACATAAAAGGCCCGCGCCGCGGGCCTTTTACCGCAGAGAGGAAGGAGGCTGTTCTGTGAAAGTCCGTCTCAATGACGATCCCGAGATCGTGAAAACCATCCGCGAGGGCCTGAAACGCACCGGCGGCTACTGTCCCTGCCGTCTGGCCCGCACCGAGGAGAACAGGTGTATGTGCAAGGAGTTCAAGGACCAGATCGCCGACCCGAACTTCGAGGGCTACTGCCACTGCCGTTTGTACTACAAGGAGAAATAAAAAAACCGGGCCGTTCTGGCGTCTTTCATAGGTACACAAAGTGACCTGACCTTTTGTATGGGCAGGCAGTGGCGTGAGCCGCTGCCTGCCTGTTCTTTTTTCTGCCTTGATTTTACCTGTTCTGTGCTTACGATACCTTCGTTTGCGCTGCCATCTGCTGCACGACCATTTCCAGAGAGGGAATGAAGTGTCCTTCGGCACTCTCGGCATCTTCTGCGGACATGGCACTGTCTACAACACCGATGTCACGGTAGATGATCCGCACCTCCTGCATACCGTTGCGGTTGTAGCGGCCCGGTCTCTCGCCAATGTCTATGCGTTCAATGAACGTCCACAGCAGCTCCGGCGTCAGCTCGGTTATCTCTGTGTAGCGGCTGGCCTTTTCAATGAAGGCGTCTACATTGGCGGCGGAGGCTTTCAGCTTTTCCAGTTTCGCCTGCTTCTCAGGTATGGACACCGCCAGTTGCTTCTGCTCGGCGTTGTAGTCAGCGGACAGCATCCGAAACTGCTCGTTGGAGATCTTCCCCAGTACGTTGTCCTCATAGAGTCTTTTGAATAGAGCGGACAGATCCGCGCTCCGCTTCACCATCTTGTCCAGTTCCCGCTGAGTGGCGGTCATCTCCTTGCGGAGCTGCGCCGTGTTCTTGCGGTTGATGTAAGCGGCGAACAGGAGCTTCTTCGTCCTCGCGAAATGCGTCACCCTCCGCAGGTCATCCAGCACGATGGCTTTCAAGGCAACCTCCGTGATATGGTGAGCCGTGCAGGCATCCTTGCCACGTTTGCCGTAGGTGGAGCAGCGGAAGTAGTACTGCTCCGGCTTCATTTTGCCTGTGCGGCACAGCACCATGTACCCGCCGCAGTCGGCGCAGTAGACCAGTCCGGCAAACAGTCCCGGTGCGTCCATGTGCTTGGGCGGACGGCGCTTGTGTTCACGAACGCGCTGTACCGTGTCCCATAGCTCTTGGTCGATGATGGCCTCATGGGTGTTCTTCACCAGTACCTGCTCCTCCGGCGGACGGTGAATGACCTTTTTGTTCTTGTAGGACAGGGTGCTGCTCTGCATATTCAGCGTATGACCAAGGTACACAGGGTTTCTCAGAATGGTAGCTACAGTAGCTCCCGTCCATGCGTAGGGCCTTGTGGTGTCCAGCCGCGTGCAGGCCACGCCAGTCTGTTGATAGTATTGGTTGGTGGGGTTCAGCACATGGTCATCCCGCAGTATACGGGCGATCTGATTCGGCCCTTTCCCCTCGGCGCAGAGCTTGAAGATGCGTTGAACGACGCCCTTTGTCTCCTCATCGGGGATGAGCCACTTGCTGTCACCGTCCCGCTTGCGGTAGCCGTAGGGCGGCTTACCGCCTAAGCGTTCGCCGTTCTCCGCCTGCATCCGCTTCACAGAGCGCACCTTGCGGCTGGTGTCCTTGGCGTGGAGCTCGTTGGCCCAGTTGCGGACTGGATTGAAGTCGCTGCTGCTCTCCACCAGCGAATCCACGCCGTCGTTGACCGCGATGAAGCGGACACCCTTGGATGGGAAGTAGAGTTCCGTCAGCTCACCGACCTTCAGGTACTCACGGCCCAGCCGGGACATGTCCTTCACGATCAGGGTACGCACCAGCCCTGCTTCGATGAGCGTTACGATGTCCTGCCACGCGGGACGGTCAAATAATGAGGTGTGATAGCGATAGCGGCAAAAAGCTAATAAAATCAATGGTTTTG
>OGOG01000496.1_pt1 | contig 44678 bp, 31 predicted proteins | sample 1552581 | NCBI WGS metagenome assembly OGOG01 (sample SAMEA2580152, study PRJEB22360) | human gut metagenome | biome: human gut; feature: human-associated habitat; material: faeces | place: Denmark | collected 2008/2010 | reverse complement strand
ACTCGTTGAGAAAAGTGCGGGTAAGGACATAATTCTGGCTGCTCTCCTGTGAAAAGAGGGAATTAATCACAAATAGTAATGAAATGATGAAATAAAGCCTTTTCATTGTGTTTCTGCTTTTAAGATTCAAAACAGGATTATAATATGGTATTCTTAAAGACTACCGCTTCAGGACTTTCTCACCGTAAGTCTTTCCGCCAACAACCAGACGGAGAAGGTATTCACCGTCCGGAAAATCAACCAGAGAAAGCGTTTCGGTATAACGACCAGCGGGACTTTCCTGCCTACGGACATCACTCAGCTGACGACCCTGCAAGTCATAAAGCCCGATCAGCACATCTGCGGATTCGTTGAGGAGATAATCGATCTTCAGCTCGCCCTGAGTATCGATGCTGATGCCATAACTGATACGCTCATCGGAATAGCCCCTGCCATCACCGTCTTCACCGTTGCCGTTGGAGACGGAATATTCTTTTTCAACGAAGCCGTCACGTCTCTCCCGGTTGTCGGAATCCTCGTCCAGCGCGTAGTATTGTTCGTGAGGAGGATAGTAGAAGGAGGTGGCAAAATAGGGGGATGCTTTTCCAAGGCAGCAAATAGAGCCGGAGACGGACTCGAAGATGGGATAGCGGTAGCCATCCGCATACCAACGCCAAGTGTCCACCTGCAAAGAGGAGGAGTCATTGGCAAGGTACCAGTCGATGCTGTCGCGGTTCAGGATGAGAGGGAGGGTGTCCGCGCGCAAGGAGGAACCCGGGGTGAAAGGTTCCATACTTTCGACCATGCATTTGCGATGATGCACGCGCAAAACATGCCTCAACGTGTCGCCCCCCGGAAGGACAAGCATCCCGGAGGCATCCGCGGTGACCTGAGACTTACCCTGTACGTGGATGTCGAGCTGGTCACAATAACTGCCAGTCCCTTCAAAATAATCGGTGAACGTACGACCGTAAGTGAAAGGGAAAACGAGCAGGGTTTCAGGTTTGCGGTAAGTGATCAGGGTAGTGGGATTCTCATAACCCAGGGAATAGAGGGAATCGCCACGCAGATAATAATAGTACATCGTGCGGTGTTCAGTACCGACAAGGGTATCAGAATGTACGTCCAAGGAACGGTAATTCAACTCGTAATGGTCGTTCAACGGGGTTTGATCGCTGAAATCCCAGACAACCCCCACTCCCTTACCACCGGGAGCCTTATAGTCAACTTGCTGTTTGACAAGGCGGTCGCCCGAACGGGGAAGGTTACACAAACTATTCAAGGTAATCTGGGAGGACAGCCCAAGAGAGAGTACAGACGCGAACAAGAAGAGAAGTAGTGGTTTCATAAGCCTGACTTTTTGATTTGTGACGTTTATTAAACGTAATTTTCATATTCTTTAAGCGAAGAAACAAAAAATAACTGACAATCAATCCTAAAAGTCTCTGTTTAATAACATAACAACAAAAATAAGCTTCATAACAATTCTATTTATCCAAATTTTACATTCAATTATTTATACTTCAAAGGCTATCTTTCATATTCTTTTTCCGTCAAAATAGACAGTTCAAAATCAATTTCAGAATCTGTTTTATTTAGGAATTTGATCATTTGGCTACTCAAGGAGAATGATGGTGTTAAAGATATTTTAGCCTCAGATATAATTTTTGTTTTTACCTTCAAGCAATGTTTCTTACACCATTCATGAATAACAATAGCATATTTGTCCATTTCATTTAAAAATGATTCCATGACAAAATCACTATCATATGTCTCAAAAAAACCTTCTGAAATCTCCATAAGATTTATTAAGTACTAACTCTGTATTATAGTTCATAATCTTTCATTTCTACTTTAATTTTCTCAAAAAGGTAGCCAAGTAGCACCCCCCTCAATATTAATAAGTGGAGTATAATAAGTTATTTTTATCATGAAAAATAAAGTCAAATACTTTGCAGCCGGATTCACTGAATCTATATCAACAAACATTCTAACACGTTCATATTCAATATTAAGAATTCTCTTTTCCACTTCCCAACCTTCTAGGGAATCCCCAAATAAGATCGGATATTTTCAAGGCTCCACTGAATGCAATAAGGAAAACAATAATTAGTTTATACATATCAATTCTTTTATTGACTTATATTTTTAAGGTTTTTCTCCTGCCACTCAAAATTACATTTATTAGAATCCTCCTATAAAAAACATTCTTAGCCTTACTGGCAAACGTAATTTTATTAAAAATATCATTCCATCATTTCAGACTTTACAATTAAAAGTTTTTTATTAAAGACCGTATTTCGCAATTATTTCTTTCGACATTTTAGCTTACAAATTACATCTGCTTCAATTCATTTCAAATATTTCTTCTAATGCATATTCACACAATAATTCGTAAAAGGAATTACATACTCTTTAATCTCGGGGCAGGGGTAAAAAGATTGATTTATCTCGTTTCTCTGATTCTTCCTTCAATTTGGCTATATGCCTCAACCACTGCGCATAGACTCCCTCCTGTAATTCTTCGTAACCTAAATCATCTATCTGTTTGTATAGATCGTGCATTGCCTCAAAGTGTTTGTAGGCTTCAGGAGATTTTGCTTTCAATGCTTCCGGATTAGAGGCTTGTAATAAGTTTGCTAATATCAATGTCAACCGAGTTTCGTAGGCCGCCTTGCATAATAATGCATCCAGATCATTCGCGAGATATTGAGCAGCCGTATTTGCACATTTCAAATAGAAATCATCCATCCCATATTTATCATAATATCCTGCGGCTAATTCTATTAACATTCGTGCTATGGTATTAACCTTATCCAATGGTTCCAAATAAGTTCGGCTTTGCAACGCCTCTACTTTAATGTAACTGCTATTCATATAATGAGCATCTGTAAGGACTGCACCACAAGTCAGTTCTAAATTATACCATGCCTCATTTTCATCTTTAATTTTCACAAAACTATGTTTTGGAGAAGTCGACCAATAAGCCTCTGCCCCTAATTCTTCAGCCAAAACCAAATAGTATAAAGGCATTGACTGACATTGACCGACCCCAGTTCTCATTAGCTTGGTTACAAAATGGCTGTCAAAGCTAATTCTTGATTGGTAATCATCCAAATCATATTTAAGGGGATAATTTATCAAAGTTCTTCCTCCGGTTCTTATCTTCATTGTATCGGTTAAAATGCTGAAAAGCATCATGTTCTTAACTACATTATTATTTCTATCATATTTCCCTTCTTTGATTTTGTCATTGCAAAGTTGTGCTTTTGCCTGAATAGCTTTTCGATAGGCATCATAAATCAATGAGTCTTCATAGTATGCGTTTTCTACAAGAAACACAACTCTACCTAGGTTCATAGGCTGTTCCCCTTTCAGCATGCCTTCAATTTCATTAAAAGCATGCTGATAAGCAGATGTGTTATGAATATCAGCTTGAGAAGGAAAACTTCGTTCAATAAGCATTCTTATGTTCGATTGCCGCTGCATTTCCATTTGGATTCGCTGATAGTGCCTCATGTCTTCATAGATCATAGCGGCATTTCTCTTTTGAATATCCGATAATTCATTAAGTCTATAGGGATTATGCTGCCCGTTGTTGTAGGGACTGGCTGATTGCCGGTCGTGCGGATTGCTCTGTTGCCGACCATATGGATACAACGGAATTTGAGGGACTAAACCGGACTTAGGTTTAACTTCCGGTAAAGTTTGTGATGATATACCTACCGAAAAGAATAAAAGAAGCACCCTGATAAAAGATTTAATTTTGCTGAACTTCATCTTTTTTGACCATTATTGATTTCATTCTATTATCTACATCCTCTGTTCCCATCTTTCTCAACCAGTTCAAATACATAGCCTGCGGCATTTTCCGGTATCCTAATTTATGAATCATCGTGTAGATCTCATTCATTTGTGCAAATAGTTCTTGGCTTTCATCAGAATCGGGAACTGCTTGCTTATGTAATGCCGTGATCGTTTCCGCCTTCAGTAATAAAGCATTGATATAATTGGGAAAATGAGTTAAAGCGGTATCACAACATTTTAAGATAAAAGAGCCATCCTTCATTCCGAACCTGGCTTGATAGCCCTGTGCTAAATCGACAAGACAAAGAGCGATGGATTCTTTGTCCGACAACGCCTTCATGTATACCCCATTGCGGATCGCATCAGTATGGATATAGCCTGAAGCAACGTACCAGACATCGGTAGGAAAATCCCTGCATGTCAATTCAATATTATACCAACCCACTCTCTTGTTCTGCACTTTAATATAAATATGGTTGGGTGCCAAAGCTAAATGGCATTCATAGCCCATTTCATCCATTATTATTTTATAAAGATAAGGCAGTGAATGGCAGTTTCCCGTATTTGTTTGCATTAAAGTCGATACAAACATACTCGACCACTCCTCTTTACCGGCATAATCCTCAAAATTATAAGTAAATGGAATACTGCCAATTATGTCGTTACCAGAAACAATAGGAATAGTATCAGTCATAAAAAGAAAAACCGCACATTGACCGGCAGCAATATCCTTGTCTTTCTCAGGATAAACGATATTGCCGGAGTTCATTATCTGTTTACAAATCTGCGTGTATAAATTTATATTATCAACAAACACAACCTTATCGAGTTGGTTGTCGAGATAAGCATTTTCTACTGTAAAAACAGCTTCTTGAAAATTGGGTATGCTTTTTCCTGAAAGCATATTTTCACACTTCGAGAAAGCCTCCGCATAATAATTTTTTTGTGCATTTGCATGGAAGTGCATAAAAACAACAATCACTAATAACAAGGTCTGTCTTATCATATTCAGTTTTTTTTCTTACTTTTCTTCTTGCAATTCAGCTTAGGGGGATCATAATGTTGCCTTATAGTCCCTGACCCATTTTTTTTATAGTTTCGCAAGTCATTTTCACAAAAATAATAAACCATACCTTCTTTTCCATCGTCAATTATCAAAGGTGGTAAAATATATTCTTTACTCCAGTTAAAATCAATCTGATCAAATCTTTCCAGAGTGGAAATCATTTCTTGAGTTATAACCTGAGTTGTATCATTCCAATAAAATAATTTTTCATCCCTTATGATATATCTAGTAGGAAAAAACTCATCAAAAGCTCCCACTTTATTTTTATCAGTCGGATATATCTTATTAACTGCTCCAATTATGCCAATTACCAAAATCCCGTTACCAGCATCGGTAACTTTTAAACTAAATACCGTATCTTTTTTACTTAGTTTTGATGTATTTAAAAAATCAGTAATAGCGTTGTTTATAGCATTAACAGTATTCCCCTCCGAAACCAATTCTTTTTTCCATTTTGAAGTTGCACAATTTTCAAAAACAAAACAAAACAGTAATAAAAAAATAAATTTTGACTTTTTCATTTTAATAGGGTATTGGAGAGAATCCTTTTGTCAATATAATAAATTTCTTTATTCCATTTACCTTTTGACTCTCTTTATGCTCAATATCGCCCCCTCCACTACCTGTTAAACCTGAAGGTTGTGTCCTATCACTTACCGGAAATTTTGATAAATGTTTATGGAAATCCGTATGAATATTAATTTCATTAATTGACTTAACTCCAGCTATATTTAGATTAAACGATGTTTGAGTCATTTGATCACTATTATTTTGATATTTACTTATATAGACTTTACTTGGTACACTTTCACTTTTATTTGAATATTCATATCCAGAAATTTCTTTTCCTACCATTTCTGACAGTTCTATAACAAAATTTTGCACTCCTTCTACTGTTGCTTGCCCTTCTCCTCCTACGGATATAGCATTATCAACTGTTTTAAAATTTATCCCATCATTCAAAATACCTTTCTCAATATTATCCATACGGGCTTTTATCTGGAATAAACCTTTATTTTGTACCCAATCCCCTGCTTTATTTTGATGATATCCCATTACTTTGTCTGTTGCATCATCATTTGTTTCCATTAAATGAAAAGTTCCTGTCTTATCGTCAAAACGATAAATATCCAGACCGTCCGGATCGATAAAACGTATCGGATTATTCATGCAATACGCATAAGGGAAAATCCAAAGATATTTCTCACATAACGGATCAATCGACATGGCAGGAGTTGCAGCGGACACATCCTTATCGGTCGCTTTGACATATCCAACTACCTTTTTTGTTTTGGTATTGTATAACACTGAACCGATTTCAACGATTTCTTTATTATCATGAAATTCTTCAAATTCTCCCTTGGAGAAAGAGTAGGCACGAACTTTCTTAAAACCGTATTTTTCAAAAGGATTTTTTGCGGTTTGAGCATTAGCAAAGGCAGATCCGCATAACAGGATGAAAGCAAAGATAATCTTCTTCATAACTGACAGGAATTTATGACAGGTTATATTCGCCAAATATAATAATTATATTTAAACTATCAAAATAACAATTAGTTTACTTGCATATCCCAATCATTTTACTCAATCATTGTGTTTCAATCATTCTTTTTTTGAAATAAATCGAGATTAGGCACGGAGAAAAGTAAAGTTTAGTTTAAAAAGAATCCGGCATAATGGAAATAGTTTCTTATGTTCAAAAGAGTTTTGCCGGATAGAAATAGTTTATATTAAATAATAATACCTTCTATTTCTTCACCTTCATTCCAAACCAATATATGGGTATTCCTTTATCAACGAAAGAAATCCTCTTATACTAAAACAGAAAGATACTGATCCAACAATTTAATACTCGGCTTTAAATAGTAAAAACATGGGGATGTTCTTGCAAAAAACACCCCCATGTTTTATACCACAACATCCGGATGTTCTATACTAAAACATCCGGATGTTTTTTATATTAATATAGGACTATATGAATATAAGAAGCTACTATCCAATGGTTTGACCATACATATTTCACTTATTGGAAAAGGTATGTTTTCCAACCGTTCATAAAGCCTGTTTACGACTTCAATGGATGCGCCGTTCGTACTTCTTCAACAGGAAACGGGCGTAGGTCATTAAATCCCCTTCCGATTGCACGGTAACGGGGGTGGTGGAATCTACCCAGGCATCTTCAAAGGCTTTGACCGAGGCATCCAGTTCTTTCTGGTCGAAAGGGCAGTTGCTTTCAGTAGCCAGGAGTACGGCATCCAGATACATATCCCAACGTTTGGAATAATAGTCCTTGATAAGTCCCGACCATGCACGACTGGCATAATCGTTCAGGCTTCCTCCCCAGGTTGTGATAAGGTTCCGGGCATTCTTCTCATAATAATCTTTCAAATCCGGAGTATCGCCTAAAGCGCGGGCATCGGCAATCCATTTATCGAGCGAACAACGGCTATGGAAAGCGGTAAGCTTGTCCAGGTCACTCAGCACTTCACGCATCTCGGAGGCACGGGCTTTCAGTCCGGGTACATCTTTGGCGGCATACATACGGTCGAAATCTTCTTTCAATGTCTTGAAGTAATTGCCCAATAACTGGCGGCCTACGGCAATGATATCCAGACGAAGTGCGTCCCGATTGCAGTCGGGAGCTTGAAGCAACTTGTCCCAGGCTTTCAACAGAACGGTATCGGAGTAATCGTTCGTGATGCGTTTATTCGGTTTGTCCATTTCCGGACGATAGCCGGGCAATATGCCCAATGTACGGGGAACTTGCACGTAGACATCGTTGAAAAGAATGTCCCAGGCCTCACGAACGGGTTGCGATACGGTTCCGGCATGACGGTCGGCCAAGGCATGAAGCCATGCATCGTCATCCCGGTTCAGGTTCCAGGCTTTCTCAAAGATGTATTCATAAGGAAACTGCATAACGTCCAGCCCTTCGAGTGTCGAACCGATGCCGTGAAGGTTACTGCCGCCATCGAGCAAAGCATTCTCCAGACGCTTGCCACTCTCCTTTACATTCCCGGTGAGGGTGGTGTTGCCACCGAAGTTACCCAGATAACACCAAATGTAAGGCTGTCCGTGGAAATGGTCGGTGGTTTTCCACAGTTCCACATTTTCGCAATGATAATCGAGAAGGTACATCTTATCTTTCGGCACACCCGTCAGCAAGGCTTTGATGCGCGGGGCAGTCCAATCCTTCCGGTCGTGGTAGAACATCCAGGTCATCTGCATCCATTCCGCTTTCGGATCAGCGGCTGTCAGGGTACGGTACATGTTGGAAGATATTTCACTCAGGTACTCCGGCTCCCAACTGGGCGGATCGACTTCATTGAATGGATCGACCCCATAGATATGATCGGTTCCGAAAAGCCGCGTCTGCTCCTGTAGGAAACGCTTCTGGATGGTAGCAAACAAAGGTTCTTCCGGGTTCAGGAAGTGACAACGGTAGGTATCGGCAAAGCCTGCCCACTTGCCCAGATATTGGATGTTCGCATCCGGATAAATCCGTTTCAATCCGGCAGGCACATGTCCGGCAAAAGCCGGGAGGACGGGCTTCATATTCAGTTCGCGTTCGCGGGCGAGAATCTTCTTTTGAAGCTCCACCTGATTGTCCAGCCATTGCATCGGCAACGGGCCGTTCCAACCGTCGATGTTCGCCATTCGGTGCCAGGGGAGGTAAGTGGGGCCGGTAAAGTACGAACGGATTTCTTCATCGGTCATTCCCATCTTCTTCCAGACTTTATACCACACGGCTTCCTGTCCGGTAATGGCCAAAGGCATGTTGACACCGTTCAGCGCCATCCAGTCGATGAACCGTTCCCAATCCGCCCACTGCCAGTAGGGCATCGTGTATCCATACGTACAGTAGTTCAGGAAGAAACGCTTGTCCACCTTCGCCTCCACATCGATGGCTTCCTTGACAGCCGGAAGCACTTCGGGCATTTCAACGGGAATGTCGGCATACCATGAGATGGTGGTCAGGCAGTAGTATCGCAGATAATGGTTCAACCCCATTGCCATCGAATTGGCATTGTTGCCGCTTATCACTATCTTCCCGCGGTCGCTCTCCAGACGGAAACGGTCTTTGCCATCGATGGCTTTCACCTTCCGGAACTGGAAATTATCGGCATAAGACGGAATGAGCCGCTGCACCAGGGCTTGCACCACCGCCACATCTTTCTCCTTCGCCCCTGCCGAAAGGGACAGGAAAAGGAGTACAAAAAGTAAATAAATGCTTCTTTTCATGATTATAGTTTATAGTTTTATATAGATTCTTTTTTTAAACAGGATGTATCCTGCCGCCCAGTGGAGCGACAAGAAAAGAACGGCATACATGAAGGAGCCGAAATAGTTGCCGAACAGCGGTTGGAGTGCCGTGTCGAACAAAAAGCCACTCACGCCCCACAACCGGAAAAGTTCACCGAATATATAGCTTGCCACATAGAGAAACAAAGGATTGGCTCCAAAGACCTCGAAGAAAGTCCATCCCCGTTTCTGTTGCCGCACATCAATAACGTAAATCAGCGCAGCCAGTGAAAGCGCAGCTATACCGCATGTGACCAGTACAAAACTGGGCGACCATAACCGTTTGTTCAAAGGACAGGCGTAGCTGAACAGATACCCTGAAAACAACAGTGTAGTACCCGTCAGAAACAAATACTGCATCCGTTCCCCGTTGTCCTTCCGCCCGAGGATGGCACGTCCGCATACAAAACCGATCATCACCTGTGCCACCGAAGGGATCGTACTCAGAATACCTTCCGGCTCTACGAACTGCCGTCCCTGGAGATACATGTGACTGGTTCCCAAGACGGTGGAATCAACAATTGCCATGATATTGCCGGGACTCTTTTCAAAACCGTTTCCAATAAGTTGCAGGATGAAATAGCCCAATAAAAGCAAGAGAGCAACGGGCAGAAAACGACGGTGGGGAACAAACAAAGCCAACACAGCGGTCACTCCGTAACAGATGCCCAGACGCTGCATGACACCCAAAATGCGCATGTGTTCCCAATCCGTCCAGACCCCGCTTTCACAAGCGTTCACAAACCATTTCATGGCAACCCCGATAAGGAACAACAGGACAGCCCGTTTCAATATCTTGCCGATGGCAGGTTTCCACCGGAATTCATATTTGCGTAAAGAGATATAAGTAGAGATTCCCATCAGGAACATGAACATAGGAAAGACAAGATCGGCAGGGGTAAATCCATCCCATTTTGCATGGCGCAACGGTTCATACGGATATCCGCACGCACCGGCGTTGTTGACCAGTATCATCCCGGCAATGGTAATGCCGCGCAATACATCGAGTGAAAGAAGACGATTCTTAGTTGACATTTCTATGGATTAAAAGTTATAAGACAAGACATAAAAGAGTGGTGGAAGCCGCCAGCACCGCTCCTATCAAAGTTTCGTAAGGAATCAGTTTAAGACGTTCCCTGAAAGTCAGTTCGCAGACTCCCCCCGTGGCATGAAAGAAAGAACCGTGAGGCAGATGGTCGAGTACGGTAGCACCGGAATTGACCATCGCTGCTCCCCAGGCGGCAGAGATACCGACGGCAAGAATCGTATCGGCAAAGGAGGCGGAAGCAAGCGTAGCACCGGCAGTAGTGGACGCCGCTGTGGCGGCAGACATCAATGCACCCGACACAGGAGCGATCATCACTTCATCGAAATGGGCTTGTCCCAAGGCTTGCAGGATCCAGTCTTTCAAGGTAGAGTTCTTGATGACCCCGGCAATCGTTCCGGTTCCTATCAGCAGGATGGCAACAGACGACATCTTCTGCAACCCATACTCCATGCTGGGCAGGATGTTCCTCCACTGTCTCATGCAAAGAATCCCGCAAACGCCACCAATAGGAAGTGCAATCAACGGATCGACCGTAATATCGAACAACGGGCGAAGAGAAAGAAGGATGATTGTTACCACCGGAGCCACCAGGCTACCGAACAAAGAAGGAAGTTCCTTCTCTTCGGCAACTTCTTCCGTCACCTTACCTTTAACCAATTTATCGGGGATCAGACGTACCACGACAAATACGGTAAACAGCAACCCGACTACCGCTGGCAAGACATTGTAGAACATCACCGAAGAGAGGTCTGCCCCAAAATTCTCGGCTGCAATAATCGTATTGGGATTGGGAGAAATGATATTCCCGCATTTCCCACCGCCAACCATGGCTATCAGCAATACGGACGGGGAAATGCCCAGCCTCCTGCCAATGGACAGGGCAATGGGAGCAACGGTAATCACTGCCACATCGATAAATACGCCAACGGCACACAACAACATCGTGGCGAGTGCCAATGCAAAAAACACACGCCTCTCACCCAACGTGCGGATGATGGCATTCGAGAGTGTGGCCGCCGCTCCCGTCTTAATCAGTACTCCGGACAAGACACCTGCCGTAAGGATGCGGATCACTGCCGGAGTCACATCCTTGACTCCTTCCGTCATCACTCTGACAGTGTCGGTCAACGGAAGTCCACCCAACAATCCTCCCACGATTGCGCCTGCAATCAGGCTATAGGTCGGGGCGACCTTTTTTATAATCAAGAGAACGGATACAAGCAATCCGATCAATGCGCCAATAGCGGTCATAATGGTTTTCTGGAATTACGGGTTACTTTTTAAACTGTTTGATGATACGCATGAGCTGAGTGACGGTATTCTCTATATTCGACAAAGCAAACTCACGTTGCATCGCCTGTTCCAAAGAAACGGGAGCCGGCTGGATGGATAGCACGGCTGTGAATCCCATTTCATTGAGTTTGTCCGCATCTTCGATGCATCCTCCCAAGGCTACGACCGGGACATCGGCTTCTCTGGCAAGTTTCAGGATACCCCCCAAAGCCTTGCCCATTCCGGTCTGCACATCCAGTTTGCCTTCACCCGTCAGAATGAGGTCGGCATCACGAATGGCTTCCTTGAAACGGAGTATTTCCAATATGGTATCGATGCCCGGCTTCAAAGTCGCATTCAGGAAAGGAAGTAATCCGCCTCCCATGCCTCCGGCTGCACCTGCACCGGGAAGAGTTGTTATATCCATGCCTTTCTCCCGGTGGATGACTTCGGCATAATGTTTCAGTCCGCCATCCAAGGCAACCACTTCTTCGGGAGAGGCACCTTTCTGGGGCGCATATACAAAGGCTGCTCCATCCATCCCGTAGAACGGATTGTTCACATCACAAGCTATCGTGAAAGAAGCTTCCTTCACGAACGGATGCAAAGCCGATTCATCTATGTGTTCTATCCGGACAAGATTGCTCCCTTTCGCATCCAGCAAGTTCCCTTGTCCATCGGCAAAACGGACTCCTAAGGCTTGCAGCATTCCCGTCCCGGCATCATTGGTGGCACTCCCCCCGATTCCCATGATGAACTTCCGGCATCCCCGGTTCAAAGCATCGAGGATGACTTCTCCCGTACCATAAGTGGTGGTATGCATAGGATTGCGCAAAGCATCGGGCACCAAGGGCAGACCGCTGGCGGATGCCATTTCAAGGATGGCCGTCCGGCCGTCTTCCGTGATGCCATAAGATACTTCGATCTCATTCATCAACGGATCATGCGCTTTACAGGCGACCCGCTCCACATTCAGATTGGCACAGATCGCTTCCGTGGTTCCTTCACCGCCATCGGCTATCGGGAAACGGACTGTTTCACAACGGGGGAATTCTTTCCCTATGGCCCGAAGGGCACTCCCGGCAATGTCGAGGGATTGGACAGAACCTTTAAATGAATCGAAAGCAAGAATAATTTTTCTCATGGTTATGGATGTTTTTTTATTCGGAGAATCATTCATTCACTCTAAAGTAGCATTCACCATTTTAATTGCCTCTTCAAGCGGATGATCGAAAGGTATAGTGGTATTCTTCCAAGGAGTCTGTATCCATTCTTCTTCCCACTCGTCCAACTTGTCACGATCAGGAGAGAAATAACGCTGCATACGAGGAATGTAGTAATCTTTAATCAGTCCGCTCCAAAAACGGGCGGCATAATCTTCTTGTATTCCTCCCCATGTGGTAATCAGGCGTTTGGCATTCGCTTCATACGCATCTTTCTCTTCGGGTGTAGTACCACTGTTTCTTGCCAGCTTCACCCACTCTTCCAGGCGGTAAAGGGGATGGGAAGCTAACAAACGGTCTACCTGCAATAGCAAACCAACAGCTTCTTCCAAAGATTTCCGGGCAGCAACCTTATTGCCGGAAGCATCTTCGTCCAACGCACGGGTATATAGCTTATCCGCTTTAGCAGCTACATAGTGAGCTGCATATTCCAAAGCATCGTTTACATAAAGCGGAGAACTCTTCAGGCTATCGGCACAAGAGAGGAATTGCTCTACGCCACGCAGGAACTCTTCGCTTGTATCTATTTTACTGATACGGAGCGTATCGGGAATGACCGTTTGCCATGTGAAACGGGGGTAAGAGTACAAACAGCTATAAGCCGTCTTCCTGAACTTGTCCCACGCTTCCTTCATTGGCTGCGGATAGGCTCCGTAGCGGGCTTTACAATATACGGGCATCCATTGATCCAGATGGATGGGACGATCCGTCCAGCCCATATCCGCCAGAAGTTCATAAACCACTTCATTGTTTTCAAGTCCTTCGGGTGCCGAACCAAATCCGATCAGGTTTCCATGACCCTCCGTATGTAAAGCCTCAGCCGAAGAAGAGGCATACATTTGCAGATCACCCGTCATCGGAGTTTTCCCTCCGAAATTAGGTACGTAACTGAATATCCACTTCTTGCCATAGAAGCCGTCCTGCACCTTCCAGGTTTGTTCCGTTCCCCAAACCCACTTTGGATAATCATTACCTAAATCGACTATCACCATCTTATCATCGGGAACGCGACTCAATAATGCTTGTAAACTGGCTTTATCCCAAAAGTCATGTTGATAACCGAACGTCCAGCCCTGCGTCACCCACACCGCATCCGGATTGCCGGCTGTGATGGAACGGTAAATAGACTCTCCGTACTGAGCCAGTAATTTATGCTTTCCTTCCACATCGTTTTTAGCTACAGGAAGGCGCATCTCGTTAAAACTATCCGAGAGGTAAAATGTATTTTTTCCAAACTCTTTCTCCCACTCTTCGACAAACAGTTTGCCTATCTCTTCAAAGAAAGGAGAATCGGGAGGAAGCACATAAGCATTGAAACGATCTTCGAAACCGCCCCATTCCAAGTGTTTAAAATCCACCTCGGCATGTTTCTTCGCAAAAGCCATGGGTACAAATCCGGCAAAAGCAGGGGCGATTGGCTCCATGCCAAGTTCGCGCATACGGTTGATAATGTGATGCTGGAGTTCGATCTGCCCTTCCTGCCAAGCATCGGTCAGAGGACCGTCCCAGGTATTTAGGTTACCCATGCGGTGCCAGGGCAAATGCGCCGGAGCGGTGAAAAACTCACGAATTTCTTCTTTAGTCAATCCCATGCGTAACCATACACGTTCGGCTATGGCTTCACTGGCTACAGTAGCCAACGGCATGTTCACACCGCGAAGTGCCATCCAGTCTATTTCTTTTTCCCAACGAGACCAGTCCCAGTAAGGAGTGGTATATCCATAGGTACATACATTCAGGAAGTATCGGTACTCGTAAGGAGTTGTTTGTTTTCTCAGTGAATAATCGGGCCACTCGGCTGGCAGAGACGCATGTTCGCCTCCCCACGTCTTCATGGCTTGGCATCCCTCTTTCAGATAAGTATGAAATGCATAACAAAGGGATACCGTACTACTTCCTTTCAAGGTCAGAACACCTGCTTTAGCATCTATTTCGAAAGTCTCTTTCCCGTCAACGGGTTCTATATACTGAAAACTAATACCTTTCACTCTTTCTCCGATTTGCCGTTCAATTACTTGTTTGGCCGGAGTTATTATATCGGCAGAACCGGACGTACCGGCACATGCACTAAGAAAAAATACCCAAATGATAGAAAAACATGTCAGAAAGTAGCCTTTCATATAATTAGATTTTCAAAATTAATAAAAAAGGGAAGCCGGCAATCAGGGAAATCGGGGGCTTTCCCCGGTTGCCGGCTAAAAAGTTGTATCAAATATGTGTTAAGTCAATATTACTTGATAATCAATTTGGCAGTAGCACCATTTACCTTCGCAATATAAAGACCTTCCAGTACAGGGACGGTAACCGATACACCTTCCCGGATAGTACCTTCGTAAACCTGTTTGCCTGTCATATCGTACACAGCTATGGAAGCCATACTTTCAATGCCTGCAGCATACAATACATTGCCATCGTTCCAGATTTTAATATCGGATGCTCCGGCTATGTTATTTACGATACCGCTTTCACCACCATATTCCACAGCACCGATAGCCGGAGTTGCAGGACGAGCTTTTCCCAACTGGTCAGTAGTAGGAATAGTCACACCATTATAAGATGCGGTACCTTTAGCGATAGCAATGCTACCCTCGCAAAGCAACGCTACAGGCATTCCATCAGCAGTCAATGTCGGACTCCATACCTCATCGCCTTCAATATCCGGGAATATCGTATTATCCAGTTTGTACAACGAAGTAAATATTTTGCTGTTTGCAAAATCATCTACTTTAATGCTATTGCCACTGAAAACGTCATTCATCGGTGTTCCTGCCTGATCATCAGCATCCATCGATTCGGCTACACCGTAAATACAGTTAGTCGTATTGAAGGTATAATTGCGTACATAAAGATTACCATCTTTATCTTTATCCCTCGGACCTTTCCAGCATCCTAAATCGTTCGGAGAGAAGAAATTGTCATCCAAGCTACCACCTGTATTGCCTGCAACGATACAATTTGCCATTGTAAGTTCGGCAGTCATATTAGCATTACAGAATATCGCTACGCCACCACCGACATTTCTACCAGAATAGTTACTTGTAATGGTACAGTTCACCAACTTCATGCCAAAAGACTCTCCGGTACGTGACCATGCATAGATGGCACCACCTCTTTCACTGGCATAGTTGTTCACAAATGTGCAATTGGTAGCCGATAACGATGGGATAGCTTTGTCCGCAGTAGTATACATGTAGATAGCACCGCCACTGGCTGAAGCATAATTATGAATGAATGAAGAATTCTCTAAAGTAACATCGCCTCCTACTGTGATTACAATAGCACCACCGGCAGATTTATTATCTTTGAAAAGTGAGTTTTTAATTATGCATTTTGCCGAATTGGCCACATTTATGGCACCACCGGCAGATGGCTTTTTCTCACCGTCTTTAATAGAATAATTATCATTGTCAATAAATTCGCAACGATCCACAAGCATAGTGGCACCTGTGGTGGCATACAAGGAGGAGGTGTTCTTTCCGGTAAACACACAATCATTTATTTCCACAGCACTTTGCACCATCAATGTCTGATTGACACCTGTGAAAATAACTTTCTTGTTATTCTTCTTATTCAGTCCGTTAATAGTCACACTCTTCTTAACAGTGATCTTTGTAAACTCTTCAATTTGTTCACCGTCGAAATCAAAGTTGATCACATCCCCATCGCTCAACGATTCAGAACTCATGATATTGGGAAAAGAACCTTCCACTGCGGGATCACCGCTTGAAGTGGTTACGGTAAAGTCCGTTGCATACATATTGAATGCTGCAAAACTCAACATTGCTGAAAGTAGAATTTGTTTTTTCATAACAATACAATTTTAAGTAGTTAATAAATATTCGTTATACAAAAGTTTCTCAAATCTGTATTTATAGTATAAGTTTACGGGTATATACTTCATCACCGTTTTTCATCCATAACAAGACCATCCCGGATTCCAAGCCGTTTAACGGTAGGGCATCGCCTTCCTTCATGCAGGCATTGAGAAGCAATTTTCCCGTCATTGAGTAAAGTTTTACGCAGGCAAAGCCTTCAACTCCTTTCAGAAGATAACGGTCCCCTGATTTTATGACTTTTATGCCTTTGTAGTCCGCAGTGTTTCCTTCAATGCCCGTAGTACTGGTATACTCGATTTTGACATACACCGGTAAATGGTCGGATGCAGTAGTAAGATCCACATCGCTCTGGTTGGCAATTCCCCGTTCAGTCACTTTGTAGGAAATAGATGATTTATTATATCCCAAAATAAAGTCGATACAATCTACAGGATCGGTTGACGGATAAGTAAACAGTTTTGTATCATTAAGAATAGTAAAGCCGTTTTCCTTGAGAGTCACCATTGCTCGGTAGGTTTCTTTTATATTAAGATCACCTCCTAAAAAGACAGGCTTATCGGCACTTTTTGCAAAATTGATGATATAATCAGTCGCTACATCCCTGTCTTCGGCATTCAGTGAATAATGGGTGGACAAAAAATAATAGTCGGGAAATTCAGCGATAATTATTCCACGGTTATCATCCGGATCAGGTTTAGCGGTTCCTCCGCCTGCACCTTTAGCAATAAGGTGAGTTTTTACCCCAAGAGGCTCCTCCTTGCTCAGCAAAACAATACCGAAATAAGTACTATGAGTAACCAGAAAACGGGATTTCATTCCTGTCTTTGTTCCCAATTGGGCGGCACAGTCTTTCACGTATCTCTGATCAACTTCTTGTATGGCTACGACATCCGGAATTACACTTTTTATCACAGAAGCTATCTTATCAACCTGTCTCGAATTAATAATAGAATGTCCTTGAATGTTGTAGGTCATCATTGTCAACTGTTTTCCCGATTCACCTGCATAGAGCCGGGAAATTCCCGAAAAGAAACAGACTGCCATAATCAAGGCATAACGTAGAATTGTTTTTAATCTATCCATAATAGTGTGTTATTTGGTTTCTCTGATTAATTCCACTTCCGTAATAATAGGCAAATGGTCGGATAGCAATGACTGTATCGATTGAGTACGAATCACACGCCATACGTCTTTAGGATATCCGAACAGGTAATCTATTTTAATGGAAGGCTTATTCGAAGGAAAAGTCAAATCATCATTGGTAAGCAGTTTCCAGTCTGAAATTCCTTCCCGTATAGTCTTTGAATCAGGACGTGTATTGAAATCACCTCCTAAAATTACAGGATAAGGAGACCGTTGCAAGGTTTCCGTTATCTTCTTTATCTGTAAGAAACGTGTATCTTCCGAGAAATAATCCAGATGCGTACATGCAAAAGTGATGGTATCTTTTCCGTTTACTTCAAACGTCCCCTGAAACATCACTCTTTGTTCTTTCTCTTGCGGACGAGGCAACATCATCTTCTCCGATTTGAAATAAGGATGACGGGAAAGTATTCCGATGCCATAATATCCTCCTTTATAAGAGATGGATTTTCCATACAAAGGATACATCTGCGTACGGTATCCCAATTCAGTAATGAAATCTTTTCCATTTTGTTGGGGAGTCCTTTCACGGAACGTTTTGCTGTCTACCTCTTGCAAAGCGACAAAATCGGGTTGAAAAGCTTTGATATGTTCTGCAATCTGTTCCAAGGATGCCAGTTCACCAAAACGGAGATTATAAGTCATGACCCGGATACGCAACGTATCTTGCTTCTGGGCACATACCCAGTTAGCGGTCAATGCTAAAAACAATACTATTATATACTTTTTCATTCTTCTTTTTTTTACCAATTAGGATTCTGTCCCAATGCGGGATTCTTCAACCTTTCCTGATAGGGTACCGGCCACAGATAATGTTTGTTTTCATCAAAATTACGAGAACCGCCTTCAGCAGTAGATCTGTCATAGACGACATCACCAAACTCATCCACGATCGGATTATTCTGATCATCCACATAAGGACATCCGCCTAATTCGTTGAGGCAAACCTCCAGACTTGGACAAGTTACGGCACGTCCCAGACGGAAGCCTTCTTTCCAGCGCAGGATATCGAAATAACGCATTCCGTCAAACGACATCTCGATCCGTCGTTCACGTCTTAATTCTGTTTTCAAATCCATGTTCCATGCTTTCAATTCGGAAAGTTTCATAGGATGCATTCCCACTCTATTGCGTAAAAGGTTTATAGTTTCGTCAATCTGATCCTGAGTCAAGGTTTCACCTTGTAGGTTGAACAAAGCCTCTGCGTAGATTAAAATGACTTCCGGATAACGAATTACGTTGATATTGTTATGATCTTTATCCGTTAATCCTGCCAATTCGGGTGTATTGTACTTCTTAAAGTAAAATCCGGTTTTGGTATTTGCACCATTATTATTGTTCCCTTGCAAAGAAGCAAAACGAGGTAATCCGAAAGTGGCATTCACTCTATTCCCCGCATCACCGTCATCACCTCCCGGCCATGCATCGCCCGGTGTATAGAGTGTCATCTTCATGCGGGGATCTCTGTCGACAAAATAATCAGCATACTTTTTCACAGGATATTTTGATTGGGGGGAAACAGCTACATCTGTCCGTTTGTAATATTCCAAACCGGGAGTTGCCGGCTTTCCATCGGAACAAAGAAATGCATCGACAAATGTCTTAGAAGCATTCAGACGGATATAATTTACCGGAGTACAGGTATAATTGGTCATGTTACACATCCGGATATCCTGAACATACAAACTGTAAATCATTGATTCCTTATTATTGGGATCGGTTTCAGAGTTCCCTTCCAGATGATAGACTTTTTCATAATCATATAGACCGTAAGGACTGTTATCAATAATATATTTAGAAACTTTTTCTGCCAACTCCCATCTTTCGTCCTGCAATGCAACACGAGCCAACAGAGCCAAAGCTCCCCATCGATCGATGCGTCCTACATCCGATCCGGTATGAATCTCAGCGGGCAACTTACCGGCAGCCCATTTTAAATCTTCAATCATCCAATCTATCACATCTTTCTTCGGATTACGCGGGCCATAAGCTTCTTCCGAACTAAGGACCTTATCTACCAAAGGCACATCGCCCCAGACTGAAGTCAGCCAGAAATATTGTAAGGCACGAATGGTTTTTACTTCGGCAGCATAGACATCTTTCACATCTTGGTCTACCTCTGCCTGGTCATAATTATCCAGAAAATTGTTGCAATCGAAAATATGACCATATAAATCTCTCCAATAGTTATAATAAGGGAAATTATCCTGCGCACTACTGGTTCCTCCGCTTACCTTGCTCAAACCGGAAGTAGGATCACCCCATACCACTGTCTCCGCACAAGCTTCGCCCAGATTAATGATCAAATCATACTGAAGTCCCTCATAACAAGGATATAAAGCAGCACGCAATTGAGGTTCTGTCTTCCAGTAGGTTTCATTGACGGCCTTGTCCAAAGGATATCTGTCTAAAAAGTCACTGCAACTAAAAGTCGTCATCAGGCAACAACCTGCCAAAATATATTTTATTCTCTTTTTCATAATACTATCTCTTATTGCTTAAGTTAAAAAGTCAGATTCAATCCAAACACATATGTTTTTACTTGGGGATAAGTATCTCCTGAAGATTGTTGAACCTCAGGATCGAAACCATCAAAATACTTAGTAATTGTAAATAAGTTATCGGCAGAAATGTAAGCTCTCAATTTACTTACTCCCAATTTATTCATCCATTGCTGCGGGAAAGTATATCCTAATTGCACGTTCTTCAAACGTAGATAGGCAGCATTCTCTATCCAGAAATCTGAAAATCTGCGATTATGAGTCTGCGCATAATACATACGGGGATAAGCAGCTCCCGTGTTTTCAGGTGTCCATCTGTCGAGATGAGATTTCTTAGGCACCGAGTAGTCATTAATAAAACAATGTCTCGCCTCTTCACTCAAATAACCGTTGGCTTTGCCCACTCCCTGGATATAGAAAGAAAAATCAATGCCTTTCCATGCCAACTCACCTTTAAATGAATATGAATAACGTGGTGTCTTGTCTCCGATGACCACCTTGTCATAATCGTCTATCACACCATCGGGTTTTCCTTCCGGACCACTGATATCCTTATATTTAATGTCACCCGGCTGAACAGCAACGCCATCTTTTATAACAGGGAACTTGGGATTTATATAATTACCAAAGCTGTCTTTGCCACCAAAATCATCCACTTGGGCAAGCCCTTCGGTTTTATATCCGTAATAAGCATCGATAGGATCACCTACCCGACGAATCTCATCTCCAATGATCGGAGCGCTTGAACCTAAATCAATAATTTTATTTTTTGCATCGGACAAATTAAAGAATAAGCCATATTTAACTTCGCCAATCTGATCTCTCCAAGCCAAGTTCAATTCCCAACCTTTACTTTCTACTTCTCCCAGATTCTCCAAAGGCAAATAGTCACGACCTGAATCTTTTTGCCATACGCCTATCACCAAAGGATAAGAAGGGCGCACCAACGCATCTACATTGTTCTTCTTGAACCAGTCGGCACTAACAGTCAAACGGTTATTAAAGAAAGCCAGGTCAAGCCCCAAATTGAGCATCCGGATAGTTTCCCATTTAATATTTCTGTTCCCTAAAGCAATCTGTTTAAACCCCGTGTTCAACTGGTTACCGATGGGATAGGCTTTATCAACGGATTCAATCGCTACCAGATAAGGATAATAATTACCCCCCACATTCTGGTTTCCAAGTTCTCCCCAAGAAGCACGTAGTTTAGCCATCTGCAATACAGGTTCTGCAAAACTCATGAATTTTTCCTTGGAAAAATTCCATCCAGCGGAGAAAGAAGGGAAATATCCCCAACGATTCCCCTTTGCAAAACGGGAAGTTCCGTCACAACGGATATTCGCTTCAAACAAATATTTTTCTGCATAATTATAGTTCAACCGACCGAAATAGGACCTCAAAGCCCACTCTTCGGCTCCCCCTCCATTAGTCAGTTCATCTGTTCCGGCATCAATCACCTCAATACCGTCCAGCAAGATAGATTTTCTACCGGCATTTAATGTATGTGTATATGCCCATTCCTGAGAAAAACCGGCTAATACCTTAAAGTCATGTTGATTCATATTTTTCTGATAGGTAGCAGTAGCATTCAACGTCTGGGTCAGTGTATTGGTATAGTATTCATCAATGGAATTCTTTCTCAGCTTGTTTCCCGGATCTTCCGTCCCGTCCGACATCCAACGTTTCATATCCGGAACAAACTTTTTCCTGTCCTGCGTATAATAGTTGGCAGCGTATTGCCCATTTATAAACAAGCCTTCCAACACTTTGAACGAAGCGTTCACCTGTCCGTTGAATGTACGGGAATTACGTTTATTATAACCGGAATTATAAGCAATATCCACCGGATTCATCAATGAAGAATAAGCATAATGATCTGTGTCCACCCATTCACCATTCTCATTTTGCTGTTTCCATTTAACCGGAAGCAGGGGAGAAACTCGTTGAACTGTCCTGAACACGCCTGTCGTACCTGAAACACCGTTCTCCTGACGGTAAAAATCAACAAAGCTGATGTTTCCATTCAATTTCAAACGATCATAAAGTTCGGTATTCATACTTAAACGGGCGTTGTGCCTTCTGGAAGAGAACGGATCGCCTACGATCAGACCGTCTTGCTTCAAATAACCATAAGACATGTAATAGCCACTCTTTTCTGTACCTCCACGAACACTGACATTATGTCCCGTTTGCATGGCGGACTTTTTATAGACTTCCTTCACCCAATCTGTATTTGAATACTCATTGGGAGAATCGCCTCTATCGTAGGCATCAAAAGCTTCTTGCTGATATAATTTTCCAAAACCGGCAGCAATATACGCTTCATTAGCCAACTCCATGTATTCACGTCCATTGACCAATTCGGGCAAAGCAGTAGGAGTCTGGAAACCTACATAACCTGAATAACTCACCGTTGTTTTTTCTTTCCGGTTACCTTGTTTTGTTGTTACCAGAATAACACCGTTTGCAGCACGGGCACCATAAATGGCAGAAGAAGCGGCATCTTTTAGAACAGATACATTTTCTATATCATCCGGATTCAGCATATTCAAATCTCCTCCTGCTACTCCGTCAATCAGAATAAGAGGATCGGTCTTACTGTTTAAAGTACTGATACCACGGATAACGATCGACATCTTATCATTACCAGGCTGACCGGAAGGTTGCACGATGGATACACCGGGCAGCATACCTTGCAACCCGCTTCCTACATTGGTTATCGGACGACTGGCTAACTCATCCCCTTTGACTGCCGACACAGCCCCGGTTAAATTCACTTTTTTCTGTACTCCGTAACCTACTACTACGACATCATTCAGTTGAATGGTATTCTCAGCCAACACTATATCCAATGTACCGGGCTGGCTTACTACCTTTTTAGCTTCGGTATATCCTATGAAAGAAAAAAGTAAAGTACTTCCTTGCTCCACTTTCAATGAATAATTGCCATCAAGGTCGGTAATTGTACCGTCAGAGGTGCCTACTACCGATACGGTAGCTCCGATAATCGGATCGCCCGTTGCCTTATCGAGTACTTTTCCAACAACTGACAATTCTTTGTTCTTATCAGGAACAGATACCTTTTTCTGTTCATTTTTATTAAACAAAAGGATACTATTATCCAAAAAGCGGAAACCGATATTAGTATCTTTCAAAAGAAGGGAAAGAGCTTCTTTTAACGCTACATTTTTTACTTTAAGATTAACTTTCTTATTTGTGTCCACAAATTCTTTACTGTAAGCCACATTCATGGAAGCTTGCTTACTAATTTGCTCAATAGCCTGTTTTAAAGGTATTTGCTGCACATTAATTGAAATTTTCTGATTCTGTGAATAAGCTGTCAGCGGAATTAGCAGACATAATCCACACACCATACACCACATTCGGATGTATGAGAAAGGTGTTTTTTTTCTCATAAGTTATAATTTTTCTGTATGATTAGATTAATTAGTTTTTATAGTCATTTTACCGTATAGTTTCCCTCCGAAATTTTCTTAAACTTAATAGGTGTTATTGATTCCATCATCTCCAAAATATTACTTAAATCGTTCCCTTTGCAGACGAAGTTATAGGTAAAAGAAGATATTTTCGCTTCTTGTATTTCAAACGTTATATCAAACTGCCGGGTAAGTACTTTCAGTACATCTTCCAGAGAAGTGTTTCGGAAGACTAACCGGTTCTCTTTCCAACCGGAAGCATCCTTATAGTATTCATTCGTGCTGATTTTACAAATGTGACTTCCTTTTTCATACTGGGCTGTTTGTCCCGGCACCATCTCATACATGACCGAATTGCTCACACAATGTCCTATACTTATCTTTCCTTCATCCAAGGTAGTTATAATATGGTTGTCGGCAGGATAAGCGCATACATTAAAGCAAGTCCCGGTTACCCTGACACGCATTTCGCCTGCGGTCACCATGAAAGGGTTTTCCGGGTTTTTCTTTACTTCAAAATAAGCCTCTCCTATTAATGAAACTCTTCGTTCACCTCCCGTAAAATGTTCCGGATAAATCAACTTAGAATCTGCATTCAACCAAACACGGCTACCATCACCCAGCAAAACAACCAGCTTTTCTCCTTTGGAAGCATAAATTTCATGATATACGGGAGTTTCCTCTTTTACATATTGATAAGTAAAATAACTCGCATTGAAAATAAGCAAAGCCACCACACAAGCCCACTTAAGAATAGGAACAACTTTTCTTTTCTCCTTTTTCTCTACCGCTGCAAGTATATTCTGGTAAACTTTATACTCATCGAATTCCGGAACTTCACGATCCGCCATATCCAATGGTTTATCATCCAAAAGACAATCAATATCATTGTCTATATGTTCGGCAATATACTTGATGATCTCAGAATCCGTATTTTCAGTCTTATTTATATGCATGTATTTATCAGCTTTTATATATAATACACAAGGACTAAAAGAAAGTATTATATAAAATCAAAGTTTTTTTAGAAAAAGTTATTTTAGAGCAACAACATGATTGCACATTCACGTACCCACTCCTTAATCTGTTTAAGGGATTGGCTGTATTGGAACTTAATTGTGTTTACGGAAAGGTTTAGCCGATCGGCTATCTCTTGGTTGGAATATTTTCCAGACATTTTCATAGAAAATATTTTCTTGCGTTGAGGTGACAACTGATCCATGGCACTGCGGATCATCTCTACTTGTTCCCGGTCAAAATCCTGTGCCTCCGTATCTTCACCATCAATATAGTTAAGAATTTCCAGGCAGTCATCCAATACAAAGATGTTACTTTTCGAGTCTCTCAATATATTTAGTAAGTCGTTCTTCAAAACAGTAAATAAAAAGCGGTTAATGGGCTTATTCTCGTCCAGCTCTTCCCGCTTCATCCAGATTTTCATAAAAAGGTTTTGTACGGCATCTTCTGCCAATTCTTTATTGCAAAGGTATTTGAATGATAGTGAAAACGCTTGTACACCATACTTTTTATAAAGTGTGGTGAATGCAAGTTGATTACCTTTTTTTAATTGCAAAACTATAGAAATATCATCCATAACAAGTTCCTCAATACACGATGTGGCTGCAATATTCGTAAAAATAGTTGAGATAAACAAACATTCCTTTCGATCTTGCTGATTTAAGCCAAAAAGTAGAATGAATTAAGAGGATGATATGACAAATGGATTTAATTCAATTCATTTTATCCCGATTTTGAAATATAACTGCCTGAAAAGTTTCCTAAAAACGAAAAGGGGATGTATTAAAACTCCCCTTTCAACGAAATTACCCATATTACAATTCAATCTGTAACATGGGTAATTTTTTATCTATATTCAAACATTCCTTTTTCAGAATATGAATATCATACTCATATATTCACGATTTATCTCTTCATGAATTTAATCTTAGTAACCCCTTCACTTCCTTCTATAACCAATAGATAAAGTCCACCCGGTAGATCGGATATAGATATAGACTCACTTTCGTTTGCCATATTCTCATTAATTATACGCATACCACTTACATTATATATAGTATAATGATTAGCTCCATTCATGGAGAACAACAACCGGCCGTTCTCTATGGAGTATTTTAGACCTTGCTGCTTTTGTGCAGTAATTCCGGTTTGTTGCGTCACATCAATATAATCCCTTGGAACTATTTTTTCAGTTGGATCAAACTTCTGTTCATCGTAGTTCCATGTATAGTTGATAATTTCAAGGATCTCATCATTATCACCGTATTTATAATCTGATTTCAATCCACCCACTTGTTCGGATTCACCTTCCATTTCTTCAAAAACATTGAACAGAACAATATTGCCATGGCTATCACAAGTCACTTCATTTGTAGAAACATATTCTTCCATAATTCCATCTCCATTCTCATCATACGATTCTAATATCTGTTCTTTATAACTTCCATTTTCATCCGTATCTTTGAGAATATGTTTGATTTTATCAGGACCGGCAACAGAAGACATGATACTTTCAAAATCCCTTTTATTTGTATACACGACCTTAAGCTTCGCGGTTTCTACCCCTTCATCATAAACTTTTGCTTCCTTTATGCGATTGTTTCCAACCAAAAAGTCATTCTCATCATGAGATAGTATTTGCCCGTCACTATTTTCCCATTTTATATTATCATACCGTGCAACTTCAGACATGACCAACTCATTTTCATCATTATAGCCTAGCATAAAATGTTTCCACGTCTTTGCAGGAAGTTCTCCATTTTCATAAACAACCTCAATTACCTCCACTTCCTCATAAGCTCCCTGATAATAAGATTGAATAGCCATTCTCGTCACATACCCTTTTTCATTTCTGGTTATATTGAATATATTGGAATATCCAATTTCCCACTTACCATCTTGCCAAGAATACATGGTAGATCGTTTTTTAAAATCCGGAACGAGATCGTCATATTCATATTCCTTCTTCTCCTCATTCAACCAAGTTTTCCCCTTGTCTTCAGAAACGAGGCTCATCTCAGTTAAAACGTTGTCATTTTCATTATATGTGATGACAGTCTTATGCTGCGATTCACCATCATCAAAAAAGATTTCAGTTATATTTCCTTTTAAATCATATTTGTAATGTAAGTCCTCAAAGGGAAGCCATTCTCCCTCATCATATATATACATAGCCTCAACCTGAGGCTTCAGAATAGCATTCTCACTCCGTGTTAAAGGAAATTTTTTAGCATCAGTAATGGATTTTCGATCCTTGGCAAATACAGACTTCGTTTGTAATTTCTCAACTTTAGAGTCCGTTCTGGCAAATCTTTGCTGAGCTGAGGCAACACCTGAAAACAAGAATGCACCTAATAATAATAGTGTAAAATTCTTCATAGACAACAATTTTAAATTAATGAATTAATATACATTTATCACTTACAAAGAAAGCAAATAAAATCCACCTTTACTATTAATTGCTTATTTTTTATATCATTTATCGATAAATCATAATTATAAATAGAATATTATTTTCAATCTTATTCAAAGGATAAAGTTTGATCTTACACACCAGATGAAATTTCACAAAGATCCATTTAGGCTGCATATCTAAAAGAGTAGAGGGAAGTACTGATACTATATTCCTACCGAAGAAATGGTTAAACTACTCAAAAAACGGTCTATCTCTATATAATGGTACACAGGTGTCGGGAAATAAAAAAAAGAATAGTTATCTTTGTACCGTTTTAAGAACCTGTCTATGTTCAAAATAAGCGGATTAAAATCCGGAAAATGAAAATAGAAACAAGTTCTGCAAATATTGAAAATAAATAACGAAATAGATTAATGGCATTACAATGTGGTATTGTCGGATTACCTAACGTAGGTAAGTCGACACTTTTCAACTGTTTGTCAAACGCTAAAGCGCAGGCAGCAAACTTCCCTTTTTGTACAATAGAACCGAATGTAGGCGTTATCACTGTACCCGATGAACGCTTGAATAAACTGGCAGAACTGGTTCATCCGGGACGTATCGTCCCCACTACGGTAGAGATTGTAGATATCGCCGGATTGGTGAAAGGTGCCAGCAAAGGAGAAGGATTAGGAAATAAGTTTCTCGCTAATATCCGTGAAACTGATGCGATCATTCATGTATTGCGTTGCTTTGACGATGACAACGTGACACACGTGGACGGAAGTATCAACCCGGTTCGCGACAAGGAAATCATTGATTATGAACTTCAGCTGAAAGACCTGGAAACAATAGAAAGCCGTATACAAAAGGTACAAAAGCAAGCGCAGACAGGTGGCGACAAAGCTGCCAAACAGGCTTACGATGTACTGATCCGCTACAAAGAAGCCCTCGAACAGGGCAAGTCGGCACGTACCGTCACTTTCGAAACGAAAGATGACCAGAAAATAGCCAAAGAGCTTTTCCTTTTGACATCCAAACCGGTAATGTACGTTTGCAACGTGGATGAAGCAAGTGCCGTCAGCGGCAACAACTATGTAGAAATGGTTCGTGAAGCTGTCAAAGACGAGAATGCCGAAATACTGGTGGTTGCCGCCAAAACCGAAGCTGATATCGCAGAACTGGAAACTTACGAAGACCGCCAGATGTTCTTACAGGAAGTTGGTCTGGAGGAATCGGGAGTTTCACGCCTCATCAAATCCGCCTATAAACTGTTGAATTTGGAAACATTCATTACAGCCGGTGAAATGGAAGTAAAAGCCTGGACGTACCACAAAGGCTGGAAAGCTCCTCAATGTGCAAGCGTTATCCACACTGATTTTGAAAAAGGATTTATCCGTGCCGAAGTAATCAAATACGATGATTTCATCCAATACGGTTCTGAAGCTGCCGTGCGCGAAGCTGGAAAATTGGGAGTGGAAGGAAAAGAATATGTCGTCCAAGACGGAGACATTATGCATTTCCGTTTCAATGTATAACTCTAAAGACAAACATGTAACTCAAAAAGACAGATGAAGTATCTCATAGCAGGAACCGGAGGAGTGGGAGGAAGCATTGCAGCTTTCCTGGCATTGAACGGGAATGATGTTACCTGCATTGCTCGCGGAGAACATTTGCAGGCAATGCAAACCAATGGTCTGAAGCTGAAATCGGGACTGAAAGGAGAACATACCATCCCCGTCAAAGCACGTTCGGCAGAGGAATTCCGCGGGAAAGCGGATGTCATCTTCGTTTGCGTAAAAGGATACTCGGTAGCATCTGTCATAGATCTTATAAAACGTGCCTCTCACGATAAAACGATCGTTATCCCCATACTCAACGTTTACGGAACAGGTGCCCGCATACAGCAGCTCATTCCGGAAGTGACGGTTCTGGATGGATGCATTTATATCGTCAGCTTCGTGTCCGCGCCCGGTGAAGTCACACAATCGGGAAATATCTTCCGGCTGGTTTACGGCTTACGCGAAGGGACGGAAGTAACATCCGGATTGTTAGAAGCCGTAAACAAAGATCTCATCGAAAGCGGAATCAAAGTCAACCTTTCACCGGACATCAAACGGGATACATTCATCAAATGGTCGTTTATTTCGGCAATGGCAGTCACCGGGGCATATTATGACGTTCCTATGGGAGAAGTCCAAAAACCGGGAAAAGTACGCGATACCTTTATCAAGCTTTCTACGGAAAGCGCTGCATTAGGAAAAAGATTAGGTATCGAGTTCCCCGAAGACCCGGTAAGTTATAATCTCAAAGTAGTCGATAAGATCGATCCGCAAGGCACCTCCTCCATGCAAAAAGACATCGAGAAAGGACACGAATCGGAAGTACAAGGCTTGCTTTTCGACGTAATAAGAGCCGCTGAAGAACAAGGGCTGGATGTCCCGACTTACCGGAAAGCCGCCAAAAAATTCAAGAACAAAAGCACTAATTAAACTCAATAGTTATGAACACCTTCTTATTATCTATCAACTGGAATCCCAATCCCGAACTGTTCAGTCTCTTCGGATTTCCTATTCGCTATTACGGGCTGTTGTGGGCTGTCGGAATCTTCTTGGCTTACGTGATCGTCCATTATCAGTACCGTGATAAAAAGATATCAGAAAAGAAGTTTGAACCTCTGTTCTTCTATTGTTTCTTCGGCATTCTGATCGGAGCCAGGTTAGGTCACTGCCTGTTTTATCAACCGGAATATTTCCTATCGCATCCTTTGGAAATGATCCTACCCATCAAATTTCTGCCCACCGGAGGGTGGAAGTTTACAGGATACGAAGGACTTGCCAGCCACGGTGGTACACTGGGACTCATGATCGCCCTGTGGCTCTATTGCCGCAAAACAAAGATGCATTATATGGAAGTTGTGGATATGATAGCCGTTGCTACGCCTATCACCGCTTGTTGCATCCGTCTCGCCAACTTGATGAATTCGGAGATCATTGGCAAGCCAACCGATATGCCATGGGGATTTGTTTTCGAGCGCGTGGATATGATTCCCCGCCATCCGGCACAGCTATATGAAGCAATAGCTTACTTCTTACTTTTCCTAGTCATGATGTACCTTTACAAAAATTACAGCAAGAAGCTGCACCACGGTTTCTTTTTCGGGCTTTGCTTGACTGCAATCTTCGTATTCCGCTTCTTTGTAGAATTCCTGAAAGAGAATCAAGTAGACTTTGAAAACAGTATGAATTTCAATATGGGGCAGTGGTTAAGCATCCCGTTCATCATAATCGGTGTTTACTTCATGTGTTTTTACGATACTAAAAAATTTAGAAAATGAAACATATTATTGACATGAATACCTGGGAAAGAAAGAGCAATTATGAGTTCTTTCTGAATTTCCAGAACCCAACCATTTCCATCACTTCGGAAGTGGAGTGCGGAGGAGCAAAGGAGCGTGCAAAAGCTTCGGGTCAATCATTCTTTTTACACTATCTCTATGCGGTGTTGCGTGCAGTCAATGAAATACCTGAATTCCGTTTCCGCATCGATTGGGAATACAGAGTGGTATATTTCGATACGATAGACATACTCACTCCGATCAAAGTAAAAGAAAACGGACGCTTCTTCACCGTGCGTATCCCTTGGAAGGAAGACTTCGACACTTTCTATACGGAAGCCAAAGCGGTAATCGATGCTATTGATCCGGAAGGCGAACCTTATACCGCAGAACAAACTGGAAAAAATGAACTGTTAGATGTCGTTCTGTTAAGTGCCACTCCCGATCTCTATTTCACTTCGCTAACATGCACGCAGGAACATCGCCACGGTAGCAATTATCCGTTGATGAATGCCGGAAAAGCTGTAATAAGAGAAGGAAAGCTGGTGATGCCTATTGCCATGACCATCCATCATGGATTTATAGACGGACACCATCTATCACTATTCTTCAAAAAAGTAGAAGAGTTTTTGAAATAAAAAATGGCAGAAGATTGCAAGCTAGTTGACAAGTTTTTTAAAACACTCATTAATAAAAGGTTTCAGGATATAAATATTAATTTTGTGCCTGATTAGAAGAAAAACAGGTAAAGAATGAAAGAAAAGCAATTAAGATTGTTTGAATTAGAGGAAAGAAATAGTTATAGCTTGTTGTGTCAGAAATTTGCAAATAGGGATTTTTTAACACCCGATGAATTCGGTTATCATGTTCGGAATTGGAGCCGCACGAAAGGAATAAAAATTAATACATTAAGTTTGTTTTCCGGTGCAGGAGGACTGGATATCGGATTTGAAGATGTTGGTTTTAATATAATCGAAAGCGTTGAGATTGAACAAAAATTTGTTCAAACCGCTCTATTAAATCAGGGCAAAGGAAAGTATTATTGCAATACAAAAATTAATTGTGCGAATATCCGAGATTATTCACCGAATCAAAATATTAAAATTGATTTTATTATAGGAGGGCCGCCTTGCCAATCTTTCTCATCTGCAGGAAGACGAGTTGCTGGTGTAAGAGGAATAAATGACGATAGAGGAACACTGTTTCAAGAATATGTCAGAATATTAAAAGAGCTTCAGCCTCGAGGCTTTTTATTTGAAAATGTATATGGACTTTTAGGGGCTCAAGGAGGAGATGCGATCAAACAAATCGTACAAGCTTTTAAAGAAGTTGGATATAAATTGTCATATCGCGTATTGGATACGGCCGATTATGGAGTACCGCAACATCGTGAAAGACTAATAATCGTGGGATTGAAAGATAAGTATTTCAAACTACCCAAACCAACCCATGGACCTGATTCAAAGGATATACCATTTTTTAATGCCGCTAATGCTTTAGAAGGTCTAACTATAGAAGAAAAAGCAAGTCAGCTAGGAGGAAAGTTTGGACATCTACTAAAAGAAATTCCCCCTGGTTTGAATTATAGTTTTTTTACTGAAAAGATGGGACATCCCAACCCTATATTTGCGTGGAGATCTAAATTCTCTGATTTCTTATATAAGGCAGATCCAACCACTCCTATAAGAACACTGAAAGCTTCAGGGGGACAATATACAGGTCCCTTCCATTGGTGCAATCGACGGTTTACAATTAGTGAACTGAAAAGGTTACAAACTTTCCCAGACGATTATGAATTTGTCGGAAATTATGCAATTGGGCAAAAACAAATTGGCAATTCGGTTCCTCCGCAATTTGCAAGAATTTTGGGTTTAGCACTTTTAAATCAAGTTTTTGATATAGAATTACCTTTCGATTTAAAATATTTAAATGACTCTGATACATTATCTTTTAGAAAGTTAAAACGCGAAAAGACCAATGCTTACCTTATCAAGGCAAAGGAGGCAATAACGACTATTGATGTAGAAACGACCTCAATAGAAAAGCATATACAATATTCGGCCGATTTAAAAGATAATTTTGAATGGGTAAAAGTTGACAGGAACGGAGAATACACAATTAAGATCGAATTAGAGGAAGAAATTTGGAGAATTAATTTGCGTAATAAGACTCAATCTCGTACACCAAAAATTGAAATAAATATTTATTCTCAAAGGAATGACACACTTTTCAAAAAAGTAAAAAAGATTGAATTAACTTCAAATTCATATATCTTAAAGGATTACACAGCCCTGTGGAAAGCTTTTGAGGACTCTTTGTCAGAACATAATATAAAAGTAGATCTGGTACAATTTGCAGGATATTATCAATATAAGAATGAAATAGACTACAATATAATTTTTCACAAGAAGCCTACACAAAATAAAAGTATGTGGAAGATTATTTCAATGCTATATGAAGATACTCCCATTGGTAAAATTGAACCCATCGATTTTTTCACACAATACTTTCATATTGAGAAAAATGAACTACTTTTGTTTTTTAGAGAGTTAAAGAACATTGGTTTTGAAATAAGAAACACGAAAACAAATCCGGAAATAAAAGAGGATTATTATCTTATTCCATACAGATTTCCGACTTTAAACCCTCTAAGCATACAATTAAATAAATCATTATGAATGAAATAAACGAACCATATTTGGTGATCCTTCAAGGCAAAAGTATTTTATACGACAGTGATGGGTCTGTACATCAATACGACGAAGGCAAGTTGTCCATCGAGGCTAAAAGGCGTTCTCAATATGTAAAGAGCCAGTTAGAACATGGATATTTGGAACATTTAATAAAAGAATGTTATATTCCAAATATTAATCATGATGTCTTATGTCAAGAGCATAAGAATGTTTTGGAGAAATTGGTCAATTCTGTGACAAGTGAAGTCGGTAGAGCTATTGTCGGACTGTCTGTCTTACAATTAACTATAAAATCTTTAAGTCCTCAACAATCCATTCGGTTACATAAAGGAAGCACTCAAAGCGGAAGTTTTTCTTGGAGTGAAGGAATTGCAATGAGAGTATTGGATAAAAATTTCATCACCCCTGTATTACGTAAATATGAACTTTTACGTTTAAATGCAGACGGCTTTATGATGACTCGCTCATTGGCTGAAAACTATCCATATTCAAAACTTTATAAAGCTGCAATTAAGGGAGGAAGAGAGGAGTGGTTGACTTTAGTTGATTTGATGGAAAATGGAGAACTAGATGCAGAGGCCGGCTTAAGATTTTTAATAACACAGTTAATAAAAAAATCAGAATCGTTTAAAAGAATTGCCGATTGCCTTTTACAAAAGACAGAGAAATATTTGTTGTCTAATCCAACTTTTGAGGATATATTTAAAGTTATTTGCGATTTCATCAATGATTCAACATACTCTGCACGAATCCTTGAGATAGCTATGCACTCGTTGTTTCAGGCTTTAAATACTAAGAAATGTCTTGCAGGATATTTAGTTCCATTATCTCAAATGCGATCAGCAAATAAAAAACATGGGAATATTGGTGATATAGAATTAAGTTATTCGAACAATGGGAATGATATCATTGAATCATGGGACGCTAAATTTGGGAAGGCATATCTTAGAGATGAACTAGAAGAATTACATGAGAAATTAAATTTTCATCCTATTGCAGAGAATGTCGGTTTTGTTACAGATGCTACTCCAAACTTGAAAGAAGAGATCATAACCAGAGTAGAAGAACTCGAAATGACTCATAATGTAAAAATTCACATTGTTGATTTCAAGACTTGGGTCTTCAGCCAAATAGAACAACATAGTTTAGACTATAATGAAGTAGGTAAGATATGGTTAATTGCTTTGGTTGAAACAATATGTTTGAAAAGAAGAGATATTGCACCCATTGATGAACCTACTAATCAATGGATTGAAGAATTTTCACATATATTGGATAGTAAGAGCCAAATGCATAGCCTACTGTATAGATCATAATATAGCAGAAGAACCTATTATTTAGTCTTTTAATAATAGGTTCTCCTGCATAAACATAACCTGCAAAACAATCCTTATCCTCAAAAAAATATTATATTAGCTACTATTACCTTATCGTCCAGCTGATTATTTATAAACAACCAACTTAGTGGTGTTATGGTCTTTCCCGTCATCGAAAGACACCATATAAACCCCGTTGGAAAGTCCGTTTACCTCTAATTTATTCTGATTGGGATAGTTAAACGAATAAAGCAATTTTCCTTGCATATCCCTTATTGAAATTACTCCTACCCAATCGGCTGTCGTTTTAAAATATGCAAAATCCGAACAAGGATTAGGATAGACAGAGAACCGTTGCCAATCGGACAAGATCGTTCCAAGTGCAGACGAACCGGCCGGTTGCAATTCGATGTAATCCACATCATATGGGGTACGTACGGTGGTAGGTGCTAAATGGATCGTATTAAATCCTTCTCTCAACTCAATTTCGGAAGTGTAAGTTTGCCATTCACCGTTCGTTGACGGGTATTTAACTTCAGTCACTACATCATTCACAGTCACATTATATCTGAGACTCGCACTCCCCCGGTAGCATACCGACAAGTGATACGTTCCTCCTTTCTTCACAAAAACATTATTGAATTGAAGATAGGTACTTAGACGTGATACATAGGCTCCGGATGAACTCAGTCCGTCAAAGGTACGGTTCGACTCATGAGGCTGGGAAGCCTCAGCTTCCAGTCTCGTTGCCGGCAGAGACGACTCATACGCATATTTCGTCTCCGGATAAAATTCTTCCAAGTATTTATCAGTTACGATCTCAATGCCATAATAGTTCATCGCCCGGTCTTTTTGCAGGATTTTCAGTCTCACTTCCGACTTTCCTTTAGTCAGATCAAGGGGTATTTTGAAAAAATTGGTAGGATAAGTGAATTGCTTCAATTTTTCACAAGCCCCGATACTGCCGATAAGTGCATCATCGATATAAACTTCGTAATCGCCCACTTCTTCCGTTTCCCATCCCTGGTGCTTGATAGCTATCCAATGCTGAGTACCGGATGTTTCCGAAAGTTTCAAAGTGTAAGACAAGCTACGTCCCTTGTCAACATGACGGTAATAACGGTTATAATTCTTTTCAAGTGATGTTCGCCCGCCATATGCATGTTCTGTCTCATTTACATTAAAAATGATCCGATCCGGGACATAATTGTTTTCCCATTTCTTGTCTTTCTCACCTGTGAAACGTTGGTAAACTGAGGTTCTCATGTGGTTGGCTTGATAAAACGGCACAAAATTATAAGTCTGATCCGCCCCCTGTGCAGTAAATTCCAATGTACCTTCTTTTCTCTTCATCCATGTGGAAAGCTCTTCTTTCGACTGAGTGAAGTTAGGGAAATCCGGGAACTTATCGATCTGCGTATCTCCTTGCTGATCCCACACATTGCTGACATAATCTCCGGAAGCCACAGCACCCAAGTTGGGAACGATCACAAGAGGTCCGTAAAACAGGCTCACCACATTCGGCTCTTCCGACGGTTCATAACGCAGCTCAACGGGCATTGACAGTACTATTACATCTCCGGCTTTCCAAGCTTGCCGGATATTTATAAACTTTCCGGATTCTATATTGACTTTTTGTGTTTGTCCATTCACTGTTATATTCACACGTGAGGCATCCATCCATTGCGGGCATCTGAATCGAATAGTACCATTGAAGTCCTGATTTTTTAGAATTGTCAATTTTATCTCATTCTCCAACGGATAATCCCCTTCCATTCGCATAGAAAAACCTCTATCTTCATATTCCAGCGTGGAAGGTATGTATAAATTAACCAAGATATCGTCATCGTTATGGAAATAGATCGCTTCTCCATATTTGGAATGATTTTCGAGTCCCGTCTCCCAACAGCAGTAAAAGCTGTTATCGTCCATATATTTACGACATTGCCCCGGCATCAACGACTGATAATAGCAGAACCCACCGCCAACCGACTGATTATCGGGATCTTTAGAAGCCAGAATATGGTTATATAAGGCTTTTTCATAAAAATCGAGATACTTGCCGTCACCAAAAACAGAAAACATGGCCTTGGTAAACCGCAACATATTATTCGTGCAACAGGTTTCGGTGGAAGTATTAGCCAACTGATCCAAAAATTTCCCCGGTTCTCCGTAACGTTCCCATCTTCCGTGGCCTCCCATTGAAAGTACATGATGATTGACCACGATATCCCACGTATTGAGTGCCGCATCGCGGTTTTGTTCATTCCCCGTAAACTCATAGTCACGGATCAATCCCATGTATTTTGGATCGTATACATTGGCATGACGGGAAGTCAACACATCGTTTCCTTTTGCCATCTGATCCCTGAAGTTAAGGCTGTGAACCCATCTTTCGGCATTATCAATGAAACGCTTATTGCCGGTCAGCGCATATGCATCGACGAACAACTCGGTCATCCCTCCGTGTTCTGCCTCAAGCGCCATCTGGAGTTGTGCATCTTCCGGAATGAGGTCCGTCCATTTACAAGCCCACTCCATGCATTTCACGAAGACGGTTTTTGCTTTCTCATAGCCGGTATAATAATAAACATCCCGTATTCCGTAGAATATGCGGTGCAACTGGTAAAAAGCCATTCCCGCCATGGCAGAATTCGTGTAAAAGTCCTCCCCGTTGTTAACGGGATATACGCCATTTCCCGTAGCTGCCATCAATGCATTATATGAGGCGGCTCCTTTACTGCGTCCGAAATAGAAAAAGCCATCCAAATTCTCTTTCTCCTGGCAAACGGCAATCTGGTCGATCATCCACTTTATGCGTTCCAGCAGACGTACGTCCCCAGTGGAGGCATACATCATGGCGCATCCCGCCATATAATTGGAAAACCCATTACCATTGTCGTGCTGCCATCCGCCGTAGTTTGCAGCAGATGTAGGAATATCCCCTCCACGCAAAACATTGTTGAGCAAACGTTCCGGATCGAGGGAAAGCAGATAATTCAAATGTTGATCCTGCATCTTCTTAAAATAACTTCCATCCAGAAGGCGAACATCGGATAGATTGAAATTTGTCCATTTCTTCTCCACCACTCTCGGCACAACGTAAAGGTCGTCCGTCTCCTCCGCATGAACACCATACCCTGCAAATAACAACATTGCAATAATGAAACCTGTTCTTTTTCTCATATAAACTATTATTTAGATAGAAGAGCATCCGGACAAAACGGGATAAAGCCGTTTTGTCCGGTAAAAGCTCAAAATATTACTGTGCAATAATCGTCTGCCTGAAATCTCCGGCAGCTACCACATAAAATCCTTTGGCCAAATTGATGTTCACTGTATAGACATCGCCTTCTGCCGTAAACGTATTTGTCAACGAACCGGCAACGGAATATACATTCACTTTTCTTCCGTCAGCTCCGGATACGGTCAACCGGCCATTCTGATAATTAACCGTCACATTCTTCTCATTTACAGATTGCTGAATACCTGTAAAATTACCCAGTTTATTATCTTCAGGCAGCTTCACGGCTTTGTCCGAATGGGCGGCAGCACCTGCAACATAAGTCAATCCCTTGAAATCAGTATTATGGGCATCGCCAGAAGTAGCTACCACATCGGGCACACCGTCATTATTGAAATCGGCCATAGCATAGACAGGAGTCTTCAATGCACACCAGCGTTGGTAATAACCTGTCATTGTCGGTGTAGATTCAGCCACGCCCATTTCTCCTTTGAATATATGAGTGCTGAAACCGCCTTTTCCATCACCTAACTGCAATACGCCTACCAATGCCTGCAGATTATTAGCTTTGCTCGCATCGTCCAGATCGGTTGTCGGCAACCAGGTGTTATACCACAAATCGAGATTTCCATCCTGATTGAAATCAGCCACTACCGGAGTTGCTCTTTCAACTCCAAGTGGAGTCACATCTTTGCCGGCAACATCCTTATTGTGAGCCGTGAAATTGCCTTTCCCGTCATTCAGGAAAAATCCTCCTCTGTATCTCCAGGGATCGGAAGACACCTGGTCATTGTTCCCGAACCAGATATCGATAGCACCGTCATTATTGAAATCGCCTACCTGTACACGAGAGCCTTCACTGGTGAAATACAATCCGTCCTTGTTCTCAGATTTCACCAAAGTAGTGGTGGTAAACGTACGGTTCTTGTTATTGATCGATACAAAGACTCCGCTTCCATCTCCTTTCTTTTCAAGATTAGCGGCATCGTTCCAACATTTTCCCGATTTACCGGTTACGGAAACCACATCCGGATACCCGTCACCATTCAGGTCGGCAACGACAGAACCACCATCGGCAACTGGTGCCAGTCCATTATCCACATGTGTTTTACGAGTAAAGTTTCCGTTTCCGTCTCCCCAATAGATAACTTGAGTACTTGAACCGTATTCACTGATCACTTCAGCTTCCGTATCGGGCAAACCGATCCAGCCGGAAATCAAGACATCGTAATTACCATCTTTATCGAAATCGTATACGTGAAGTCCGACACCTACACCGCAAACTCCGTCCTCCAGCTCTTTCACCAAAGTCCACACAGGCTTTCCATCGGCATCGAAAGACAATTCATGCAGAGAGGTCTTCAGATTGCTTTTCAATCCGAGATTAAAGCCCGGATTCCACCACTCCGCATCTGTTACAGACCCCGTAGTGGCAATGATTGCTTTATCATTCGCTGTTTTGATATAGTGGGCAGCTCCCATGTGGTATGCTCCGCTATCAGGCAGTTTATAGGCCGTAAACTTGCCGGTTCCATCCCCCAGATAAAGTACGTTCGTTGGAGAGGGGTTTCCTACCTCTCCGAAAGAAATGTTTCCGGTGAGGAAAACATCCTTATTTCCATCTCCATTAAAGTCTGCGGCAATCACCGGTACGTTCAATCCGTTGGCAAACCAAGCATCTCCTCCCCCATCATCCAACGGATCGGAAAAGTTAAACGGTGCTTCAACAAAAAGCTTCTCCAACTCAGCTTGTGAGTCCACGATGGTTTGTGCATTCATCATACATGCACTGAGACATAGTCCCGAAAGTAATAATAACTTCTTCATAATAATAACTATACTTTTAAGATTAATAAGAATTCCAAGTTTCGCAAGCCATTTCATGTTTTGGTAAAAGACACCAAATACGAACAATATAACATACTGTTTATTAATCCATTAATCGTTTTCACAATGATCATTAAGACAGGTCGTATCGACCATTAATAACTAGCGCGACGATCATTAATATCCAGCGTGATGACTATTAATATCTAGCGTGATGACTATTAATACTTGACACGATAGGTATTAACATCCAACAAACAGATCTTTTACATATTGACAATGAGACACATAACTTGCGAAACCTGAATAAAATTTAATATCCCTCGTTTTGATGTAAATTAGAATTTGCCTGAATTTCCTTTAAAGGAATAGGATACAATTGCTTATTGATGTCATTCGTAGCTTTATGAGACGACCATGCTTTAGCAATCCACACCGATTTACCGGATGTCGTTTTGAAACGTATCATATCCTGTCTGCGGCGACCTTCCTGATCAAACTCCCAGCCTAATTCATCCAGGAAACGGCCGTATACGATATCCTCGCCACCGGCTTCCGGGGCACCGGGATCGGAAGTGGTGTACTTCCACGTTCCATCCGGATTTTTGGGATATTTACCCCGGGAGGGCACACACTCTTTATATCCGTAGGCATAACAACTTCCCTGATTCAGTTCATCACCCGTGACCACGGCAACCGATTGGTCATTAAAGCTTCTACGTCTCACTTTGGTAACAAGTTCCGCAGCATCATCGGCTCGCCCAAGACGCAACAGGCATTCTGCCTTCATCATCAACACATCCGAATATCTGAATGGGAATACATCATTATTCATATTGTTTCCATCCAACCCCATTTCATATTCGTATTTGGCAAGCCGATAACCCATATTTTCATTACAGTTTTCACCGCTACTGCCCTCACAGGAAAGGACTTCATTCACAATAATAAAATCCTGTCCGGCTATGCTGCCCAAACCTGCCTTCATCAAATTTCCATCACTGTCATATTGAGGACCGTACAGATAGTTCTCCTTCAAACGCTTGTCATCTGGATGATATGAATCGATGAACTGCGGCACCATGATCGAACCGCCATTACCCCATCCTCCGGTAATCTGATAGGTTTGCGCATGCTGCCCATTAAGGTTGGTGGTGAAAAGGCTTAATCCCTGAGCATTTTTCTCATCAAAAACCACGGCAAAAATCGCTTCTTTACAAAAATCATTTTCGGCAACAAAAATCTCTTTTTGAGTGCCCGTCAGGGCAAATGCATCCGACTCAATGATCTTATCGCACATGTCGATGCAATCCTGCCAACGTCCCTTGTCCCCGTCACCATACACATATACGCCCCAATTCAGGTATAATTTGGCTAAAGTGGCATAGGCGGCCCATTGCGTGAAACGCCCATAGGTCTTCTTGTTCACATCGGTATATAAATAGGGTAAGGACTTTTTCAATCCCTTTTCAATCTCCCCGGCAAGATTGGCACGTGAGATCTGTTCCGGCAAATAGTCTTCTTCACCGTTATATTTGACAGACCATGCCACATTTCCGTACAGATCACACAGATAGTAATAGTAGCAGCTACGCAATGCCTCCAGCTCCTTGATCAAAGCTTCGGTATCATCTCCCTGATCTCCGTTCTGCAATTCCCAAATGGTGCGGTTGCAGGCATTGATGCCGTCATAACATGAGTTCCAGCCACCATCGATCTCAGCAGAACTGGATGTATAATTGTGATTGAACAGTTGATAACCGTACGTCCAGCCCCAAGGCTTTACCGGACAAAATATCTGGTCGGTGTCCCACGACATACCTAAAAGCAACCGGGTACACAAACCCTTAAACGGAGTATAAGCCGCACCGATCTTTGCCAACCCGTCCAGTGGGGTAGGCTCATATCTGTCTTCTACTATTTCAGAATAAATCCGGTCGTCCAGATCAACGCAACTCTGTATTGAAAATGTCGAGCAACAGCATACTGATGCTAACAGTAGATTCTTAATTAGTCTCATATCTAATCGGTAGTTTTTATAGTTAGAAATTTAAGTTTACGCCCAATGTATAGATCCGTGTAGTAGGATACTGGTTCATATAATCCATTCCGGGATTCAGCCCGACACGTGACGCAGATTCAGGATCGTTGCCCGAGTAGCCTGTGAATATAAAGGCGTTATTAACGGTGGCATACAAACGGAACGATTCCAAGTACTTCACTTTCGGAGTAGAGAATGTATAACCCAAAGTGATATTATCTATCTTCCAGAAATCGCCCTTTTCCACATAATAACTGGTGATCTTCTCAACCGGGTTCTTATTCACTGAAACACCGAATACAGGATCGAAAGCAGACACAGGTTTGTTGTTCGAACGGCGGTTGCTTACATTTTCATTACGCAGGCGGAACTGGTTGATAATGCTATAATCAAATGCTCCACGCATCATAATGCTCAAGTCAAAGTTCTTGAATGTAAACCGGTTATTGAATCCCAAGTAATATTTGGGCAAACTGTTCCCTAATACTTGTCCATGACTCTCGACAGTGATGCCACTATCATCCGTTGTAAATGTTCCACCGGGATTAGTAGGATCGTCAAACAGCCACTTCCCTTCTTCGCTAATCCCCACTACCTTGTATCCCCAGATTTGTCCGATAGGTTCTCCAACTTTTATACGGTGGGTGCATGTATACGACCCTTCTTCGGCATTAGTGAAAAAGTAATCACGGGGATTCTCCACGTTATACTGTGCATAATCGAGCGACGACAACTTATTCGTATTGTAGGAGAAAGTCACAGCCGGTGTCCACGAAAAGTTCCTTGTTTTGACGGGTATCCCGGATATCATGACCTCAATTCCCGAATTACGTATCTTACCGATATTGGCAGTAGTCGTCCCGTAAACATTAGGCGGAACCGGTACGCTGAAATCCCAAAGCAAATCGCTCGTCACACGGTTATAATAATCCACCGAACCGGAAATGCGCCCTTTCAGCAGTGAGAAATCCAATCCTGCGTTGTATTCGTGTTTCTTCTCCCAAGTAAACTTAGTATTTACATTGTTTGCCGGGCCGAGAGGAGTGACCCATTCACCGTCATAGTAGAATGAATTTCCGGTACCTAAATATTTCAGGCGTGAAATGGTCTGATAGTATTGAGAAGGAGAAATACCTGTTACACCGTATCCTGCACGCAGTTTCAGGTCATCAATAAAAGTAAGATTCTCCATGAATGATTCCTTACTGATTCTCCAGGCAGCACTGACGGAAGGAAACAAACCCCATTCCTGATTGGAACCCACGAACTTGGAATCGCCTTCATAACGCACACTGGCGGTGAGCATATATTTCTCTTTATAGTTATAGTTCACCCGGGCAAAGAATCCGATCAGGTTTCCGGAAGTCTTATTGCTATACATACCTGCCTTACCGTCTTTCAAAGCAGACCCCATTCCCATATTATGATAAGTCAACTGATCGGACGGAAAATCGTAATTGTTCATCCAGAAATGTTCCCATTCATTGCGGATATAACTATATCCGCCCAGTACTGATAACTGGTGTTCGTTGAACGTTTTGTCAAACTGTCCGGTAAACTCGAGCATGGCATCTTCACTTTGTGTGGCAGCTCGGGAAGCGAACAATGGAGTGGCGGAATACACCGTGTTACTGATGTCCCTTGAAGACTGGGCATACCCGCGAGTCTGGTTATAACGTTGGTAGGACATTAACAAATTAAATTTCAGTTCAGCTATCGGCGTAAACGTGATATTACCATAAATACGGCCTGTGAAGTTGTCATTATTTCCTTTCCGCTCTTTCAGCAATGCCAAAGGATTCTCCCAAGTACCGATATCTACTCCCAAGAACTTGGGTTGACACCATTGCCCGTCTTCCATTCTGACCGGTGCTGTTGGATTAGCGGTCAACGCCATGTTATAAGCATAGGAATTAAAACTGGCATCTCCATCGGCAGTGATGGTGTAATCTTGTTTGCTCAAGATAGTGTTCAAATTAAATTTGAGCAACCCGTCAAAAGCCGTGTGATTGACTGTCAGTTTACCGGAGAAATCTTGTTTATCGGAATTCAAGAAAACTCCCTTTGCATCCTTTACTGAGATATTAGCATATACGTTTGTCTTTTCATTTCCCCAGTTCAGACTTAAACTATGATAATGGGAAATGGGAGTGCGGGTAATCTCATCCAACCAATCGGTTGAAGAACCGTAGTCCGAATTCTCTTCAATATATCCGCTTCCGTTATTCAAAAGATTACGATACTCGGCAGCAGTAAGCACTTCCGGTGTACGAGCAATCTGTTCGGTGGTTATGTAGCCGTTATAGCTAATCGAGGTTTTGCCGGTAGCAGCCTGTTTGGTCGTTACAAGTATCACACCGTTGTTTGCACGTGTACCGTAAATAGCAGCGGCCGAACCGTCTTTCAAGACATCGATGGAAGCGATATTATCCGGTGAAACCAATTTCAGGTCACCGGGAACTCCATCGATAAGTATCAACGGTGCGCTTCCCGCTTTTAGAGAATTCGTACCACGAAGCACAATCTCCACACCACCAACCGGGTCACCGCTCGGTGTACTGATGTTCAGTCCGGCAATCTTTCCTTGTATCAACTGGCCGGCATCCTTCACACTTCCGGCGAGAAAGTCATCGGACTTGACGCTTGCGATAGCACTTGTCAGCTTCTTCTTCTCAATAGATCCGTACCCGACCACTACCACTTCATCCAATCCTGTCACATCTTCGTGCAAAGTTACCAAGATAGGTTTGCCATCGACAGTTATTTCGACCGGAATATAGCCTAAATAAGTGACTTGTAAAACATCCCCTTTTACCGCTTCAATAGAAAAAGTACCATTCAAATCAGTAATAGTACCCAGCGTAGAATTCTTCTTAATAACATTTGCACCGATAACCGGCTCGCCCGCTTCATCTAAAATTTTTCCTTTAATATTGTCCGCGTACATATGCGAACTTAAGAAAAGCCCCAATAGCAATGCTATCATCTTCCATGCTTTTACCTTTGAATTTTTCATCAGCATTCAATTTTAATTAAACAAGTTTGATATTTAATGAATAGGATAACTACTTCACAAATTATTCTTTGCTTGTCACAAATGTAGGTTATGGGGATTATTTCGGACGCGAAAAACGGCTCAAAATAAAGCAAAAACGGCTCATTGACATGGTTTAAAGGACACTTTCAGACCATAA
>OGOG01000495.1_pt1 | contig 44702 bp, 33 predicted proteins | sample 1552581 | NCBI WGS metagenome assembly OGOG01 (sample SAMEA2580152, study PRJEB22360) | human gut metagenome | biome: human gut; feature: human-associated habitat; material: faeces | place: Denmark | collected 2008/2010 | reverse complement strand
ATCATCACAGCAGACAAGATGATTAAAGCCAATGGTACCAGCCAAAAAAGGCTCAAAAAATTCACTGCTTAGAGCATCCATGCTTCCAGTACAAAGAAGATCAAGTGAAAAAATAATATTTTCATATTCCATAGAATATTCAGCTGGGCCGATTGCATGAAGCTGACCAGGACTGACAATAATAATATCACCTGCCTCTACATAAAGAGAGGTAAAATCTAATGTGACGCGCCCACGCCCCTTTTTAATATAGATGATTTCCACCTCATCGTGCCAGTGAAGAGGCACCTTCTCAAAATCAAGTGGAATAGAACAAATATACGCATTGTAAGGAAAATCAGGTGTGCTGTGTGATTTTGTCTCATGATAATTTTCGTATTCAGGTATCTGCATCGTGGCTCTCTCCTTATGTTTTTGCGGGTCCCAAGCTCAACCCCCTCATCATGCAAACACGATCGGTGGTTGGAGCTTTTGACCCTGGTATCATCATGATAGGATAGTACCATAAAAAGGCGGCATAATGCAAGAAAAATGACAAAAAAAGCAGTAAACTGCACACATCAACTCATGAAAGGAGTTTTAATAATAATGATGGTAAACGAAATTTGTGAAAAGAAATATAATAAGCCGTTATCTGGCTGCACCAATAAGGAGATTTATTACGCACTGCTTGATATGACAAAGGATCTGGCAGCAAAGAAGGAAAGCGAAGCTGGAAAGAAGAAGGTATATTACATTTCCGCAGAGTTTTTGATTGGAAAGCTGTTATCAAACAACCTTATCAATCTTGGTCTTTACAAGACTGTAAAGGAAGAACTTGAAGCAGCAGGAAAGGATATTGGTGAGATCGAAGAGATCGAGCCAGAACCATCTCTTGGAAACGGTGGACTTGGCCGTCTGGCAGCATGCTTTTTGGATTCCATGGCAACATTAAATCTGCACGGTGATGGTGTAGGCTTGAATTATCATATGGGTCTGTTTAAGCAGGTGTTTGATCACAATTTCCAGAAGGAAACACCAAATCCATGGATTGAAAAAGACAACTGGCTGATCAAAACTAATGTAAGCTATCCAGTTTCATTTGGTGATCTGACAGTGACCTCACGCATGTATGACATTGAGGTGACAGGCTATGAGGGACGCACGAATAAGCTTCATCTGTTTGATGTTGATACTTTAGATGAGAGTCTTATTAAGGACGGTACCATAAGCTTTGACAAGACAGATATCGCAAAGAATCTGACACTGTTCTTATATCCAGATGACAGTGATGAGGCAGGAAACTTACTTCGTATCTACCAGCAGTATTTTATGGTAAGCAATGCAGCACACTTGATTTTAGATGAGTGTACGGCACGCGGCTGTAAGCTGACCGATTTAGATGAGTATGCTGCTATTCAGATCAATGATACTCATCCGTCAATGGTTATTCCTGAGCTGATCCGTCTGCTTCTTGAGCGCGGCATCACTATGGATGAGGCAGTTGAACTTGTCACAAAGGTATGCGCATATACAAACCACACAATTCTGTCAGAGGCACTTGAGAAGTGGCCGCTTGCATATTTAGAGAAGGTTGTTCCACAGTTAGTATTGATCATCAAGGAGCTTGATAAGCGTGTAAAGGCAAAATATTCAGATCCGAAGGTAGCGATTATTGATGAGAATGACAGAGTTCACATGGCACATATGGATATCCACTATGGTCACAGTGTAAACGGTGTTGCTTACCTGCATACTGAAATTTTGAAAAATTCAGAGCTTAATGCTTTTTACAAAATTTATCCGGAGAAATTCAACAACAAGACAAACGGAATCACCTTCCGCCGCTGGCTGCTTTCATGTAATGAGGAGCTTTCAGAGGAAATTGAAAATAAGATTGGAAGTGGTTTTAAAAAGGATGCCTGTGAGCTTGAAAAGCTGCTTTCATTCGAAAATGATGACAGCGTATTAGACAGCATTCTTGCGATCAAGAAGGAGAAAAAGCGCCAGCTTGCTGACTATTTAAAGCATACACAGGGTGTTGTTATTGATGAAAATTCTATTTTTGATATTCAGGTAAAGCGTCTTCACGAGTATAAACGCCAGCAGATGAATTTACTCTGGGCAATTCATAAATATCTTGAAATCAAGAATGGAAAGCTTCCTAAGACACCAGTAACGCTGATCTTTGGCGCAAAAGCAGCGCCAGCCTATACAATCGCAAAGGATATCATTCATGCAATTCTTTGCTTACAGCAGATCACAGAGCAGGATCCAGAAGTCAGCCCATATCTGCGCGTAGTTATGGTAGAAAACTACAACGTAACAAAGGCATCAAAAATTATACCGGCATGTGATATCTCCGAGCAGATCTCCTTAGCATCAAAGGAGGCATCAGGAACAGGAAACATGAAGTTTATGTTAAATGGTGCAGTAACATTAGGAACAAGAGATGGCGCAAACGTAGAGATTGGAGAGCTTGTCGGAGAAGATAATATTTACTTCTTCGGAGAGAGCAGCGAGCAGGTAATTGAACATTATAAAAATGCAGATTATTGTGCAAAAGATTACTACACAAAAGACGAAGACATACACACAGCAGTCGATTTCCTTATCAGTGAGCAAATGCTTGAAGCAGGAGACGAAGAAACCTTAACACAGCTTCATAAAGAACTGATAAATAAAGACTGGTTTATGACCCTCCTTGACTTAAAAGAGTATATAGCACGCAAAGAGCAGGTGCTTAATGACTACGCAGATAGAAAGAAATGGGCAAAGAAAATGCTCATCAACATCGCAAAGGCAGGATTTTTCTCATCCGACCGTACTATAGCACAATATAACGAAGAAATCTGGAAGTTATAATAAATATTAAAAAAGGTGGCAGCATAAACACGCTGCCACCTTTTTTTCGTTGATTTTCATCGTTTATTAGGGTAAAATGGAATACAGATAATTTGCGTACAGAAAGGATAGGGGGATATGTATCAGATATTGGTGGTAGACGATGAGCGAATTGAACGAAATGGCATTAAAATGCTGCTGCGCCACATGCAGCTGTCATGTGAGATTGCTGAGGCTGCAAATGGAAGAGATGCGCTTGAGTATTTAAAGGAGCATACGGCAGATATTTTGCTTACAGATGTAAAGATGCCATTTATGGACGGCATTCAGCTGATAGAGGAATGTAAAAAAGACGACAGAAACGAGGATATGAAATGCGTAATCTTTTCTGGCTGCAGTGAGTTTGACTATGCCAGAAAAGCAGTGCGTCTAGGTGTTTCTGATTACATTTTAAAGCCAGTTGATCCGAGTGAGTTTAAAGAGACTATTACACGGGTCATTCAGGAGCTTGAAGCAGAACGTGCCGAGAAAAATATGAAAAAAAAGAGTATGCAGCAAATGCGTGAGCATGCACTATATCAGATTGTAAATGGAGTAAATGTAGCAGAAGTGCTTGAGAAAAGCGGCGGTGTTTTGACAAAATCAGACGTTGATTGCTTTTGCCGTATTCTAATGCTTGAGACAGATGATGATTTTTTCGGAAAAAATGGTGTTGATTTGCAGGAGCGCATTCTGGCAAAAAAAATAAAAGAAGTTTGCGCTAGCGAAGCCTTTCTTTATTTAAATCTGACTCCGCAGCAGTCTATCATCTTATTAAAAGATAGATCTATTGCTCCTATTGAGTTTGCAAATAAGCTGCTAGATCAGATTAAACAGGAATATGAAAATAGTTGTACAGCATCCATTTCTTCAGAAATTTCATGTGCAGAGCAGATTATTTGCGCAATGGATGAGCTTGAGGAGCTTATGGAAAATAAATTTTATCATCCGAATGTCAGACTGTTTTACAGTGGAATGAAGAGCAGTGATTGTGAGATCATTAAAATAGATGATGATACATTAATTAAGCAGATGAAGCAGGATATTCGAATGAAGGATGTTCAGAGCCTGCGTGATCATTTTGAGCGTTTCAGCCAGAGATACAGAAGTCAGACTGCATTTTCCCAGATGTATATCAAATTTTTATTTGCCAACTTACTAAAGGATATTTATGATGCAGTACCAGGAGAGGGAGAGAAGCAGTTAAATACGAAGATTGATCAGCTTTATCGTTCATTTGACTTTGTTCAGGTTACAGATATTGTAAGCGATTCCATAAATCTATTGGAAAAGACATTTTCAGGAAGAGTACAGACAGGCCATCGTGAGGTGGAGGCTGTCAAGCGCTACATTGCTGCTCATTATGGAGATGAAATGAGTGTGGAGCGACTAAGTGAGCTTGTCTATATGGCTCCAAGCTACTTAAGCAGTGTATTTAAAAAAGAAACAGGTCAGAATTTGAATCGTTTTATCAAGAGCGTTCGTATGGAAAAGGCAAAGGATCTTTTGGAGCAGACGATGATGAAAATTGTAGATATAAGCACTGCATGCGGTTATCCAAATGTTTCATATTTTTGCTCTAGCTTTCGTGAGTATTACGGAATTAGTCCACAAAAATTTAGAGAAAGCGGGGATGAAATGATTGAAGAAAAGTAAGCTTGGCAGCCGAATTGTCAGCTGGTTTAGAAATGTAAGGCTTGGTTATAAGCTGGCCATTGTATATGCGCTGTCAGGTTTTCTTCCTGTTGTGGCGGTGCTGTCAGTTACTTATGTTCAGATGAAGCAGATTTTATTGCAAAATGAGAGAGACAGTATGGAATCGTATCTGTATCAGGCACTTGCCTCAATGGAAAATAAGCTTGCAATCTACACAAATTTAAATAACTATATTTGCTACAACCAGACAATCTCACAGGTGATTGGATACCAGTATGATTCAGTGTATGAGATGTACAATCAGCTTGTTACGATACTTGACCCAATGCTTGCTTCACTGAAATATTTTCACAACGATGTTGGCAAAGTTACGATTTATGTAGATAAGGATATGATCAAGCATGGTGACACGCTGGCACCAATTTCAGAGATTATAGATACTAATTGGTATAGGAGTGTGGCAGATTCTGGAGAAATGCAGTGGTTTGTTGATAAAAATGAAGAAATTGTGTTTGGGGTAAGCCCAATGAGTATGCTAAAGCGCTATGGATTAGATGGTATTTTGTACATTAGCGTTGAGTATGACAGCATGTTTGAGACATTTAAGCAGACACTTCAGAATAATTATGGCATTGTCATTTTCGATGAGAAGGGAAATGCAGTGTATGAAAAAGCATTTTTTGATAAAAAATACCGGGAATATGAGTTAAATGCCGCGCAGCTTCTTGATCAGAAGAAAAATCAGGAATATGAGTATACGATTCTTTCAGAAACATCATCTGTGACGGGATGGACAGCATGTTTGTATAAGCCAAATAGACTAATTGTATGGTCAGTAACGCCAATTACACGAATTGCGCTTATTGCGATGTTCGTTATGGCGCTGATGTCAGTGATAGCCATGATGATTTTGACAAGTTTTGTTACAAAAAGGATTAGAAGACTCAGATCTGGTATGAAAGAGGTAGAACAGGGAAATCTTGAGGCTGAGATTACTAGTGACAGCCAAGATGAGATTGGCGATCTTGTCAACGGCTTTGATTCGATGCTTCTTCAATTAAATACTCTAATTAAGGAGGTTTACGAGGGTCGGATTAAGGAAAAGGAATATGAGATGAAGGCGCTGCAGGCGCAGATTAATCCACACTTTTTATATAATACGCTGTCGTTGATCAATTGGAAGGCAATAGAGGCAGAAGCGGATGATATAAGTAAAATTACATTGGCACTTTCTACCTTTTACCGAACATCATTAAATAAAGGAAAGAATGTCATGTCACTCTCAGATGAGCTTCGCAACATGCGTTCTTATCTTGATATTCAGCTGATGATGCATGACTATGATTTTGATGTGGAGTTTGATGTAGATGAATCAATTGGTCAGTATCAGTCACTAAATCTTATGCTTCAGCCTCTTATTGAAAATGCAATTGCTCATGGAATCGATGTGAAGACAGACGGCAGGGGAAAGCTGACGATTACCGGAAAGGAAGAAGGTGATCTGATAGTTTTGACAGTAGCGGATAATGGTGTCGGCATGAATGATGAGCAGGCGGCTCGTATTTTAACAGAAGAGTCAAAGGGATATGGAGTTAGAAATGTTAATGAGCGCATAAAGCTTTACTATGGTGAGCAGTATAGTCTGCAGATTGAAAGTAAAGTAGGGCAAGGAACTAAGGTAAGTATCAGGATTCCGAAGAGGATATAGTAATTTCAGAAAAAAACAACATGAATCTAATATTTTTGATATATACGAAATCACCAAAATTTCTTATAATAATGACATAAGAATTTCCAAATGGAAACAGAAAAGAAAATAGGGAGGATTTTGTATTATGAAATTTAGAAAAGCATCAAGTTTATTTTTAGCAGGCGCTATGTGTTTATCAACTTTTGGCGGTGCAATGAGTGTATTCGCTGATGAAGAGACAAGCTCAGAGGCAGCAGAGGCAGAAACAGTAGATTATTCCGCAGAGGATCCGATTACAGCAACTATCACTGTATGGGGACCAGCAGAGGATCAGGCAGAAGAGTACGGCGAGTGGCTGCAGAAGCGCTGCGAAGCATTCAATGAGCTTCATGTAAATTGGGATCTTACATTTGAGTATGGTACCTGCTCAGAGGGAGATGCAGGAAAGACAATTTCTCAGGATCCATCTGGTTCTGCAGACGTTTACATGTTTGCAAATGACCAGCTACAGACACTGATTGATGCAGGTGCAATCGCAGAGCTTGGCGGCAAAACTGTTGATTATATTAAGAATACAAACTCCGAGGCAATCATAGATTCTGTAACAGTAAATGATTGTGTATATGGTGTTCCGTTCACTACTAATACCTGGTATATGTTCTACGATAAGAGCGTATATGGTGAGGACGATATTAAGAGTCTTGATACCATGTTGGAAAAGGGTAAGGTTTCCTTCCCATTAACAAACTCCTGGTACATTGGCGCTTTCTATGTAGGAAACGGCTGCACATTGTTTGGTGAGGATGGCAAAGATGAGGAAGCTGGCATTGATTTTGCTGGTGAGAAGGGTGCAGCAGTTACCAAGTATCTTGTAAATCTTGTAGGAAATAAGAACTTTGTAAATGATGAGTCAGGTGTTGGCGTTTCTGGTATGTGTGATGGAAGCATCAATGCAATGTTTAGTGGTTCTTGGGATTACACCAAGCTGTCAGAAGCAATGGGTGAAAATCTTGGAATAGCAAAGCTTCCAACCTACAACTTAGACGGTGAAGAACTCCAGATGGAATCATTCGCAGGTTCTAAGGCAATCGGTGTAAATCCTAACTGTGAGTATCCGCAGGTAGCAGTAGCACTTGCACTGTTCCTTGGAAATGAGGAGTCACAGCAGATGCACTATGATGCAAGAAGCATCGTTCCTTGCAATACTGATCTGTTAGCGGAAGAAGAAATTCAGAAGGATGAGCTTGTAATTGCTCAGAATGAGACATTTGATGAGACTTCTATCCTGCAGCCGTTCGTAAGCGCTATGAATAACTACTGGACACCGGCAGAGAACTTCGGTAAGTCTATCGTAAATGGTGAGGTTACATTAGACAATGCAGAAGAGATGACTGATAAGTTAAGTGATTCAATGAATCAGAGCATCGTTGACTAAATAAAAAGTGAAATAAAATAAAGAGCTCCGGGTTCCGCCTTGCGGGCCTGGGGCATTTATTTTCAAATTCATGTAACTATTAAGATTGAACGGGAGGTTTTTTATGTCCGAAAAGAAAAAAAGGGGCAAAGAATTTGATAATCCATACTCTGTTGCGAAAGCAGTTACAAAGGGAAATGCATTGACAAAGCTTTCCATGTTTGTACTCGGACTCGGAAACATTGCACATCATCAGATAATAAAAGGTCTTGGCATGCTTGCCATTGAAATTGCTTTTATTGCATTTATGGTGATGAAAGGTGCAGGCTATATTGTAGATCTTGTTCACCTTGGAGGACAGGAGCAGCAGAAGGTATGGAGTGAGGCAAAGCAGATTTATGAGTATACAAAGGGTGATAATTCACTTCTTATGCTTTTGTTTGGTGTGGCTACATGCTTTTTAGTTGCTGCATTTATTATTTTCTGGCGTGGAAGCGTAAAGAGTGCATATAAAATGCAGTGTCTGGCAGAGGCTGGCAAAAAGATTCCTACTTTTAAGGAAGATATCAAGAGTCTTTTTGATAAAGATCTGCATCGTACACTTCTTACGTTGCCAATTCTTGGCATACTAATTTTTACAGTTCTTCCGCTTGTATTTATGATCTGTATGGCATTTACAAATTATAGTAAGGTAGATGCTCATACAACAATCTTTAATTGGGTAGGACTGGCAAATTTTGCGAAGGTATTAAATATTGGTGATTCCATTGGAAGTACATTCTGGTCAGTACTTGGTTGGACTCTTATCTGGGCTGTAGCAGCGACTTTTAGTAACTATATCTTAGGTATGATTCTTGCAATTGTCATCAACCGTAAGGGTACAAGATGTAAGGCATTCTGGCGTTTTTGCTTTGTCCTTTCAGCAGCAGTTCCGCAGTTTGTTTCACTGCTGTTAATGAGAACGATCTTTAGTCAGAATGGTATTGTAAATACGCTATTATTAAATGCAGGCATCATTGAAAAGGCTATTCCATTCTGGTCAAATACAACGCTGGCACGAGTGATGGTAGTTGTAATCAATATCTGGGTTGGTATTCCATTTACCATGCTTCAGGTAACTGGTGTTCTTCAGAATATTCCGGCAGATTTGTATGAGGCGGCAACAGTGGATGGTGCAGGTCCGGTGAGAACATTTTTCTCAATTACACTGCCGTATATGCTGTTTGTAACAGGTCCATATCTTATTACAACCTTTACTGGAAATGTAAATAACTTTAATGTAATTTATCTGCTGACAGGCGGAAATCCTACACCTGTAGGATCAACAGCAGGAAGGACGGATCTTCTCGTTACCTGGCTGTATAAGCTGACAGTTGATAACCAGTATTATAATCTTGGTGCAGTCATTGGTATTTTGACCTTCTTGGTTCTGGCCGTTGTATCACTGATCACGTATCGGAATACAGGTTCCTATAAGAATGAGGAGGGCTTCCAATGATGAAAAAGCAAAATACTGCTTCGGCAAAAAGAAAAAGATTTATTACAAATACAATAGTTCATGTGATTCTTGCTGTTTTGGCAGTTATTTGGGTCATTCCGATTGCGTGGATTATTATGATCAGCTTTAGAGGAGAGAGTGGACAATATATTTCCACACTTATTCCGAAGACATTTACACTGAACAACTATAAGAAGCTGTTTACAGATACGCAGATTTTGAATTTTCCGCAGATGTTTATTAATACACTTATCATCTCAATTTTCTCTTGCGCAATCTCTACCTTCTTTGTTTTGTCGGTATCATATTGTATGTCACGTATGCGTTTTAAGATGAGAAAACCGATGATGAACATTGCACTTGTTCTTGGTATGTTTCCGGGCTTTATGTCAATGATCGCTGTTTACTATATTTTAAAGTCAGTTGGTCTGTCAGAGGGTGCGATGATTCGTGTAGCATTAGTGCTTGTATATTCTGGCGGTGCGGGCTTAGGCTTTTATATTGCAAAAGGCTTTTTTGACACTATTCCAAAGTCTATTGATGAGGCTGCTTATCTGGATGGTGCGACAAGATTTCAGGTGTTTACAAAGATAACTATTCCGCTTAGTAAGCCTATTATTGTTTACACGATCCTGCAGGCATTTATGGCACCATGGCTTGATTTTATCTTTGCGAAAGTAATTTGCCGTGCGAATGCAAAGTACTATACGGTATCAATTGGTCTTTGGAACATGCTTGAAAAGGAATATGTAAACAGTTGGTTTAACTGCTTCGCAGCAGGTGCCGTGCTGATTTCCATTCCGATTGTCATTTTATTTATGTCAATGCAAAAATGCTACCAGGAAGGTGTATCAGGAGCTGTTAAGGGATAAAAACGGAGAATGTCTATGGAAAAGAAAATCCCAAAAAGTGTGTTGGCAGTGATGTTTGTATCGGTGCTGTCTGTTTGTCAGACAGTGCCGGCAAACGAATTAGCAAAAAAAGAGCAGTGGGAGTATGCCAGTACAACACCTGATGGCAAATATCCAGAGCTTGTAACATACACGCTTGGAAAAATGACTGGAGCAAATAACTCCAATCTTCCTAAAGGTGAGACTTACGAGAACAATGCTTATACACGTTATCTGCGTGAGTACTTTAACATTCAAAATAAGGATGTATTTGAGGAAAAGAATGATCAGTATAATGTCAGTGTGTCAGTGGCTATGTCTTCTGATAATCTTCCTGATTTAATGCTTGTAGGGAGTATTGAGGATTTGCGCCAGCTCGTAGCGCTTGATTTGATTGAGGATTTGACAAAAAGTTATGAAAATTGTTTAACAGACCGGATCAAAGATATTTATGCAAGCTATGGAGAGGGCATAATAGATGGTGTTACCTTTGATGGAAAAATAATGGCAATTCCAGAGACAAATATTGATGATGGTCCAAACCTTTTATGGCTAAGGCGCGACTGGATGGATAAGCTAGGTCTTGAAAGTCCTAAAACAATAGAGGATGCAGAGGCAATTGTTCAGGCATTTATAGAGAAGGATCCTGGTGAAAATGGAGAAGGCAAGACAGTTGGTTTTGTATGTGATCCGGAGTTATCTGGTGAGTGCGGCTACAGCAGCGAATATTTGATGGATATTGTGTTTGCAGCAAATGGTGCCTATCCGAAACAATGGATTGAAGATGAAAATGGAGAGGTCTCTTACGGATCAGTTTTGCCGCAGGCAAAAGATGCATTGGCTAAGCTTAAAAGCATGTATGAGCGCAATATATTAGATCAGAATTTTTTGCTTCGTACCTCTGTAAACAATATTGAACTCATAACGAAGGGACTTTGCGGATCATTTTTTGGACCTTGGTGGGCAGCGAATAATCCACTTATGGAAGCTATTGCAGCTAATCCCGATGCTGTTTGGGAGCCATTTCTTATTCAGACAGATGACGATGGAAGCACAAGCTATTATTCACAAAATCCAACTTACAAGTATGTTGTTGTGAGAAAGGGTTATGAACATCCTGAGATCGCCTGCAAAATTATAAATGGATTGTTTGATTATGTGCGCTATGATGGAACATATAACAGTGAGTTTGAAGAATATTATCAGAACAATGTAGATCCAACAGCCAGACCACTTGCAATCAATGTTGATTACAGCTATGCGCTGACAAAATGTTATCACGAATTAACAGATGTGCTTTCAGGAAAAAAAGAGCCAGAAGATCTTGATTTATTGGAGTATTCATATTATAGATCCTGTAAGGCCTATCTGGATAACACAGATAGTGCTACGCCAGAGGAGTGGGCGGCATACACCTCCCGAATCACAGCCTGCTCTTTGCTGGCGGATGCAAAAACAAATAAGGTTGAATCACTTTATTTTGATGAGACAGAAACTATGGGCACGCAGTGGTGGAAGCTTCGCCAAATGGAAAAAGAATATTACCTTCAGATCGTCACAGGAGAGCGTGACATTGATGCATTTGATGAATTTGTCACCAAATGGTATGAAAATGGAGGCGAGACTATCACGCAGGAAGTCAGGGAGGCTGTACATTAACAGAATAACCCCGCAAGGCAAACTTTGCTTTGCGGGCTTTTCTTTTGCGCACGAGTACGGTATAATAAAAAAGGCTGATTTCTAGTGGAATCGAGTTGAAAATATGGCATAGTGTAAAGATTTGTTCAATGCCGGTAAGGAGAGGTACAGCTATGGTAGATCGCGTAAAAGGAGTAGAGAAGGTAACTGATAATCCATTTTTAAATCTCTATAATTTTGATGTTGAAAAAAGAAATGGAAAAACAGGCAAATATTATGTGGCATCCAGAAAGAAGGATCCAACGCAGCTTAAAGCAGCAACTCATAAAAATACATCTGATGGTGTAATTATTTATAGTGTATATGGAGAAAAAAAGGATAAAATCGTGCTTGTAAAGCAGTTTCGTTATCCAATCAATGCATATGTGTATGAGTTTCCGGCAGGACTTGTAGAGCCAGGTGAGGAGATGGCACAGGCAGGTATACGTGAAATTTACGAGGAGACAGGGCTTGTTTTCGAGCCAAAGGTTACAGAAGGTGCATACACAAGACCATTTTTTACGACAGTCGGTATGACAGACGAAAGCTGCGGAACAATCTATGGCTACTGTAGTGGAACACCAACAAACGAGCACGAGGAAGAATCAGAGGATATCGAGATTGTATTAGCAGACCGTGAAGAATGTAAGCGCATTTTAAAGGAAGAAAATGTAGCAATTATGTGTGCATACATGCTTATGCACTTTATTCATACCAAAGGAGATCCGCTGGCATTTTTGGATGAGCAGTAAGAAAGTGTAATTGCCTTGATGTTTTTCATGAACCGTGGTATGATAGCCTTGTTTCGCAAAAATATAAAAAAGCTCTTTTAATGTGTAAGGTTGGAAAGAGAGGCAAATCATGAAAGAGGTAAAAACAGGACTTGTTCTTGAAGGCGGTGCCATGAGAGGATTGTATACGGCAGGTATTCTGGATGTTTTGATGGAAGAAAAAATCCAGGTGGACGGCGTGATTGGAGTTTCGGCGGGAGCTGTATTTGGCTGTAACTATAAGTCTGGACAGATAGGAAGAACTCTGCGTTACAATATGAAGTTTTGTGGTGATAAGCGTTATGGCACACTTCATTCACTTTTAAAAACAGGTGATATTTATGATGTTGATTTATGCTATCATCAGATACCAGAGATTCTTGATCCATTTGACAATGAGGCATTTGCCAAAAATCCAGCAGAATTTTTTGTGGTTTGCACAGATGTGGAAACAGGAAAGGCTGTTTATCACAAATGCACAGATTGCGGCAGAGATGATCTTAAGTGGATGCAGGCATCTGCATCAATGCCGCTTGTATCAAAGGTGGTAGAAATAGATGGATATAAGCTGCTTGACGGCGGCGTTGCCGATTCTATTCCGATCATGTGGTTTCGCAGACAAGGATACAAAAAAGATCTTGTCATTTTAACAAGACCTGAAGGGTACCAAAAGAAAAAAATGAAATTTCAAGGTGCCATAAACAAAATCCTTCATCGTTATCCAAATCTGGCTAAGGCGATGGCACACCGCTATGTGATATACAACAAAACACTAAAGAAGATTGATGAATTAAAGGAAAAAGGTGAAGTCATGGTGCTTCGCCCAAGTCGTCTGATCGAAGTGTCAAGACTTGAAAAGGATCCAGAAAAGTTAAAAGCATTGTATCAGCTTGGCCGAGAGGATGCAATGAAAAATTTGGATCAGATTCATGCATTTTTAAGTAAATGAGCCGCATAGGCGGCAGAATGGGAGGGCAGTATGGTAACACAAAAATATAAAGACATGCTTCAGAAAAAATCAGTGATCCGTACATTATCCGAATTTGCAACAAAGAGAGGACAGGAGATTGGATACGAGAATGTTTTTGATTACAGTTTAGGAAATCCATCTGTTCCTGTTGTGCAGGACTACACAGACAATACTATTCGCCTGCTTCAGACAAAGACATCGAGCGAGCTTCACGGCTACAGCCCGAGTGTCGGACTGCCTTCATTTAAAGAAAAGGTGGCTGCATCGCTTAACAAGCGTTTTGATATGAACTATACAGCAAATCATATTTTTCCAACCTCAGGAGCTGCGGGAGCCTTAGCTCATGCACTTCGTGCAGTAACATCTCCGGGAGACGATGTGCTTACATTTGCACCGTATTTTCCAGAGTATAACTGCTATGTAGGCATGACAGGCGCAAATCTGAGAGTGGTACCTGCAAACACAGCTGATTTTCAGGTGGATTTTGAACAGTTTGAAAAGATGCTGACGTCAAATGTGTCAGCTGTTTTGATCAACACACCGAACAATCCATCTGGTGCTGTATACTCAGCAGAAACGCTAAAAAAGTTGGCGCAGCTAATGGAAGACAAGCAAAAAGAGTATGGCCATGATATTTTTATAATCTCCGATGAGCCATACAGAGAAATCGTATTTGATGGAAAGAAAGCACCATATGTATCAAAATTTTATGACAATACGCTTTCATGCTATTCGTTTTCCAAGTCACTTTCTCTTCCAGGTGAGCGTATAGGTTATGTTGCTGTTAATCCAACATGTACCGATGCTGATTTGTTAGTGCCAATGATGTCCCAAATCTCAAGAGGAATCGGACACAACTGTCCATCATCACTTATTATGATGGGTGTGGAGGATGTGTTAGATGAGACGTCTGATATGACTGTCTATGAGACTAACATGAATCTGCTCTATGACAAACTCATTGAGTTAGGATTTTTCTGTGTGCGTCCGTCAGGAACATTTTATATTTTTCCAAAGGCTCTTGAGGAGGATGCAGTGGCATTTTGCAACAAGGCATTAAAGTATGACCTGGTGTTAGTTCCAAGTGATTCCTTTGGATGCCCTGGATATTTTCGTATGGCATACTGCATCGATACAGAGAAGGTTGTGCGCTCACTCGATGCATTGGAGCGCTTTGTAAAGACAGAGTATCCGGACAGATAAGTCAGGCAAACAAAAACGTAATAAACAAGGAGTGTTTCGAATGAATAAAAAAGAAGTATCCGAGATTAAAAGTCTTTTTAAGAGAGACGGCGGTGCAATTGACCGCATTTGCGGCTGCCTGATAGATGGTGAGCAGCAGATCCGCATGACATTTAGCGATATGTTTTTGTCGCTGTCACAGGAGGAAATCGACAAGTATTTTGAAATTTTCCGAAAGGCGCTTTCTGGAAGTCTAGGTAAAAATCTTCATTCACTCGATTACACGCTTGATCAGGAACTTTCGGGGGAAGGCCATAAGCGTTTGATGCAGCTAAAGGCGACTGGATTAAAGGATGAAACTGTTTTAGAGGAGTTTTACAAATCAGTAGCAGAGACATATCATTTTGGCGAAAGCTACTATGTAGTTATGATCCATTGTAATTATGACGTTCCGGGAAGAGGAAGCGACAACTTAGATATGGATGATGCTTCAGAGGAGGTATATGAATTTATCCTTTGCTGCATCTGCCCTGTTAAGCTGTCAGAGGCTGGTTTATGCTACAATACACAGACAAACCGCGTCGAGGAACGTATGCGTGATCAGTGGATAGAGGCTCCTGTAAATGCCTTTTTATTCCCTGCATTTGACGATCGCAGCAGTAATATTCACAGCCTTTTGTATTATACAAAAAAGACAGAGGAGCTTCACGAAGACTTTATCAATGATTGTATCGGTGGTCCGGCACCTATGTCCTTTAAGACGCAGAAGGCTGTATTTCAGGAGATCATAGAGGAGACTGTCGGAGATGTTGTAAACTATGATACTGTTTGCCAGATTCAGGAGAATCTGACAGAGCTGATTGAGGAGCATAAGGAAGAGCCGCAGCCTTTCAAGCTTCAAAAATCAGATGTAAAAAAGCTTCTTCAAAATAGTGGAATCAAAGAAGAAAAGCTTGAAAATTTCGAGCAAGTCTATGAGGAGACTGCAGGAGAGGATGCTTTCTTTCAGGCGGCAAACTTAGTTGAGGCAAAAAGCGTTGCCGTCAAGACGCCGGATGTGACAATAAAGGTCAGTCCGCAGCGCATGGATCTTGTACAGATCCAATTAGTAGAGGGACGCCGCTGCATCGTAATTCCGATGGAGGACGGCGTACAAATTAATGGAATGAATGTAACTATGGAGGGTACAAATGGAACAGATTGAGAAGATCTTTAAGATCAGGGAGAACCATACGACAGTGAAAACAGAAATCATTGCCGGTTTGACCACATTTATGACGATGGCGTACATCATCGCCTTAAATCCGAATCTTCTGACTGGATTTGGTGCAGAGGGACAGAATTTATGGAATGGTGTATTTTTAGCGACTTGTATCGCATCCTTTATCGGTATGATGGTAATGGCGTTTGTTGCAAATAAGCCATTTGCCATGGCTCCTGGTATGGGATTAAACAGCTTTTTTGCTGTAGTTGTTGCCAATATTGTTGGTTTGACGGGCATGAGCTATCTGGAGTCTTTCCAGTCAGCACTGTGCATCATTTTACTTGAAGGAATTATCTTTATTATCCTGTCTGTATTAAATATTCGAGACAAGATTGTAAATGCGATTCCGCTTGGTGTTCGTCTTGGTATCTCCCCGGCAATCGGTCTTATGCTTTTAAATATCGGTGTTGGTTCCAACGCTGGTATCTATTCAGAGAATGGCGGACCATTCTTTGTAATGAGAGATTTCTTTGGTGCGTTGACACCGAGTGTTGCTCAGGATGCAATGGGAAGCGGCTACACCCAGATGGTTCTGACAGTAGTAACTATGTTTATCGGTTTATTTGTTATCATCGTTCTGGCACAGAAGGGTGTAAAGGCAGCTGTAATTCTTGGTATGCTTGCAGCATCTGTTATTTACTGGGCAGGCGAGGCAATCTTCCTTGGAACTAATCCATTTGCAGGTCTTGAGGGTGCAAGCTTCGTACCTCCATTTGCAGATATGGCAGAGACAACTCTGTTACATTTTGATTTTGCAGGCTTTGTAAAGATCGGCTGGTTCACAGCAATCACACTTATCATTACCTTCTGCATTATCGATATGTTTGATACCATCGGAACACTTGTTGGTACCGCATCACGTGCAGGTATGGTTGATAAGGACGGAAATATGCCGCAGATGAAGGAAGCACTGTTAGCAGATGCAGTTGGAACTGTAGCAGGTGCGCTGACTGGTACCTCAACAGTTACAACATTCGTAGAGTCTGCATCTGGCGTTGAGGCAGGCGGAAGAACTGGTCTGACTGCATTTACAACTGGAATCTTATTCCTGGCATGTATGTTCATCGCACCAATCGCAGCAATTATCCCGGCAGCAGCAACATCTTCAGCACTGATCTATGTTGGTATCCTGATGATCTCTGGTCTGTCAAAGGTAGACTTTACTGATATATATCAGACTGTTCCAGCAGCAATCATGTTAATCTCTATGCCAATCTCCGGATCTATCGGACATGGTATTGGTCTTGCACTGATCTCCTATACAATCATGAAGGTATTCACCGGAAAGGCAAAGGACGTATCTGTACTGACCTATATTATTTCAGCAATCTTCTTATTAAAGTTCTTCTTAGTAGTTTAAAAATAAAAAAGCATCGCCATCGAAAGATGGCGGTGCTTTTTTTAAAGAGACTAAAAAATAATTAAAGCTCAACAATAACCTCAACCTCGCAAAGAGCGCCCTTTGGGAGAACAGCCTGTACGCAGGAACGTGCCGGCTTGTTGTTTGAAAAATACTGAGCATATACTTCATTAAAGTTTCCAAATTCCTTCATATCAGCGATGAAGCAGGTTGTCTTTACAACATTGTCAAATGTTGCACCGGCATTCTCAAGAAGTGCCTTAACATTTTCCATCACCTGCTTTGCCTGCTCAGCAACAGTTGTGCCAACCATTTCGCCTGTAGCAGGATTAAGTCCAATCTGACCAGAGCAGAAAAGAAGATTTCCTGTCTTTACAGCCTGACTATATGGGCCAACTGCTGCTGGTGCCTTATCTGTATGCATGATTTCCATAATAAAAAACCTCCTAAAAAATTGTTTCTAGTTTTTATTATAAGCATTGAGGTTCTGTTTGTAAATAAGGAACTGTAAAACTAAAGTTTTTATAAAAATATTGGGTTGCGCTTGAAGAAAAAAATAGGCAATGTTACAATGGAATAAGTAAAAAGAGAATAAAAGAAATGGAGAATATTATGGAGCAGTCATATGTAATTTTGAAGGATGTGCGAAAAACATATCATATGGGCGAAGTTTCAATTAATGCAGCAGATGGCGTGAATTTTGAAATAAAAAAAGGAGAATTTGTAGTGATTGTCGGTCCGTCTGGTGCAGGAAAGACAACCATATTAAATATTTTAGGCGGAATGGATACTGTTACGAGCGGAGAGGTCATTGTAGATGGTGTTCATATTGAGTCTTTTAAGAACCGTCAGCTGACAAAATATCGCAGAGAGGATATTGGATTCATTTTCCAGTTTTATAATCTTGTTCCGAACTTGACAGCAAAGGAGAATGTTGAGCTTGCACTTCAAATCTGCAAAAATCCAAGAGATGCAGAAACAGTATTAAAAGAGGTTGGACTTGGAGAGCGCTTAAACAACTTCCCATCACAGCTATCAGGCGGCGAGCAGCAGCGTGTTTCAATTGCCCGTGCACTTGCAAAAAATCCCAAAATGCTTTTATGTGATGAGCCGACTGGTGCGCTAGATTATGTAACAGGAAAGCAGATTTTAAAGCTTTTACAGGATACGTGCCGCAAGCAAAAGATGACTGTTCTTGTCATTACGCATAATTCTGCAATCGCGCCAATGGCAGATCGTGTGATCCGTATTAAAAACGGAAAAGCAGCCAGTGTGTGTACTAATCCATCTCCTGTGTCAGTAGAAGATATTGAGTGGTAATAAAGGGGGGAACATATGGCAAGAAAAAAAGCATTAAATAAAGATATACGGGTGGAGATTAAAAAAAGTCTTGGCCGCTACATTTCAATTTTTTTGATTGTTGCACTTGGCGTATCATTTTTTTCAGGACTTCGTTCAACGGAAAGTGATATGCGTTATACAGGAGATGCGTTTTCAGACGCAAGCAACTTGATGGATATTCGTGTGATAAGCACGATGGGTCTGACAGATGATGATGTAGAGGCACTTTCACAAATAGAAGGCATATCAGGCGCAGAGCCAGGGTATATGAAGGATGTAATCACAAAGCAAAATGAGACAGATTACGTAGTTGAGCTTTTATCCATGCCGGAAAAAATGAACCAGATTCAAGTGACAGAAGGCCGTCTTCCTGAAAATGAAAATGAGTGTCTGCTTGATAATCGTCTGAAAAAGGCATTTGAAGTAAAAGTAGGTGACACGATTTCATTTGTATCAGGAACTGATACTGAGCTTAGTGAGGATTTGACGCAGACAAGCTATACAGTCACCGGATTTGGTGATAGCCCGCTTTTCATTTCCATGGAGCGTGGAAGCAGTATGATAGGAAGTGGTCAGATTAATGGCTTTGCAATTGTGCAGAAGGATGTGTTTACACAGGATTATTATACTCAGATTTATCTTACTGCAGCCGATGCTTATGATGAGATCGCATTCACAGATGCATACACACAGGCAGTAGAGCCAGTGCAAAAGCGTGTGGAAGCACTTGAAGAAGAAAGATGTCAGGCACGATATGATGAAGTGACAAAAGAGCCGAGGCAAGAGCTTAATGATGCAAGAAAAACCTGGCAGGAAGAAAAAGATAATGCTGACAGTGAGCTTGATGATGCCAGAGCAAAGCTTGATGATGGTTGGACGCAACTTTCAGACGCAAAGGATCAATTAGCTGAGGGCAGAAAAGAATACGAGCAAAATTATGAGACAACAGTGGAACAGTTAAAACAGCAGCAGGCTCAGCTCGATGCTGGAAAGGCCATGATGAGCGAGGATCAGATTGCGCAGGCACAGGGACAGATTGATGCGGCGTATGCGGCGCTTGACGAGGCAAAAAATACACTTGATCAATCAGAAGCACAGATAAAAGAAAATGAGGAAGAACTTACAAAACAGGAAGAAACTTATGAGAGCAGTAAGGTAGAGGCCAAACAAAAGCTAGATGATGCATGGAAAGAGATTGAAGATGGTCAAAAAGAGCTTGATGATATCAAGATGCCGACATGGCAGGTAATCAATCGCGAAAGTCTTCCTGGATATACTGATTATGGCAGCAATGCTGAGCGTATGGGTGCAATTGGAACGGTATTTCCAGCAATCTTTTTCTTAGTTGCAGCACTTGTTGCATTGACAGCCATTACACGTATGGTAGAAGAGCAGCGTACACTTATTGGAACATACAAGGCTCTTGGCTACAGCAAGGCAGCCATCGCAAAAAAGTATCTTCTTTATGCGCTTTCAGCAACACTAGGCGGCAGTATTGTTGGTGTGCTCATTGGTGAAAAGCTGTTTCCATTTATCGTCATCGTATCATACCGCCTTATGTATGCGTCATTATTAAAGTTAGTAATTCCATATAACTGGCATTATGCAATTTTATCTACTGCGCTTGCCGTGTTCAGTGTTACATTTGCTGCGTTCGTGGCATGCTACAGAGAACTTTCCGCGCAGCCGGCAGTACTTATGCGCCCGGTAGCACCAAAGCCAGGAAAGCGTGTTTTATTAGAACGGATTGGTTTTATTTGGAAACATTTGTCCTTTTCACAGAAAAATACATTTAGAAATCTGTTCCGTTATAAAAAGCGTCTGATTATGACAGTTTTTGGAATAGGATGCACAACAGGTCTGATGGTTGTTGGATTTGGCCTTAAAGATTCTATTATGAATATTGCATCGCTTCAATATGATAATATTCAGCTGTATGATGCAATGGCAGCATTAAATACAGACGAGACAGATAAACTAGATGATCCAGATAAAACACTTAATGAAATCATGGAAAATGAATCAGGCATTGAAACGTTTGCAAAGGTCAGCATGAAGTCGATGGATATTTCATCTGGTTCAAATGTTCGAACTGCTTACACTGTTGTATGTAAGGATGCGCAGGCATTGGAATCCATGATGGTTTTTCAGAGTCGTACAACAAAGAAAACATATGAACTGACTGATGATGGTGTCATTTTGACAGAGCAGATGGCAGAAGCGCTTGGTGTTGGTGAGGGAGATACTGTGTCAATCACAAGCGGTGAAAATGCACCAGTCACAGCAGTTGTCGCACATGTTATGGAAAATTATCTGATGCATTATGTTTATATGACAGAAGGCTGTTATGAAAAAGTGTTCCAGACTGAACCAGAATATAACATGTATTGGTTAAAGCTAAATAAAGACGGCCGCGCAAATGAAGATGCGTTAGGACAGCGTCTTATGGAGCATGATGAGATTTTAACAGTTACTTATGTTAGTACAACAAGAGAGATGATTGATGGCATGTTAAGCAGTCTGTATATTATTGTTGTAGTGCTCGTGATTTCAGCAAGCCTTCTGGCATTTGTTGTAATCTATAACTTAAATAACATCAATATCAGTGAGAGAAAACGAGAACTGGCAACAATCAAGCTGCTAGGTTTTTATGATTCTGAAGTTGCCATGTATGTCTACAGGGAAAATATCTGGCTGACTTTAATTGGCGCCTTTGCAGGAATTTTTATTGGAAAGGTACTTCATGGATTTATCATCAAGACAGTACAGGTTAATCAGGTAATGTTTGGACTTGATATTTCTGTGCCAAGCTATATCTACAGTATGGTATTAGCATTTATCTTCTCAATGGCTGTAAATGGTGTTATGTACTTCCAGCTTAAAAAGATAGATATGATTGAATCATTAAAGAGTGTGGAGTAAGCCTAGGGTCAAAAACTCTAAAAACCGTTCGTGCTTGCACGATAAGGTTTGTGAGTTTGAGCCACGCAAACAAGAAAGGAAAAATATGCCGAAGAAATTTTATGCCGTCCGCAAAGGGCGTAAGACCGGAATTTTTACCACATGGGACGAGTGCCGTGCGCAGGTGCATGGCTTTCCGTGTGCGGAATATAAAAGCTTTCTAACAATGGAAGACGCAAAAGGATTCATGGAGCTTGGTATGGAAGGTGAAAATAAGCTGCCATTCGATGAAGATCCTAAACAGCCATCTAATAATACAAATTCGTCAATTGCTACAAACCAAATCACACAGAACATATCAAACGAGCCAGAACTAGTTGCCTACGTCGATGGAAGCTACGATCAGTCCACCAAGCGTTTCTCCTATGGCATGGTAATATTGGAAAATGGCGAAGAAAAAACCTTTAACAAAAGCTTTTCTGATCCAAGCCTTGCAGGTATGAGAAACGTAGCAGGTGAGATCATGGGAGCAAGAGCCGCTATGGAGTATGCCATTGCAAATAATAAGAAGCGATTAGTAATTTATCACGATTATGAAGGTATCGCAAAATGGCCGCTTGGTATATGGAAAACAAATAAAGAAGGAACAATCTCCTATAAAGCTTATTACGACGAAGCAAAAGAAAAAGTCTCAGTTCGATTCCAAAAGGTGACAGGCCATTCAGGAGACAAATATAATGATTATGCTGACAAGCTTGCAAAGCAGGCGCTGGAGCTGGAGTGATTAAATTACAAATTCAATATTGCACGTAAACATTAGATAAATCAAAAAGTGTCGCAAACAGAGAAAGTTATCTGTTTGTGACACTTTTTTTGATTTAAGCTGTTTTTGAGGGATCATCTGGTGGTACATATTTTATTAAGTCACCAGCTTCACAATTTAAAACATAACAAAGACGAGCGAGAATATCAGCATCAATTTTTTCAATAGAACCATTATACCATTTATTTACAACTTCAAATCGGGTATCAATCGCGCGTGCAACTGCATTGCGCGTTAAATTTTGCTTATCCATAATCTCTTTTAGATACAGTTCAATACGTCCATATTGCGGGATCGTATAGGTTATATTTTGCATCAGAATTATCACCTCCTTAACTAATACTATTGGAAAAGCTAACTATTGACAAACCGACTTAAAGTAGTTACTATATAGACAGTAACTATATATAAGTATAAACAAAACATTACATGAAAGAGTAGCTTACGCATATGGGAGGAGAGATTTATAGCGAAGGAATCAGCTTAAAAAATAAGAGGCAAAGCAATATGGATCGCCTTTTATTATGTGAAAATATAGTTGCAGATATGCAGTTGTTTTTAGCTGCTGTATGCGATGGAGTAGGAAGCACACGGGATGGAGCTTATGCAGCAGCGCAGACACTAAAGCTGCTTCAAGACTGGTTTTATTCATTGAATGACACGGAGAGTCTTGGACTTCATTTTCTGTTAAGTATGAAGAAAATCAATATCGAACTGTCTGAACAAATTTTGCATCAACGACTAGAGGCGGCAACCACCTTTTCTGGGATTCTTTTGGCAGAGAATCAGTATTATCTGGTTCATGTAGGTGATAGTCGGATCTACGGCTGGAAGAATGGCTGCATCAAGCAGCTTACACAAGATTGTGTATCAGAGCAGGGAGCACTCAGTTCGTATTTGGGCCGAAAAAGAAGTGCTGCTTTTCTGTATTGTGAAGGAAAGAATGAGTACGAGAAATATCTTTTATGTACGGATGGCTTTTACAGAAGAATAGACAGAAAACTTCTTAATACCCAGTTAATGTTGCTTCGAAAAAGAAATGTGAGAAAAACATTGAAACTGCTGACAGAAGCAGTGATTCTTGGCGGTGAGAAGGACAACGTTACAGTTGCACTGATCATCAATGAAAGGGGTGGAGAAGGATGAATATTAGATTGATTGTAATTACATCAGATATTGACTATGTGGAATGCTTTTCAGATGTGATTGAGGACAGCTATAAGGGCGTATTTAAAATGAGTATCTGCTCTTCAGCAGAAAAATATAAAGAACTGTCAGAAAAGAAAAGCTACGATATTGCACTTGTGGATGAGGCACTTACGGATGAGATGGTATTTCCAACGGCAAGACTGTGTGCGCAGCTGTGCGATGGGGAAACAAGAGCACAAAAAGGATCTGAATATTATCCAATTCAAAAATATCAGAGAATTTCACATATTGTATCGGAATTATTAGAACAGTACTCAAAAGTAGCAGGTGGTACAGGAAGCTATGGCAAAGCAAGTGGTCAGATGACGGCAGTCTGGTCACCAGCAGGTGGAGTAGGAAAGACTACGATTGCAATGGCCTATGCAGCGAAAAGAGCATCAGAAAACGATCGCGTGATTTATTTGAATTTGGAGCATTTTTCAAGTACAGAAAGTTATTTCAAATATGAGGCAAAAAGCATTAGCGCATTGTTTGAAGGCTTAGGCAGCAACAACATGGAAATCCTCATTGCAGGACTTCTTCAAAAGGATTCTGGTTCAGGTATTTTATATTTTGGATCAGCAACGAATTATGATGACTTAAATGTTTTGACTGTTTCGGATATCGAAGAAATTATAAATGGATGCATTGCCCAGTGCAATGAGCTTGTAGTTGATTTACCGAGTTCGTGTGATGAAAAAGTACGCTATATTCTGGAACGCTCCGACCAGATTTTTGGAATTGCAGATGATTCTGTTGCTGGGAAAAATAAGTGGAAACAATTTCAGACGCAGCATAGTCTGTATGGCGAGATTGCAGATAAGATAACGATGATCGCCAATAAGGGTGCGGATATTAGCAAATGGTATGAAGAACACACGGTAGCAATGCCATATGTAAAATCACAAGATCCAGTTGTCATATACAAGTCATTGGCAATTCAGGATTTTGACGAGTAAAAGGGGGAAACTGGCGTATGGAGGAGACACTGCAAAATAAAATAATCGCAGAGCTAAAGAAAGATGCGCAGGATCATCCAGATTTGGTTTCCATGGATGATGAGGCGCTTCAGCAGTTTATGGCAGGACTACTGGAGCAAAAGACTAGATGGGCAAAGACAAATGATCCAGAAATGTGTAATGCACTGTTAGCTCTTAATTATAAGGAAAAGAGATTGATTTGCAATGCTGCATTTTCAGCAGTACGCCGTCTTGGGGTGTTGGGACAAATTATAGCAGATCCAGATATTACGGAGGTTATGATTAACGGATATAAGACAATCTTTGTGGAAAAAGCAGGAAAGTTAAAGAAGTTAGATCTTCAGTTTGAAAATGCTCAGGAACTAGAGACCATTATTACCAAGTTTGTTTCACAGGCAGGACGCGCCGTCAATGAGAGTGAGCCGATTGTTGATACGCATCTTGAAGATGGTTCCCGAGTAAACGTTGTAATGCCTCCCGTTGCATTAAATGGTCCGATTGTCACGATTCGTCGTTTTTCAAAGGATCCGATGACAGTAGAAAAACTGATTGCATATGAATCCATTACGCCTGAGGTGGCCAATATCCTCAAGATGTTAGTTACTGCCCGTTATAACATTTTTGTCTGTGGCGGAACAGGAAGTGGAAAGACAACATTTTTAAATGCGCTGTCAAACTTTATTCCAGAAGATGAGCGTATCATTACGATCGAGGATTCAGCAGAGCTTCAGATTACACATATTGACAATTTGGTGCGTCTTGAGACACGAAATGCCGGACCAGATGGAAAGGGTGCCATCTCGATACGAGATTTAATTCGTTCCGCGCTTCGTATGAGGCCAGACCGAATTATTGTAGGAGAGGTTCGAGGTGCAGAAGCTCTCGATATGCTACAGGCGATGAATACTGGTCATGACGGTTCTCTTTCTACCGGTCATGCAAATTCGACAAAAGATATGTTAAGGCGTCTGGAAACAATGATTTTACAGGGGGCAGAGCTTCCACTTGATGCGATTCGTCAGCAGATTGCTTCGGCAATTGATATTGTTATTCATCTGTCACGACTTCGAGATAAGAGCAGAAGAACGATGCAAATTGTAGAGGTTTTAGATTATGACATGAAAGAAAAGGAGTACATAATAAATCCGATCTATGAATTTGTGGAGTCTGAACGAAGCACGAAAAGTAAGGTGTATGGAAAACTGCAGCGAACCTCCAATCCTTTCCAGGCAACACAAAAGTTAGAAAATGCTGGTGTGAGAATCAAGATTTAAGGGAGAAAGAATATGAGTAAGAAAAAGGAAGATACATCTGTAATTGATTATAATGTCAGTTCAGATACTGGTATTAATCGTCTGACATCCTGGCTCATAGGTTTTGTCGCGGGCTTTGTCATCTTCTTCGTGTTTTATAAAATTATTTTGCTTTCAGTGATAGGAGGTGTGCTGATCGGCACAGCAAATATTTTCCTGTCATCCAAAAAGAACATAGAAAAACGAAAAATGAGGCTGCGCACACAATTTTATGATCTGCTTGAGGCGATGTCGGTATCTATGCGAGCAGGAAATCCGCCATATAAGGCACTAATAAGTGCAAGAGAGGATTTGATGCTTCTATATCCAGAAAAGAGCGATATCATTCGAGAACTGGATCTGATTATTGGAAAGTTCAATAACGCAGTTCCATTGTCAGAAGCTTTTTCTGATTTCGCAAATAGAAGCGGATTAGAAGACATTGAAAGCTTTGCATCCATCTATGCAACAATAGAAGGAAAATCCAGCAAGGCAAATGAAATTATTCGGGAGACGCAGGAAATCATTGCCGACAAAATGTCCATTGAGATGGAGATTGACACCATGATGACGGGAGCAAAATCTGAAGCCAACATTATGCTGTTTATGCCGCTTGGCATCCTCTTAATATTAGGTTACATGGGACAAGGCTTTATGGATGCCATTTACACGACACCTGTTGGACGGTTGACTGCAACCTTTGGATTAGTCATATTTGTGGTTAGCTTTGTTCTGACACAGAAATTTAGCGATGTGAAGCTGTAAGAGGCAGCAAAACAAGGGGGTGAAATGATGGTATTAAAAGTGATTGCGACATTGGCTTCTGTACTTGTTGCTGTGTGGATTGTTTTTCTTATGCTGGTAAATAAGGAAGATTGGAGAATCGCAGCCTACAATAAGGTGTTACAGAATCTGGATCAAATTGACCATTTTGAATTAAAAGAGGCAAAAAATAAGGAAAAACTCTCTGCTTACAGCGGTGTAACCTTATGGATTTTAAAGCAGTTTTATGATACCGATTTTAGCAAGAAAATCACAAAGTTAAACAAAGAAAATGAAAAATTACAAAAGGGAAAGCTCTCTGGTATCAATATTCTCATTATGCCGGGCTACGCGATACAGCGCGTATTTCAGTTTGGACAAAATAGCAGCTTTTTAAAGATGGTGCAAAATTTCTCAGAGTTCAACGGAAAAAAATATGCAATCTACCGTGCAAAAGCATTATTTGCAGGGATTTTTTCATACCTGATCATTGGAAGTGCGGTGAGTTTGATATTTGCAGTTCTATTTATTCCGCTTATGGGAATGCAAAAGGGTGCCATGTTTTCGGGAGGCATATTCTTTTTGATGATTGTCCTCGTGTATGCCCAGTATGATGACATAAAAGATAAGCTAAACAAGCGAAGAAGGGCGATCAGCAGACAGTTTCCGAATGTCGTATCTAAGCTGGCGTTGCTTGTAACATCAGGAATGATTATGAGTAAGGCTTGGGAGGAAACAGCAAACAGTCAGAATAGTGAACTGTATCTGGAAATGCGAAAGACAGCAAAGGAGTTAAACAATCTGGTAGCGCCAGAGGTCGCATATACAAATTTTATTGACCGTTGTAACACAAAAGAAACGGCAAAGTTAGCATCAGCGATTATTCAGAATCTCTCAAAAGGAAATGCAGAAATTGGAAGATTATTAAAGTCGATGGCATCAGAGGCATGGGAAGAACGACAGCAAACAGCAAAGAAAGATGGCGAGAATGCAAACTCTCTTTTGATGATTCCAACAATGCTGTTATTCATTTCAATATTGATTATGATTATCATGCCTGCAATGACAAATATGAACATATAGCTAGTTTGGTTCAGATTTGTATTTTATATATTACAGGAAAGAAAAAAGAAAAGGAGGTACAAACGATGGTTGGTATGCTGAATGATTTGTTTATCGCAGCGAGTGTCAGATGGAGTCATTTTGTAGAGGACTTTAAAAATGACGAAAGTGGCCTGTCAGGAGTGGTAGTAGCGGTACTGCTGGTTGTAATTTCAGTAATTGCAGTGCTTGGAATCTGGAGTGCACTAAATGGACAGTTAGAAACTTGGTGGGCAAAAGTGACTGGTGCGACAATTGCAGAGTCGAAAGTTAAGTGATAAACAAAGGAGGATGGCGTTATGCACAAAATTAAGCACATATTATTTTCCAACAGAGGAAGTGCCGTTGTGGAAGCGACCATCCTCTTCCCAATTATTTTTATGATCTTTTTCGGTTTGGTGATATTAGCAATGTATCTTCCAACCAGATCGGCGCTGCAATATGCAACGCAGGGAGCAGCCAACGCCCTTGCCATAGAGCAGGGCGATACCTGGCTGAATTATGATGAAAACAATTTAAGTTATAAGTGGACAGGCAGTAAGAGTGAATTGTCCAATGTCTATGTAGCGTTATTTAAGTCAATGGGCAAAGGCGACTATAACAGCAAGGCAAGAACGATTGTCACGAAGTTGGAAAGCAAAACACCGACTTTTAAGAGCGGCACACTCGAAGTAAAGTGCTATGTAAACAATTACATTATTTATAAGGAAATTATTGTAACAGCGACCAGAAAGATTTCATCGCCAATCAATTTATCATTCATCAATTTCCCAACGGAAATTCCGATCACAGTATCTTCTACTGCGGTTGTGCAGAACGGGGATGAATTTACAAGAAATGTAGACTTGGCGGTTGAAGTAGTTGGAAGGCTGCGAAGTAAATATAAAACGATTGATAATATTTTTTCATCAATTGAGAAAGTAAGTCAGAAATTTTATGGTTTTTTCGGGGTATAGAGTATGAAATGGATAACAAGATTTTTGAAAAATTCAAAGGGTGCAGTGACCGTCATTGTAACACTTCTGTTGATTCCGTCCATATTAGTTTCTGGCACGGCAGTAGATGTCGCAAGAATTTATTCGGCAAAAAGTATTGTGCAGGATGCCAATTCGCTCGGAGCGAATGCAGCGATGGCACAATATAATGCGTTGTTGAAAGACTTATATGGTTTATATGGAATTGAAGATACAAAGCTTCAGTCAATGGTCAATGATTATATTAAGATTGCACTCTTTGGAGATAGTAATACAAATAAGGGAATGGGGACCTTTCAGCCATTTTACGGTTCGGATTCAAGTCTTAGTATTTCGGTAAGCTCAGAACATAACTTAGGTGAATTGGAAATTTTGCAGAGACAGATTGAAGAATACATGGCTTTGCGAGCACCCGTCGTTATTGCAGATGATATTATGGATATTATTGACTCAATGAAAAAAGTTTCAGCCGATGCAAATGTAATCAAGCAAAAACTTGATATTGATGATGAGTTGGAAGAGATTCATGAAATTTATAAGAAAATTTATCAGACAATAGGAAAGCTTGATGAGTATCCAAACGAGGAAACAATTATTTTAAAGAATGTTAATGATGTTTTGGAAGAAATAAACGGACAGTTTGGTGATCTCAAAACAGAAAGAGAAACGTATGCAAAGCTGAAAACAGATTTTGAGGAGACAAAAAATAAGTTTGAGAGCGAAATGAAAAAGCTGTCTACAGAGCTGGCAATAAAAGAAGCTGATAAGGTAGCTCTTAATTCTGAGAAAAGTAAAAAAGAACAGGCGTTAAGTTCAGCCGAAGATCGAAAGAGAGCTGCTGAAAGCAAAGCCGAAGAACAAAGAAAGGCCGCACAAGAAAGGGCAGAGGCAGATCGAATAGCGGCAGAGGAGAAAGCAAAGGAAGACGAGACACGAGAAGAAAAATCAGAAGATGAGAAGACAGAGGAGGAAAAAGCAGCGGAGGAATCAAAAGCCCAAGAAGAGCAAAAAGCAGCTGAATCAAAAGCACAGGAAGAGCAACAAGCAGCAGATGAGGTAAATCAGACACAGCAGCAAATTGATCAGGCAAATAATGAAATTCAGGGACTTAGCAGCGAAATTCAGCAGCTAGATAATAGCATTGCAACAGTAGAGAGTGATATCCAAAATCTTAAAGATTCAATTGCGGAGCTTGGAAAAAAACTTGCGCAGGAGACGGCAATTTATGAAGCTAAAAGGTTGGAATGCAAAGCAAAATATAAAGTGATTTTGGCAAATATATCATCACTTGCTTCGGGAGGACTTCTTGAAGAAGATTATAAAAAGGGAGAGGTCAATTCTGATAATCTTTACATTGCAGGAAGATGGCAAAAAACAAAAATATTGATTGGCGGCAACGCGGGAGATCTTTGGGGAGACAATATGAGCCTGAGTGCATGTCAGGCAGGTGCAAATAAGACCATTGATCATTATAAAAAATTGGCGGAGACTCTTGTAAATCAGCTGAAAAAAGCAGAAGAAAAGAAAGCAAAGCTTAAGGCAAAACTAACTGCATTGAAGGGAAATCTAAATAACTGTTCGGAGGGCTTAAAGGATGGTCTGACCCAAAAGAAACAGGAATATGGCAACCAATCTTTGCTTGAGTATTACGAGAAAATTTTGGAATATGATTTAAATAGTATGGCAGAGGATGTCGTAAATACCGATCAGCGTGCGCTCGAAGATATGCAGCGGTATATGGATGAAATGGGATATGGAATTGCAGAGATTGGAATGACAGGAGGATCATTGTCTGATGGAAAGGTGATCTCAGTTAAAAACCTTAGTCCTATTAATTTTGAAGAATTTTGTGATATGGAGTATCCAGAAAAAAATCCTGGATTAACCGACGTCTTGAAATTATATGCGGAACTGACAAAGGAACAGTATTCCTTTGTGTCGCAGGATGAATTTCAGATATTTAAAGAAATCAGTGAAGATACTGGAAAGTTTTATGATGTGCTAGAAGAGATCATGAACAGCGCAGGAGTCGAAAAAGAATCTGAAATTAAGACGTCAATTACTCAGATTTTAAAGGTGGCAAGAGATTTGCTTCAGGGATCACTGAATATACCAGAGGGAGCAGCCTTTTATGCTACATCAATTGGAGGTGCAGTGACATCGGATTTTGGAACGCAGGATAACTGGGATGACACAAAGGAAGCTAAGAAAAGTGCAAAAAATGCCTTGGATAATCCGCTTCTTTCTGGGCTAAGTACAATTGCAAATGATTGTACCAATAAATTGCTTTTGGTGACATATGGAACTTCTATGTTTTCGAATTATGCAACTAATAAGCCAAACGCAGCAGAGAAAAAAGAAGTTAGCTTGGCAGAAATTCCATTCGGAAAAGAGGTGAATTATTTTTATCAGTCCGAGCAGGAATTTTTATACGGGGGAAGTTCACTTGCATCTGATAATTTGAAGGCTGTTTCAGGAATGATTTTTCTTGTTCGTTTTATTATGAATTATGTGTCCTCTTTTGTATTGTCGGATGTAACAGGTTTAGTTCGAAATATTGCATTGGCACTTCCGTTCCCGGCAAACATAATAGTATCTGAACTCGCAAGATTTGGACTTGTTGTTGGACAATCGGTGATTGATTTAAATAAACTGCGAATGGGCTATCGAATCCCTATTATGCATACAGAAGCTTCGCATTCATGGCAGCTGAGTCCATCTGGCATTGCCAGTTTGGGAAGCGATGCGGTAAAAATGATGGACAGTTACCGGACTGGTGCAGATACAGAGGTTGATGAGGGAACTGGATTTAGTTATGCAAACTATTTGTCGGTATTGCTATTGTTTGTCGATAAGGCAATGTTAACACAGCGTATACAGCTTCTCATAGAGTTAAACTTAACGAATTATAAAAATAACGTAAATACAGATGAAGCGCAAATGGCTTCGCTTGAACGAATTCGCTTAGATAAGTATGCAGCTGGCATTTGTGTATCAACAAGTATTCAGATGAAAACATTGTTTTTTACTATGAAAATGTTTCAAGATGGCATAAATGGTGTGAAGCCTAGTGCAACTTATACGATCAGTGATACAGTTTACAGGGGGTACTGATTATGAGAAAGGATGAAAAAGGATATATAGTTGTTGAAACATTGATTGCGTTTACACTTTATCTGCTTGCCATTCTTTCTATATTAAGCCTGGTAAATATATCAGTTGTTCAGAGCAGAGTACATTATGCGATTACAGAAGCTTGTGAGAGTATATCAATGTACAGCTATGTTTTTCAGGCTACCGGACAGGCAAAGCATATTACTGGATTGTCAGGCAAAGCAGCTACCGCAGAAGCAAATGCAGGTGAGGTGGTAAGCAATCTAAATAAAATTATTGATTCTGGCAGGAATATGGATGGAGTCGGACTGGGACAGGGAATTTCAGGTGCATATGAAGCAGCTTCGAATATAAAGCCAAAAGATATTTTAGCCTCGCTGGTTCAAAATTTGCAAGACGCAGTATTTGCCCAGTGCATGAACGCGCTGTCTCACCATTATCTGGACAACTATGGTACAGATGGTTCCGTAAAGCAGAGTGGAGATCAATATCTAAAAGATAACAATGTAAAAGACAATGTGACATTTAATGGCAACTATGGAATTGGCTTTAACGATTATAACATCAGCTTGTCATTAGGAGAGGGTGGAAGTCAGTTCTTAGATAAAAAAGGAGACATTACAGTTGCCATTTCTTATGAGATTGACTACCGATTTGGAGGACTAAAGCTTCCATTTACAACACTAAAAATACGTCAGGTAGTGAAGACAAAGGCCTGGCTGAACGGAGATGGGGATGGATACAAATAACAAAAAGAAAAAAATAGAATATGGCTTTTTAATCGTATTGTTCCTTTTGTTGTCAGGAGCGTATCTTTTTCTGAAATGGAATGAACAGACGAAGATTCAGCTTTTATTATCAGTATTGATGCTTTTATTTGGCTATTTGGCTGCCATATCTGATGCAAAAACACAGCGTATTCCAAACAAACTAGTTTTGATTATGTTGGCATGTTGGATGATTGTTGTGATTCCACAGCTGATCATTGCGCCAGACAATGCATACAATTTAGTCATGACAGGTTTGACTGGTTTTGTCGCAGGTGGCGGAATTACCATGTTTGCTTATCTTGCGAGTCGAAAGGGACTAGGCGGCGGTGATGTCAAGTTTTGTGCGGCAGCAGGCTGTTATATCGGAGCAACAGCTGTTCTTTCTGGTATTTTGTTTGGATCCATTTTGGCGCTTCTTGTAAACGCGGTGCTGATGATTGCAAGAAAACGGAAAAAGACAGATCGTTTTGCATTTGTACCTTATATAAATGTAGGGATTGTGATGCTTCTATTTCTTTCATAAAGGGGGATTTTTATATGAATCGGTTGAAACGACTTTTAGTGGCAATGAGCTTAAGCTTATTGTTAGCGGTTTCATGGCTGATTGCGTTCAGTCAGGAAAGTGATGGGCAGAAACAAAAAAAACTGATGGAAACGGCCAATAATTATTTAAAAGATGATATTTACATATTGGCGGTGCCTTATCTTGAAGAAGCTGCATCCTATAATACAAAGCAGACAGAAGAAATCGAAACACTTCTCAAACAGGCATATTTACAGCTTGTGGGTCAGGATGATTATCAGCAGCGATATACCAGTTTGCTGGATACGGAAATGGCACGAGAAAATGTAGACGAAGCCGTATTTGAGGAAGCTTTTGCGTATTATAAAGAGCAATCCAATTTGAAGAAAGCACTAGAAGTAGCAAAAGATGGAATCAGCAAAACAAAAAGCGAAAAGCTTGAAGATTTATATGAGAGCAATCGTTATGCGTATACGGTAGGATATGATTACTACGATGACGTAACCGAGATTTATAACAATACGGCTGTCGTAGAAAAGGAAAATAAATGGGGCCTTGTGACAACAGATGGCTCTGGTGTGCTTCCATGCAGCTATGGAAAAATGAGTAATTACAGCAATTCAAGAGTGATTATTAAAGATGGCAATGAGATCACAGCAATTGATACAAATGGAAATCGTATTGCACTTCTTCATGGGGATGCAGAGGACTTTGGAGCATTTGGGGAATCAGTGATTATGTTAAAGCTTGAAGATGGATGGCACATGGCAGGAAGCTCCTTTGTCACGATTTTGCCAACTGTATATGAGGAGATTGGAATGCTCAGTAGTGGGGCAGCCGCGGCAAAATTGGATGGAAAATGTGGACTTGTCAATACATCAGAAGAATGGGTCTTAGAGCCAAAATACGATGATGTAATTTGTGATTCACTTGGACGAAGTTATGCGCGCTCGTGTGTTTTTGTGCGAGATGAGGATGCAGTAAAACTGTTAACCAATTCGAAAGAAGGCTTCACACAGGCAGGCGGTGCATTTGAGGATGCCAAGCCATTCTTAGACTTATATGCAGCCGTAAAGCAGAATGGCAAATGGGGTTTTGCGGATACAGATGGAACAATTGTAATTGATTGCCAGTTTGAGGATGCAAAATCATTTGGACAGCATTTGGCTGCAGTAAAGCAGGATGGAAAGTGGGGCTACATTGATCAAAAGGGAAATGTGGTAATTCCGTGCATCTATGAAGATGCAGACAGCTTTCAGAATGGACATGCATTTGTGAAAACAGAAGCCGGATGGGTAGAAATCTCATTAGTAGAATACTCGTAAGGAGGAGCAAAGCGATGAAATATGAAATACAAGAAGAATATGACCTCGAAAAAGGACTAATGTTTCGAGTTATGTTTCCAGAAGAAGATGTTGATAAAAAAGCATTGTATACGGTGCAGAATGATATGCCGGATTTTTTGATTCCATTTAAGTGCAGAACGATAGATGGTTTTATGCAGTGTACGTATTTTGTAGGAAGCGATACGAAGCTTCAAAATCGTATGGGCGAGTGCGAAAAGCGTGAGTACATAAATTGTTGGAAGCGAGTTTTATCTCCTCTTTTAATATGCAAAGATTGGTTCTTAAATGCGTACTCGTTTGTGTTTGATATTTCGTATCTGTACACGGATAAAAATGAAACCTATGTCCGTTATCTCTATATTCCTTCAAAGAAGGCAGCAAGCGATTTTTCACAGTTAAGCAGCATGGTTGCCGATATTGCGAAGGAAAATACAGTTGCAGATACAGGAATGGAGAATGCTGTTCTTAGAACTATCATGCAGGGTTTTTCACCGAAAGAATTTTTATCACTGATTGAGAGTTTCGATTCACAGTCAGAAGAAAATCTACTGAAAAATGATATGATCGGTATGACCGAAAAGCGTGTTTCACAGCCACAGTCCGAAAGCATAAAGGTATCCGAAAAAGCATCAGAGAAGGCGTCTAAGGTATCAGAGAAAATTATACCAAAATCATTGTTTAAGCAGCAACCAACCTCAGAACCTCAAAAAAATGTACAGCAGCCTATGCCAGAGCCGCAAAGAACTCAAGCCCAGCCAAATCCATTTGATGAGATTCAGATTCATTTTTCAGATGAGGATGATGCAGGCAAGAAAGGTGGATTTTCATTTGGGAAAAAGGCAACTCGTGAAGAGCAGCCTGAGAAGTCGACAAAGGCAAAAGTGGAAAAAGAAAAGGGAGGCTTTTTTAGTCGACTTGGAATTGGAAAAAAGAAGCCGTCAGCTGATAGCCGCATGGCAGAGAATGAAAATATAAGAGCAAAAGGTGTTGGTTTTTATAGAGAAGAGAGCGATGAGCAAATCTACGAGATGAGGCGAAGACCAGACGAGGAAGACGTGGATTCGGAAACGATAATCGGGTCAGCGCAGAACAATCAGCCAAGTTTGACTTATATTGGAAATTTGCCCAATATGCCAGCTCGTATTGAAGTTTCAATTGGTCCTGATTTGAATGAAGGTCTGAATGAAAGAGAGTCCGTTAAGCGTTTTACTATTGGACGATTTGATATCAATGTTGGAAGACGTCAGTCTGATTTTGAATTTGCAGAAAATACAAGGGGTGTAAGTCGACACCATGCAATTATTGAGCGTCGTGGACGAACCTATTCGATTACCGATTTAAATTCTTCTGCTGGAACCGTCGTAAATGGAATTATTCTTCGGGCAAATCAGACAGCAGAATTGACCAATAATTGTCATGTCTCATTTGGATATGATGGCGCGGATTATGTGTGGAGGGAATAAAGGAGGTCGAATGCTATGAACTGTGAAACACTTTTTTATACAGGCGTTGGAATCCTTTGCGCAGCAGCAATCCTTGGCATTGTACTGCTGACGATTCATCTGATATCAGGAAAGCATTTAAAGAAGCAGCTGGAGAATGAATATGGAAAGAGAAGACATTGATGAGAAAACACCTCATATCATAGCAGGTTCATATCAGATTTTGCAGCAGATTGGTTCTGGAGGAGGAGGCATTGTATATTTAGGTCGTCATCTTCGTCTGGACAAGATGATTGTGCTAAAAGCCGACCGAAGAACACAAAAAATTGCAAAGGATGAGCTGCGAAGAGAAGCAGATATTTTGAAAAATCTCAGTCAAACCTATATTCCACAGGTATATGACTTTGTCGAAGAAGATGGAATTGTCTATACGGTTGAGGATTTCATACCGGGAGAAAGCTTAGATAAGCTTTTAAAAAGGAAGGAAAAAATACCTCAGGCAACCATTATTGAGTGGGCGTGTGAAATGCTTGAGGCATTGGTTTATCTGCATAGTCAACCACCTTTTGGTATTTTGCATGGAGATATAAAACCAGCAAACATCATGTTAAGACCTAATGGAACCATTTGCCTGATTGATTATAACATCGCATTGTTCCTTGGGGCAGATGGTGCAGTACAGCTCGGATCAAGTGCTGGTTATGCATCACCAGAGCACTATGGAATCGACTATCGGACTTCATCAAAGACACAGCTCTCAAGACAGACGCAGGTTTTGACACAGGTACAATCATCTGCGCAGACACAGCTTTCAGGGCAGAATGCGCAGACCATATATGACGATCGCGCAAAAACGATCTATACGCCGGGACCAGATGAGCAAAGCTACTTATTACAAAAAAATAAGGGTGTACGGGTGGATGTCCGTTCAGATATCTATAGTCTTGGTGCTACGCTGTATCATTTACTGACAGGAAGACGTCCGGCGAAAAATGCAAAAGAGGTAGAGGCAATCGGGCGAGGGCAGATATCCGATGCAGTAGCAGCGATTATCGAAAAAGCAATGAGGCCAAATCCTGACGAGCGCTATCAAACAGCATCAGATATGTTATCTGATTTTGAACATCTCTACGAGCATGATAGGCGCACGATCAAAAGGCGAAAGCGAGCGCGTATTGCAACTGCTGTGTGGGCATGTCTTGCAGCAGTGGGAGGAATGACCGTCTATACTGGTTTGCGCCAGATGGAACGCCGACAAAATATGTATGCATTAGCAGGAGATTCGCAGGAGGCGCTGCAAAAAGGTGATGTGCAATCAGCAATCAATCTTGCACTGCTGGCACTTCCGCAAAGTAACAGTATTTTTGAGGCACCAGCTACTGCAAAAGCGCAAAAAGCGCTTACGGATGCGTTAGGTGTATATGAGCTATCGGATGGCTTTTTTGCAAGCAGGCAGATTGAGCTTCCAGCAGAAGTTTTTGCAATGTGCATGTCGCCAAATGGAACACGCGTTGCCGTACTATATGCGTATGAGATGGCTGTTTATGACCTTGAGTCAGGAAAGAAGCTAATAGTACGCCCGGCAGAGCGGTCTGCACTTTCAGAAGTCGAGTTTTTAGACGATGATACCGTTATATTTGCAGGTGCTTCTGGCATAGAAGCATTCAGCTTAAAAGACAATATTGTTTTGTGGACTGGAGAAAAAGCAACCGCGATTACTGTTTCAGAGGATAGGTCTAAGGTTGCAGCAGTCTATAAAGACAGCAAAGAATGTTTTGTATATGATGCCAAAACGGGAAATAGGCTTAGCACAATTGATTTTGATGGCAGAGGTCAAAGCACCGCATACAATCCGATTTTTGCAAATCCAAATGATAATGTGTTTGAACTAAATGAAGATGGCTCATGGCTGGCGGTAAGCTTTGCAGATGGTTCACTAGAGGTCTTTAACTTGAATGATGTGGACGACAGCGTGATTTTGTCTGATGCCAGCGATTTTGTCCGATTTGAGGGTGGGTTTTACAAACAGTATTTTGTATTCTCCGCACAGGATAAAAAGCAATCACTATGTGCGATTATTGATTTAAAAGAATTGCAGAAGACTGGTGAATTTACATTGCAAAGTCATATCGGAGTGGAGTGTGATAACACTGGAATTTATATTTCAAATGGCAATCTGTTAGTAAAAATGGATCCAGAGACAGGGAAACAGAAATCAGTCGCAGCAACACTTACGGATATCATTTCCTATATGAGATCTGATAATTTTATCGTAGCAGCATCAGATGATAAGGCATATCGTGTATTTACACCGGACGCACTTGAAATGCAAGTCTTTTCAAGTGAATCGGATCCTGATTTTGTTGGTATCTCCGATAAATATTTGTGTGTAGGCTCACGAAGTGCAACAATGCTTCAGGTCATGAAACTCAAAGAGCATGATCAAGCTCAGATTGCATCATATAATGCAAAGTATTCCCATTCGGAGGCGCGAGTAAACAGTGATGATGAAACCGTTATGTTGTTTAATTACAAAGGATTTTTGATTTCGAATTTTTCAGGAGAAGAGATTTGTGATGCTTCACTTGATAATTCCGATAAAATCTATGATCAGCAGTATTTAAGGCAGACAGATGGCAATTATTTGGAAGTCACGTATTACGATGGAACTGTAAATGGCTATTCAGCAGAGGATGGAACGCTTGCTTATACAAAAGAAATTGAGCCGCCAGATGATAGTTTGTATGAGGAATTTTATACGGATGAATACCGGATTACATCAAAATTAAACGGTGCGCCAGAGGTATATAGTTTAAAAACAGGCGAAAAATTATTTGATTTGATCACAGAGGATTATTTAACATATGTCACACAAGTTGGTGAGTATATTGTCACTGAATATCTGACAGCAGGAGGCGAGCGCTATGGACTATTGCTAAATACAAATTGTGAGACGTTGGCGCGTCTACCAACACTTTGTGATATTGAGTACCAGACAGATGAACAAAATGAAGGACAAAGTGAAGTGCATTTCATTTTTGATGATGGGCTGGGCAATTTAAGACAAAGCAGGCTGTACTCGTTAGATGAGCTTGTCGATATGGCAAAAACTTGGGAAGGAACGAATGCTGATATAAGTAGTATCAGTAATGTAAGTACTCAAGAAGAGCCGGAAGTAAGCCTGCAAGAAACAAAGGAGGGAGATTTGCAATGAGAAGAGCAAAGAAAGGACTTGCAATTTTAGCAAGTACCGTGCTGATGGTCACGTCAGCAGTAAATTATCATGGACTGACATTTTCAACGAATGTCTATTCAGAAGAAACATCAAATGCAGAGACGGTGTCTGAGGTGGAAAACACACAGGCAGAATCAGAAACATTTATTCAGCCAGTGGCACCGATAGCAGAGGTGCCGACAGAGGCATCGGTAGTTGAAACGCAGGCAGAAACTATCGTGCAGGAAAGCAGCATCGAGAACGCAGAGGAGGCAACAGCAGAAACAGAAAGCACAGCTGCAATTACTATGGCTGAAAGCGAAAGTGAGTCAGTAACAGAAAATGTAGCTATATATGAGACATCTGAAGAATCTTCTGAAACAGAGGATATAATAGAATTGCCAGAGGATGAGACTGAGGTCGAAACAGAAACGGAGACCGAGATAGAAACATCTGAAGAAAGTGAGGCAGAAACAGAGGAAGAAATATCCGAAGAAGAAACTGAATTTGAGGATGGAATCGCAGTAATGTCATTACTGCCGCTGGAAGAAGTGACAGCATATCTGGATCTTGGAAATAAGACTGAAGATGAAATTAAAAATATGTCAATCGACGAAGTGTTAAATTCATTACAGGATTCAGATGGTAATAAGATTTCAGTTTCAGAGGAAGCAACAACTGCTTGGCGTTATGTTAAAGATGAAACAGATGGTGTAGAGCAATATGAAGAGTATCCTTTGGGACAGAATGTAAAAATTGATATGTCTTCGACTGATGAGAAAATTACAAAATATTCGATGGAATTAATTGTAGGAGATGGACAACAGTTAAATGCAAATAATAAAAGGTATTTGATAACAGTATATTTGTCACAAGTTCTTTTGGAACAATTTTCTTATGAACTTTATCAGCAAGATGAATCGGGTGTAAGAACTAAAATCAATCCGAAAAAGTCAAATCAAATGTCACTTGAAGAAAATGAGGGATTTGTTACATATATAGAAATCGAAAATTATACAAAAGGAACCGAATACTATCTTGGAATTCATTCTGAAATAGCGGAACATCCTAATGTTCAGACTGATGTGTATAATGATATAGAGTGGGATAAATATAAAGCTGGTTTAGAGGCAACACCATGTACAAATCAGATTTTAAACCAGAATATGACAAGACAAGATAGTGGATTAAAAGGGGTATATGACTTTTCGACAACATCAACAGATGAGGAATTGAAAAAAAATATTTTCCATGTAATCAGTACAGATCGAAAAACGGGTGCTGTGATTTCCTCAGCAACGTTGGCTTATGTTATTTTAGTTGATGCAGTTTTTATGGAAGGAAAGCTTTTAGCATACGATGGTCAGAGCAACAGTATGGTTAGTGCAACATGTATGGAGTCAGTTTTTAAAAAAAGCTTTTTGAAACATTCATCTAATGAAACATTTGATGTGAATGTTTATGGATACATGCTGAAACAAAAATATTTAGCGTCAGATGAATTATATTTTGCCATGGTAATGCCAGAAGTAGAAATAGAAGATGGACTGGTAAAGGTAGTTGAGGGATTGTATGCATCATTAGAAGATGCATCAGATGAGCCAGATATTCAATCTCAGTTTTTTGCTTCAAACTTTAATAGTGGATTGACTGGATATCAAGGAAATTATAAAAAAGGAAAATTCTTTACACTTTTTTTTGCAAATGGAAGGATAGATTATATTGGGGTTATGATAATGGATTACGATTCTCAGTATGATCCAGACTACGTTAAGAGTTTTACTGATGCACCAGTCATTGGTGAAGCTGATCCATGGTTCCAGATTACAGGCATTATGCAGAATGATATTGAAATTCCGTCATTTATTGTCCAGAACGGTTCTAACATGAATCTGGATACAATGTATGGCTATGGATATCAGACTGTTCTGATTCAAGATGAAAATGTAGATTTGTCTCAATTACAGCCAGTGTTCTGGACCGCAGATACAGAGCATGTCACGGATGTTCGTGTTAATGGTCAGCTTGTAACATCAGGAACAGTTATTGATTGTTCAACTGGAATTGTACAGTACACAGTAGTTATTGATGGTCATCAAAGAAACTATCAGGTAAAGTTTGTGAAAAGTTCTCCAGAGGCAAAGCTTTTTGTGGCAGGTCCTCAGACACAGGAAGTATTTTTTGATGAATATACTGAGTATAAGCATGATATTTTAATTGCCAATATGGGACAAAAAGAGTTGACGGGATTGCGTGTTGAGTTAAATGCAACAAACTGTAAGTTAGATGATTACTGGACAGTAGGTGGAGAAAACAATAATACACTGGCACCATTTAATTCAACGACAACAGATACAGAATATGGAGTTTTGGGTAATCTCGCAAAGGTGCGTTTACTTCCATTGAATGATGAAGGTGGAGAGATTGAAGGAACGTTAACTGTTTATGCAGATGGGCAGGAACCAATTGTAATTAATTTGACTGGTCGTGCTCAGAATCCGAAGATTGTAACTGATCAGGAAAAGTTTGACCAAGTAACCGCAGTTAAGTATGTACCGTATTCCTATATGATTACTACTAATTGTATGTATGATTGGACCGATGCTACATATACACTTACTGGAGATTTACCAGATGGTGTTGAGTGGATTCAAGAGACCGGTGAAATTTATGGTGTTCCTCAAGAAGCAGGAACATTCCCGATTACAGTAGAAGCTACATTTAAGAGTGATACTTATACATTTGAATCGTCAAAAGTTGACTTGGTATTAACAGTAAAAGATAACACAGCAGAGAATGTATATAATGCATCTGATGATGGCTATAGCATAAAACAGGCATTGGGAACTGATACAGGTGATTATAATTTCGTTTTGACATCACTTGAAGATGCGACATTTGTATCATATGGAGAGTTCTCTGAATTTGATCATGAATATTGTGGTGTATGGCTAAATGGTCAAAAATTGGTGGAAGGCAAGGATTACGATGCAGAGCCTGGAAGTACTAGAATTACGATTCATGGTGAGACATTTGAAAATACAGATTATGTAAATCAGGATGGAGAAAATACGATTGCACTTGAATTTCGTAAAGATGGAGACAGAAATGAAGAGCTTAAGAGAACTTCTCAAAACTTTACTATTAATGTGACAAAGCCTACTGAGCCAGAACCAACTGTAGCGCCGACAACAGCACCAAAGCCAACAGTTGCTCCAACAACAGCAGAACCAACGAAACCGACGACAGCCCCGACAAAGCCAACAACTGTGCCAACGAAACCAACAACTACTCCGACGAAGCCTACAACCGAGGAAACCACAACAGCGAAGGCAACAACCGCAGAGGAACCTACCAAGGAAGAATCTACGACTGCAAAACATTCTGAGTCATCAGTAACTACAGAGTCGTCAACAGGAACAAAAGCAGATGAAACAAAATCTACAGTATCTTCTACGGAGACACCAGAAACAGCAGCAACAGCAAAGGAAAATGAGACAAACGCAAGCTCTACAGAAACAACAGTGGCATCTGTAAAGTGTACGGTAAAGATGGTTGATGCAGAGAACAAGGCAATCGACAATTTAAATCTTGAACTTCACTCAACACCTCAGGCAGCAGTGACAGATGCAAATGGTTGTGCAGCCTTTGATTCAATTGAATTTGGTTCTCATACGCTTTCTGCAAAGGCAGCAGATGGAACAACCGAAGGTTCTGTATCCTTTACAATTGCAGAGGGAAATACATTGGCACTGAATGGCAATGTAATCACCGCACCAAACGGAGCCGATTTCATTCTGACTGTTCGCTACGATCAAAATAACTTGGAGTTAGTGTCTATTCATGACAATGCAGCAAGATCCTCAGAAGTTATTCTTGGAATTGAGGATTACGCAGAGTGGATTGGAGCATTCTTGTTTGGTGTTGGTATTGCAATGGCAATGTATCTTTGTGTGTACGCAATTAGTAGCGCAGTAAGAAGACGCAAATAACAAGTTTTGTTCAATACGATAGTTTTGCATCGTAAATGAGGACAACAAGCAATAATAGCATGTGACAAAAAAGACTCTCGCATAGATATAGCATGGCAGCTAGTAAGCAATAGTTGCATAGTGCTACCTATGTGGGAGTCTGCTTTTATTAAAATTCAGGTTAAAAAGAAGGAGAAGTGATATGTACACATGGTTGAAAATTTTAAATGCGCAAACAATAATGACAATTGGTGACATTTATAAGATGAGTGATCTTAAAACATTTATGGAAAAATATGGGGCTTTTCTTAGTGAACATTATATAACTATATTATTTTGCATTATATTGTTTACTACATTGCTTCTTATTCTTTTACAGCCTAAGTGATTGTTGTATAGAATATGTTCGTAAAGAATGTATTTTGTCTTGAAAAACATAAGTTCTAATGATACAATGAAACTGAGAGGAGACCTTTTATACACGTACAAATGATAAAGCGGCGCAGACGTCAAAATACACCAGATAGAAGCCCCAATTTGGGAAATACATATAGAAAGAATTGGAGGACTTTTGATGGTCAAACCAAAGGAAAAGCAGCCAGATGCAAAGATACAGTGGCATCCAGCATTCTGTGCAGCGGCAGAGCTTGAACTTCGCTTAAACAAAGCAGATCTCGAATTTAAACGAGAATACAATTTAAGCAAGAAGCCGCTGCAGATGGATCTGTTAATCATTGAGAAGCGAAAGAATGCGCAGATTCAAAACGAAATCGGAACGATCTTTCGCGGACATAATGTAATTGAGTACAAGTCACCAGATGATGGCATGACGATTGATGATTTTTTCAAGACACTTGGATATGCCTGCTTGTACAAAGGATTGGGAGAGAAGGTCAATCAGATTCCATTAGAAGAACTGACGGTTTCCCTTTTCAGGGCATCAGCACCAAAACAGCTGATGAAGCAGCTTATTGATTATGGATATAAAATTGAACTGCACACTTCTGGCATATACTATGTACAAGGCTTTTCGATTCCGATTCAAATCGTTGTAACAAAGGAACTTGATTCAAAGAATCATGAAAGCCTAAAGGTATTGTCGAGAAGCGCAGAGAAAGAAGATATCCAGAAGTTTACAGAGCTGGCAAGAGACTTTTCAGAGCCGGGTGATAAGGAAAAGGCAGATGCAGTGCTGCAGGTAAGTGTAGCCGCAAACAGAGAAAAATATGACGAAGTCAGGAGGTCAGAAGATATGTGTGAAGCATTGCGAGAGCTTATGAAGGAAGAGATTGAGCAGGAATTGGAAAAGGCACGTAAAGAAGGCCTGCGATTGGGAAAGGAGGAAGGCAAACAGGTAGGAGAGCAGCAAGGGCGTGAGACTGGCCGAGTAGAAGGACACTCTGAAGGTGAAACTCAGGCAAAAAAAGAAATGGCCTATGAGCTTTACCACGAAGAAGGCTTTACAATCGAACGAATTGCAAAGTTAGTTAAGCAAGATCGTGAAACGGTAGAGAAGTGGCTGCAGGAAAAGACAACTGCTTGACATACTCCCACGGTTAAAACCGTGGGCTTTCCCGCCCGACTTTTGTAAACTAACAAAAAATATATAAAAACATATTTAGAGGGCAGACATCTGGTATGATCTGCTCTCTTTACTAAAATGAAAAATTATATTATAATGATTCAGCGCAGAAAACCCCGGCCGTTCGCAAGAACGTCCGAGGGAT